>JGI25129J35166_1000455_pt1 | contig 13498 bp, 19 predicted proteins | sample ETNvirnome_2_130_FD_35166 | JGI IMG/M metagenome (IMG submission 35166) | reverse complement strand
CAGGATAGTCCAGTATAGCCTTCTCAAAGCCTTCTAGCATTACTTTATCTAATTGCAGTGTTAGTTCAAGGTTCTTCATCTCTTCTTTAGTTGATTCTATCGCTCTTTTAAGTTCTAAATATCCCATCTTATGTTCGTAAGTCATCTTATCCTTTCTCCAATTAAGTAACCTACTATAAGGAAGGAGGTTACTAATGTAATGAATACTAGTTCAGCTATCATTTGGTTTCACACTCCCTTGAACTATATTAGCAAACTTACCATCATTTATTGTCATGAATGTAACTCCTCTACCTATGAGTTCATCCAGTTCCACTTCTTGACCAACTACTAAATCAATTCCGAATGATGAGAGGAATGTTCCTAGTTTAGAGTCTTGAAATAGGGATGTAGGCAAACCGTATTTAAGCTTCTTACCTTGTTCAAACTCAATAACAAAGTCTGTGTATTTATACGGTGTGTTTCGTTGTAGTATCTCAACTATGATACCTTCGTGTTTTCCTTCTTCAATCGTTTTCTTAGCTTCTACTGTTAGTTTCATTGTTTATTACCTCACTTAACCCACATGACTTGCAGGTGTATTTGTTTCCTTTCTTGTATACGACTTTACTTGCACACTTGGGGCAAATCATGTCCCCTCTAGTGATATCATCTATCTTTATATAGTTTCGTTGAATCATTTTACTACTCTATTACTATTCCTTGGTTTGTCTTGGTTGAGTCTTTCTAAAGCTTCTTTTATAGTATTTTTTTCTTTACCAACAACTAATTCATAATAGACTCTGTTCTCTCTTCTGAATGATGTTAGAAGGTTGTTCATTTTCAAAGACCCTAGTAATCTAATTAGATAACCATAATCAATGTTTAATCGTTGGCTTATCTCTCTTGCAAACTTGAATCGTTTCTCAGCATTATAGATAAATACCAATATTCTAGCTTCTGATTTTTTCATTTTATACACCTCTTGTTAATTATATTTTACTCCTGCACTACTAGATAAGTAGCTTGTATATATAAATGTTTCGTTTATTGAAAAGAGAAAGTATTATAAACAACTAACGATTCTAGATAACTAGTTTACTAGTTCTAGTCAGCAGTCTAATAATAAAAAGATAAATAAATAATAAAAACAACAAAAGAAAAAACCCTAGTAGTATAGAGTAGTAAAAAAGAAAAAGAAATAAATCTTTAAATTATTGCGTAAGAATTACCACCAATTACTGTCCAGCCATCAGTTTCTATAAACATTAGAACAACGCTATCTCCAGCTGCATTAAATGTGACAGAAGTTCCGGCGAACATTGTGTCCGGTGTTATCGTGGCAGTTCCAGCCATAGCTAAACCGATAATAGTCATTTGTTGACCAACGACCCCATCAGATATGGTGAATACATCTCCACCTGCATCAGCTGAGATTATATGAACAGCCTTAGTCATATCTAATTCTGTGGATCCCCCACCGGCTGCGATCTCCTCAGAACCTTGAAGGATTAACTCACCATTTATTCTTAAATCATTAACATTTATTTCTTTTGCGTCTATTACGTCGTGCATTACCATTTTTATACCCCTAAGATGCTTCTTCAATAGCGACAGTCACCATTTGACCACCAGCCATTCCAACACCTAAAATTTTATCGTTTGCTGTTTGGATCATTGATTTTAATTGTTCGGCAATAACCCCATCAAAGTTCCCTATTCTTGTTCCCGAGTTAGTTGCGTCAACATCACCAACAGAATCAGTGTAGTCGGTTTTTAATTTCCACCTGTGAATAATACTAGGCAAAGTTTGGTTTCTAAATACTTTCAAAACTTCATCAGCAGATAAAGCTTTTTCAAATAACTTAACGTCACTAATAACCCATTTAGCAAAAACATCGCTCATATTTCCACTACCAAAATGGTCAGCGTAAGTGGGTGTCTGAAGAGTTAATTTGTCGTTATCAAAAGTGACGGTGGTTGTTCCCTCTAGTGAACCATTTGCGTAAATAGAAATAGTTTTATCTAAATAATCAACAACACCTGTAAAATGCACCCATTCGCCAAAGTTATAAGTAGCTGTAGAAGTTCGTGTTTGGTAACCGTCTGTTTTAACAGAACGAGCACCACATCTTACCTCATAATTGGTTGTGTTATCTACTAAATCTATCCCAAAAGCAACTAGCCCTGTATGAAGTATTTTAACAAAAAGAAAAGGGTGATTTCCAGTGAAACTGTGCATTTTAACCCACAAACTCATACTTACACCTGTAAGTCCGTCAGTTGTATCATCTAAACCCCTGATTCCCATGGAGGTGGTATCATCTACACCATCATAAGTTGCCCCGACTTTCCCATTGTTAGTTCTAACCGCTGCGTCAGCGTCACCAACAACCATCTATAGATCCTCTGCTAGTTTACATTTCTTGCCAGAACCGTGACCACACTCGTGAACATTAGCGAAGCTAAGTTCATCTTTCACAGAAACAGATTTAGCTTTAAGAGATTTCAAAGCTGCCATCTCGGCATTAGTGAGATCATCAAAAAATAAATCAAGTTTAAGTCTTTTCTTCATCTAAGCGCCCTCAATATTTACAACTACAATCTGATGATCCAAAGCGGTCATCAACCATTGATCACTAGCCCCTACTCGTAAACCCTCAACTGCCGTGACGATTGACGCTTCGGTAAAGGGTGAGGCGATAATTTCAACTGTAACATCTCCAGCTGCCATTATTTCTTACCCTCTTTCTTTTTAGAAACCGGCGGAACTGCTTTTTGCAGATCCTGAGGTTTCTCTTGTTTGCTTAAAAAAAATAAAACATCAGCATGATCATACCCCACTTGTTTTGGGAGTGTCAGCTTTTTATCAACTGGTAAATCTTTGTTGAGTTCTAAGATTTTATGATAAAATCTTCCTCTCTTTAATTTTCCTGCTTCACTCATTTTCTTATACCTGTGTATTTGTGATTACGCAAACTGCATCTGGATTCTTAACTTGTGCAGTTCCAATTTCAAAAGCACGGATAGTGAATTTAATACCCGGATCCTCAATGGTATTTACAGTCAAAGGTTGTGCCTGTTTCCAAGTTATAGCCTCTTTTGCGATCATTACCATAGCTTCATCTGCTGAAACATTATTTGAAACAACCATAGTTAATCCAAGTAATTTTCCTACTTTTCCGTTCTTAGTCACATCAGAAGTCCAAAATTGACCAGCGTTTCTGATGGAGGAATTACCCATTAAGTTAGCAAAGTCTGTTGGAGATAACAAAAGATGGCCATTAGTATATGGATCATAGTTATCAACACTTATTAACTTAATTGCGTTTAAGATATCTTGGATCGGGTTACGATTTGCAATAGTTGCACTGTCCCAATTATCAGAAGCTGCAACGGTGTTGCCAGCGTTAGAAGTTAACGAATCATAGATATTTGCGTCCACAGATTTTGTTACACTACGAGCAATTCTTAAAAGTGTTCTTGCGATAACATCAACTTCGTTAGTTTTAGCATCTTCCCAAGAGATAACAGCTTCCATTCCGTGCTTTAAATGACGTGAACTTGCTTCAGTCCAACTTACTTCACCATAAGGGAAGTTCGCTAATCGTGGCACACCCTCAACTCCGGAACCTGTNCCACCAGTTAAGTCTGCTGCTGTTTCTTTCCAATATGTTTCTTTCCAGCTATTACTAGATTGAACCATACATAAAGATTTAAATTTATATTCTTGTAATGCAAATCCTGTCACAATTCGTGAAACATTCTCTGCTCTTAAATCCGCTTGCCCTGTGGTTTGTGTAGTCATAGTAATACCCTCACACAAACAACCTCGCTGTTAGATCCAGTCTCCAATGCTTTTCCAATGGTTTTCCCTGTTTCATGATCTAAGGTTGTTGCGACTGTTATTGTGTTATCTGCTGCTGCACTTCTCACAAAGGATCCAAGTGTAGCTGTACCGTCTGATTTACAAGTAAGATCAAATAAACCGTTTGTATAAACTGCTAATCTTGTTTGTCCGTCATTTGCCACTTTCTCCGCTGCTGCAATTCCAGCAATTACTACTCCTGCCCCGGTTGAAGCCACCGCTGTACGCGGATCTGTTAATTTTAAAATTGTTCCTTTTTCTATAGTTGTACCATCTGCCACTGTGAAACTTATGGGATCTCCCCCATTACCCAACAACTCAATGATTACTGCTTCTGCTGCCATTATATATATGTACCTCAACAGACTGGATAATTAGAATGTATTTAAATTTTTCTCTAATAATCCCAACAATTACCGCAAATACCGGTTTTATCGCGTTCACTATTTTCAAGGAAACGACGAAGATGATTACATTTAATACACTCTTTCTGTATTAAAGATACCATTATATTTCTGGAAATAATTTATCTTCAAACCCTGTTCCTTTCAACAGATTACGAGCAGATTTTATTTCTTCCTGCTCTTTACTCGTTGAAGGCTGTCCAGCATTTGCTAAACCACCGATTATGCTTTCCGCTTTAAGTCTCTCTTGGTGTTTCAGATGTTCGCCCATGATTTGATTTTGTTCAGTAATACTCTGAAGCAGTTTTTTTGCTTCTTCAACTTGATTTTTTTCTTCTTCTTGTGTTTCATTTTTTGTATCTTCCATTATTTTTCCCCATTAATTCTTTTACACCAATCAATACATTGGTGTTGTTCTTGATAACTTTCTCCATTCGGAACATGAACCAAGCAACGATCACGCCTAATACTCCGTTATCTATGAAGCTTTGGTACTCAATCATTTGATTAGTCCGAAGTTTAGATTACTTCGCCTCTCCTTCTCAAAAGATTTTTTTCTTCTCTCAAACTCGGCTTTAGATTCATCTGCACGTTTCTGGAACTTTGCGTCTCTCTCTGCTTGAAGTCTATCTCTCTCAGCTTGTGCGTCTCTAAATTCTTGGTCTCTCTTATCTTGACGTTTTTTTCTTCGTTTTTCTTCTGCCCTATCTTTTGCTCGTTGGTCTTCACGTCTCTTGTCAAAGAGTGCGTTATCTTCATCTCTTTCTCTTATTTCTCTTTCTCTCGCTGCAACTGCATTCACGTTCTGTTGTTCTCCAAAAGTAGCTTCCCGGTTAGGAGTGAATTGATCTTGAACGAATCCCTCTAAATCTGTTCCTTCTTCGGGTGCTGTGAATGTTGTTCCCTTTAGTTTGTTTTCCGCCATCTTGAATCTTGAAGCTCTAAATTTGTGAACTACTGCCCTTGTATAATCTATTAAACCATGAAACCCACCATCTGTCGCTAGTTCTTCAGCTGCTTTCATGTAAGATTCTATTTCATCTGCTTTCGCTTGGTCTCCTCTTTCTAATGCTAATTCGTGTGACTTTTCATAGTTGTATGTTGAATCTGTTGCATCGTTGGGTGTCTGTACTGTTGTAAACATTCCTGTACTTACTAACCCCACCGCTATTAAAGAGAGGTGACTAGGTAATTTCTTCGCTAATGTCCCAATTATGCTCGTCACTTTCCTTGCAATTACTGGGTTTATTTTTACAACTGCACTTCCTTTCAAAACTCCTGCTGCGGCTTCTGTGACTTTTGTTCCGAATTGCCCTTGTGTCGCTAACCAAAAATCTCCCTGTTGTGCAGTTCTTGCTATAAGTTGCTCAGCTTCAATAGAATCTCTCACACGTTTTGCTATTAAAATATCTCTTGCGGTCTGAACTCCAAACTTTGCACCTTGTGCAACTGTTGCACCTGCTGCCGGTCCGATAAATCCAAGACCCGGAATAGTTCCTGCTTGCATATTTACGGGGACTTCCATTGTTCTTCCGAAGATGTCTGTTTTAAATTCAAAATTGGGGTTCGCACTTATAGTGTCTGCACCGAACTGATTAGGGTCTGAAGGCGTTTCCGGTGGAATGAAAGGACTTTGTAATTGTCCCTCAAAGGATTGGTTCGGAGACGAACCACCGCCGCCGCCACCGCCGCCGCCACCACCGCCGCCGCCGCCACTACCTGAACTTTTACCAAGAGAAGGGGCAGGTTGGAAACTTGCACCACCGCCTATATTTGAGAAGTTCGCATTGGCTGGCGTTTGGTTCTGAGCCGGACCGCTGGANNNTACTGGAGGAGGTGCAAAACGTGGACCGCTTGGTGTACTTTGGTTAGGTGGAGGACTAAAACTAGGTTTAGGTTTAGGTTTAGTAAACTTCTTCTTTAATTTGCTGAACCATCCCATCTTATTGAACCCCCACGTTTGTCACGCTTGTATCTTCCGGAGTTGTGGCTTGTGTACTCTCCGCCTTCCTATTATCGCTTAACATTTCATCTTGTAAGGAAGCCGGGAAGCTTAAATCTATTTCTAAGTTTAGTTGTGCCAGGACTTGCTCTTCTACGAACAGTTGTTCCTCTTCAATTACTTGTTCAAAAGCTAAATAGGCGATCTTTGCACTAGCTTCAGTGATCTCTTGGGCACCACCTACAATAATTTGAGGGACTCCTGTTGCCTGAAAAAAGTATTGATTCAACTGATTAATCCAAGGGAGTGGATTTAATGTTGCATTTGGTGCAACACTTGAATTTTCAACCTCTACAGCACCTTTAGGAATATACATATTTTCCCCTTGCGTGTGTGCTAAATCTGCTTTAACTTTAAATGCAGCAATTTTAGTGGTGTCATCTGTATCTAAATGGAAGATTTTAACAGGAAAAATGTTTCTATGAAGCAATTTTCTATAATCAGCCATAGCTTCATTACGCATTTTAATGATCTCTTCAACTGCCGGTATGATACTTACACCATGAATCTCGTCAGCAACTCTATTTCTAGCTAAGTGGAACATATCTTCGGGTTTCCATTTCTTATTTTGTTGCCCTTTAACCTTATTGATTTGTTCGTAGCGAATTACTAATCCTTTCCTATTAGATACTATTCTTATGGAACTTGGGTCTAATGGTTTCAAGTTCACTAATTTCCCTTTCTTATCACGAATGATCTCACAAAAGGCATCCCCCCCAATGTGATAAGTTCTCACGCAATTCTCTAGAATGGTGTTAAATGAATCTTTACCCCAACCTCTAATTTCTAATAATAATAGTTCTGTGATTTCGTTGCTTTCGTAACCTTTACCAATCGTCCAAGTAGCTTTCGCGTCAATAGCAGCCGCTAACTCTGGAATGGCTTTGTAATATCCCAACCATTTTGAATAATTAACATTGTCCCATGTGGTTTCTTTTTGGTCTTGTGGCCCGTCTGTATATGCAGCGTTTACGCTGTAATCTGTAATTGTGTTCTTAAAATCCCCGTATTCTGTACTACTAATATTTGTTTCTGGCATTTTATCCCTCTTATTTAATTCTCATGATCCATACTACGGTCATGTTTGGGGGAAGGTGTGATTTTGCAACAATTCCCCCCGTGTTTCCTCTTAAAGTGGTGTGTCCCGATCCACCAGCCCAACTTGATTCCTGTCCCCCGTAATCGTGGGTGTGGCTAGATGTTCCACCAGTTGCCCCACTTGTAGCATTTCCCCTCATAAATCTGTTGTCCCCATTCAAATCTGGTATAGTTTGACCATCTAAAGGACTTGCTGAATCTGATAACACTTGGCCGTTACATTCAACGAATAAACTTTCAGCATCTAAAGCTGGTACGCCTGTCAATGATTTATGCCATGCGACAATCGCGCCAATAGGTACAATTCCAGCACCACTCTCAATAATAACCTTCTGTTTGTAATCTGCACCTATCCCCTCGCCTGTTTCTTTAGAGGTCTTGAAAGTGTTCAGTAAAGTTGGCATATCTAAAGTCATTCTATTTTCCCTGCGTTCATCATTTTGTTTATGTCCGGTATCTGCCCTTCTTCCCGTGTGTTGAAAGGCATAGCATGACCCGCCATTATGGATTCTTGATTTATGTTTGCACCATCACTCACGATAGTGCCTATTAACCGCCCAAACTTTCCTACACGTTTACGAGGGTCAACAAGGATGTCAACTTCCGCATTCATGATACGTTGTTCAAGCCATGATTTGGATTCTTTCCCCCCTTCGTCTTTCATTTCCGGGGCGTTGGTATCGGCAAACCTTACGGGGAAGTCAAAGTTACGTTGTGACCATCGCACCATCACGGTGTCGCCATCAGTTACCTTCACAACCCGTGCATGAAAACCTTCAAAGATTTGTTTATGAGGACTTTCAAAGTAATATACGGCCATCTGTGAGTTAGTGAGTTCAGGGAAACGTTTGAAGTCATGCACCATTGATAAAGTCTTGCTGTTTCTTATCTCTAAGCAAAGCTAAACCTCTCAATGCTGCATCTCGTAATATATTAATCATATCTTCAGCTTCAATTCTGCTGGTATAACCACTCATGTCATATTGAACTACATAAATTGCAGCAATGTTAGAAGCCACTTCTTTCAGTAATCCTTTAACGTCGGCGTTCAACCCAGCATATTCGTCGCTGAAATTGAACCGGCAAACGGCATTTATGAGAGATTCCGCTTGTGATACGTAGTCGTTGGTGTAAGCTTCAGCTTTAGATGTAGCACTAGCATTAGCACCAGCTTTTCGTTCAACTTCAGCAGTAGTACAAAATATTCCCGTGTCAGCCATTTTATTATTCTAATATATGTAAATATTTAAACTTTTGCTCTTTATACACCACGCAGCTCGGATAAGAGCTTCGGTGATGTGTGTGTAAGAACCGAAGATTCGCATACCACTATGCGTGTATTCGCATTGAACGGATTTTAATGATCGTGCAACGTCATTAGAATCATATAGCTTTATCCTGCCTTGTTCCATCAAAGAGAGAAGGTTGTTATACAAATCCTCTTTGAGTAACTTCTTCTTTCGTTTGTCTTCCTTATCCAAACTTCGGGAAGAGTTGTTAATAGCAATGACTTTCCGTTTGGTTTGTTCGTGTTCAAGTAGTGGGTCAAATACCCCCACTCCCATTCCACCATCATCAATGTATATGTTTCTATAATTATGGATTTTGTCATGGTCTAAGATGGCGTTAACGGTGTCAGTAGTATAAGTCTTCCGGGTTATATGAACGTCAATCTCATATAATGTGCCTTTTTTCTCGGCAACGGAGAAAAGAACGGTGTCATCTCTCCCCATACGGGCAACGTCAACACCTAAATATCGGGAATAATGAGAAGAGGGGGAAAGAGTTGTGATTGGTGTATCAGAAAACCCCCTCTTCAAAGTCATACATGACCGGATAAGTTCGGCAGAAAAGAACTGCCGTAGTTCGTCCACAAATTCTCCTTTGTACTCTTGAGCATATTGTAGCTGGGACATTCTCCCTTTCTCTTGGTCAAGAAATTCTTGGTTCTTTCTTGGACAATCTTCACTTGAAACGTGGAAACTGGTGAACGTTGGGTCGGAAAAGCAACGATAAAAGTAGCCACCACGCCCAAAAGGTGTGCTGAGGAGGATTATGTTTCCTCTCGTTACAGCTAACATGGGTGTCACCGCGGTCCATACTTCTTCCGGGATGAAGGCTGCTTCATCTGCAATTAAGAGGTCTACAGTGTAACCTCTAATTCCATACCCACTTAAGCCAGTTGGGAGACAATGAATAACACTTCCATTCGTAAGAGTTAGTTTGTGTTTAGTAGGTCTATATTTCCCTTTCTTAATAATCTTTTTGTTTGTAGTGTGGATATGAGACAATATCTTCTCAAAGAGTAATAAGGCTTGACGCTCAACAGACGCAATAACCATTATACTCTTATTAGGGTTAGCCATCGCATATTCAGCAGCTTTCACACTGATGATGGTACTCTTGCCGACTTGTCGGCCTGAGCGTAAAACTATGTTGCCATCAGTAGCTAGTACTTCTTTCTGCCAGTCGTCTAGTTTAAGCATTTTAATATCTCTTCACATAATTGTGAGGGGATCTTACCTCTAAACTCTGATGACTTTTCTCCTTGTGTCCCTGTTTTTGATCCTCTTGGTGCTGATTCATGACAAGACATTCCATTTTTACATAATTTACCTTGAAACCCAAAATTGTTCCATATATCTGTTGGTTTCATATTCTTAAATCCATATTGACAATAACTTACTGTTGTCTTTTCTAATGGTTTCATAAACCATTGAGTTCTTAACCCTGCTCTTGGATTTTCAATAACCCAATATTTTGGTTTAAGTTCTCTTATTACTTCTATACATTTATACGCTAATGCTAATCCTATGTAAGTTTTAGATTTTGTTGGAAACCCCATGAACATACTATTTCCACTTAAACTAAATGTTTCACATGGGGGACTAAACCATATTAAATCTGGGTTTCTCCATTCTTTAGGTAATAATCTTTTGTTAAAGTATAACATGTCACATACTAGATCAGGTTTAAATTTTGGATTAAAGTCTATAGTAAAAACTTCGTGTCCCTTTTCTTTAGCTACTTCACTAAAAGATTTGGTACCGCAATATATTTCTAAGATTTTCATTTGGTGGACACAGGGGGGTCAAAGTCTAGTTACCCAGATAGGGTTGCTAGTCTTGATTGTAGATAGCTTGTGAGACTGTTCAACGTCTTTCTCGTTGATCTGTCAGCTATCGCCAAGGGAATGACTAATCTTTCAATTAGTCGTTCTCGCGGAGTTGGTGGACACATAAATTATAAAATTTCTGTCGGGCTTCCTACACACACACACAACCAAAACACCCAAACTCGCTATGCAAACACTACCACAACATGAACCATACTCACACACACTCACTACTAGTTTCCCCCCCCGGAGGGGGGGGAAGACACCCTGGAGGGGTGGCTTGGGGGGAGGCATGATGAATCAGTTAATGTATTAGATAAACACTTTTGTGCATCTAATCAATTAACTTATTTATCTCTTATACTTTGCCCCCCTGGAAGGGGGGTTGGGGGGTTGAGATGATGAACATGATGCTTTAAAAGTGCGTATAACACTTGATTATGAGGTAGTTAGTTTGTTCGACCCTCATAATCAATGTTATACGTGACTTTTAGAGACTAGAGTCAAAGTGTTATTATGTTTACATACTAGAGTCAAAGTGTTTTTATGTTTACATACTAGATAATGGGGTTTCTTGTTACATTTGAACCAATAGAGTCTAGAAACAAGAGAATCAAGAATATAAGACGTATCAGCTACGCTGATAACTAGTTTTCTTATATATAAAGATTTCATGTTAATAAGCCCGTAGGGCTTCAAATGCTTTAGCATTACTTGCCTGTCAACGGATTCAACTTAGGCNCAGGATAGTCCAGTATAGCCTTCTCAAAGCCTTCTAGCATTACTTTATCTAATTGCAGTGTTAGTTCAAGGTTCTTCATCTCTTCTTTAGTTGATTCTATCGCTCTTTTAAGTTCTAAATATCCCATCTTATGTTCGTAAGTCATCTTATCCTTTCTCCAATTAAGTAACCTACTATAAGGAAGGAGGTTACTAATGTAATGAATACTAGTTCAGCTATCATTTGGTTTCACACTCCCTTGAACTATATTAGCAAACTTACCATCATTTATTGTCATGAATGTAACTCCTCTACCTATGAGTTCATCCAGTTCCACTTCTTGACCAACTACTAAATCAATTCCGAATGATGAGAGGAATGTTCCTAGTTTAGAGTCTTGAAATAGGGATGTAGGCAAACCGTATTTAAGCTTCTTACCTTGTTCAAACTCAATAACAAAGTCTGTGTATTTATACGGTGTGTTTCGTTGTAGTATCTCAACTATGATACCTTCGTGTTTTCCTTCTTCAATCGTTTTCTTAGCTTCTACTGTTAGTTTCATTGTTTATTACCTCACTTAACCCACATGACTTGCAGGTGTATTTGTTTCCTTTCTTGTATACGACTTTACTTGCACACTTGGGGCAAATCATGTCCCCTCTAGTGATATCATCTATCTTTATATAGTTTCGTTGAATCATTTTACTACTCTATTACTATTCCTTGGTTTGTCTTGGTTGAGTCTTTCTAAAGCTTCTTTTATAGTATTTTTTTCTTTACCAACAACTAATTCATAATAGACTCTGTTCTCTCTTCTGAATGATGTTAGAAGGTTGTTCATTTTCAAAGACCCTAGTAATCTAATTAGATAACCATAATCAATGTTTAATCGTTGGCTTATCTCTCTTGCAAACTTGAATCGTTTCTCAGCATTATAGATAAATACCAATATTCTAGCTTCTGATTTTTTCATTTTATACACCTCTTGTTAATTATATTTTACTCCTGCACTACTAGATAAGTAGCTTGTATATATAAATGTTTCGTTTATTGAAAAGAGAAAGTATTATAAACAACTAACGATTCTAGATAACTAGTTTACTAGTTCTAGTCAGCAGTCTAATAATAAAAAGATAAATAAATAATAAAAACAACAAAAGAAAAAACCCTAGTAGTATAGAGTAGTAAAAAAGAAAAAGAAATAAATCTTTAAATTATTGCGTAAGAATTACCACCAATTACTGTCCAGCCATCAGTTTCTATAAACATTAGAACAACGCTATCTCCAGCTGCATTAAATGTGACAGAAGTTCCGGCGAACATTGTGTCCGGTGTTATCGTGGCAGTTCCAGCCATAGCTAAACCGATAATAGTCATTTGTTGACCAACGACCCCATCAGATATGGTGAATACATCTCCACCTGCATCAGCTGAGATTATATGAACAGCCTTAGTCATATCTAATTCTGTGGATCCCCCACCGGCTGCGATCTCCTCAGAACCTTGAAGGATTAACTCACCATTTATTCTTAAATCATTAACATTTATTTCTTTTGCGTCTATTACGTCGTGCATTACCATTTTTATACCCCTAAGATGCTTCTTCAATAGCGACAGTCACCATTTGACCACCAGCCATTCCAACACCTAAAATTTTATCGTTTGCTGTTTGGATCATTGATTTTAATTGTTCGGCAATAACCCCATCAAAGTTCCCTATTCTTGTTCCCGAGTTAGTTGCGTCAACATCACCAACAGAATCAGTGTAGTCGGTTTTTAATTTCCACCTGTGAATAATACTAGGCAAAGTTTGGTTTCTAAATACTTTCAAAACTTCATCAGCAGATAAAGCTTTTTCAAATAACTTAACGTCACTAATAACCCATTTAGCAAAAACATCGCTCATATTTCCACTACCAAAATGGTCAGCGTAAGTGGGTGTCTGAAGAGTTAATTTGTCGTTATCAAAAGTGACGGTGGTTGTTCCCTCTAGTGAACCATTTGCGTAAATAGAAATAGTTTTATCTAAATAATCAACAACACCTGTAAAATGCACCCATTCGCCAAAGTTATAAGTAGCTGTAGAAGTTCGTGTTTGGTAACCGTCTGTTTTAACAGAACGAGCACCACATCTTACCTCATAATTGGTTGTGTTATCTACTAAATCTATCCCAAAAGCAACTAGCCCTGTATGAAGTATTTTAACAAAAAGAAAAGGGTGATTTCCAGTGAAACTGTGCATTTTAACCCACAAACTCATACTTACACCTGTAAGTCCGTCAGTTGTATCATCTAAACCCCTGATTCCCAT
>JGI25129J35166_1000454_pt1 | contig 13499 bp, 15 predicted proteins | sample ETNvirnome_2_130_FD_35166 | JGI IMG/M metagenome (IMG submission 35166) | reverse complement strand
AAAAAAATAAAAGATGTTGAAATCTTAAATACTACAAAAAATTTAAATTTTAAAGTTTTATATGATAATTTCAACATCGAGTTTTTATACGACGTTTATTTTGATGGAAAAGAACATAATATTAATTCTGTTAGTATAGACGGAAAAGATGATATAGTTTTAAAAATGTTACAAAAAGTATTTAATGAAGATGTTGATTTTGATTATAATAAAAAAATATCTCTTTTTGCAAACAAATATATTGAAACTATTATAAATTATTGTAAATAACTTGTTTTATTGCAAAAAAATTATTATATTAAAGATATGAAAAATATAGTTGTTATACCTGCAGTTACACCAAAAGATAAAAATTTAGATAAATTTGGAGGCTGGAACTGGATGGATATATCTATAAACGCTTGGAAATTCTGGTGTAAGAAGAATGATTGTGAACTTGTGATATATGATAAATGTGAAAATGAAGATCTATCTAAACACAGAGTCACGTGGCAACGTTGGTTTGATATACATTCCTTTCTAGAAAACAAAAAAATTAAATATAATAAAGTTGCAATGGTTGATGCATGTTCAATACCTCATTGGAATTGTCCTAATTTCTTTAAAACATTTGGTAACAAATTAACAGTAGGATTAGAAAAAGATAATTTAAACTGGGTTCATCAAAGTGTTGAAGGTTATAAACATATATTTGATAATTTTGATTTTGATATAAGTAAATATTTTTGTACTCAATTTGTAATGTTTAATGAAAGTCATAAAAAATTATTTAAACAAATAGAAAAATTTTATTATGATAACTTAGATGAAATTTTAGAATTACAAAGTACAAAAGTAAGAAGAGGAACAGACCAAACAATTGTTAACTATATATGTCAAAAGAACAATACTGAAATTGAATATTGGCCTATTCCATATAGATTATCACATATTTACAGAAAAGAAATGTTTGGTCATAATTGGCAATTAAAAGAAGATGAAACTCCGTTTTTCATTAAATATGGTCACGTATGGTTCTTTAGTGGATTTGCTAAAGATGATCGAAATAAATATATGAAAGATGTTTGGAAATCTGTAAAAGATAATTATGACGAGAATTATCTATTAAATAAATTAACTCATAAAGATGAGTGGGTTAAAACAACCAGTAGGAGATTTAAAGAAGATATTTTAAGAATTTTTAAAAATAAAAAAGACTTAACATGTCTAGAGTTAGGGTCATGTCAAGGAGATACAACACGTGTATTTGCAGAATGTTTTAAAAAAGTATACTCATATGAACAATCATTAGAAAATGTAGAACAAATAAAGAGTAAATGTTCAGATATTAATAATATAGAATATAATTGCTTAGACATATATAGTAATGATTTTAAAATACCTGATAATATCGATATTGCATTTGTAGATGCTGGACATGATAAAGAACGAATACAATTTGATATCAAACGACTTTTAGCTAAAAATAAAAATATGATACTTATTTTTGATGATTATGGACAACCAGATCGAGTTATACCATCTGCAATTCATGAAAGTAATTTAAATATAAGTCAATATATTGGAGAACATGCCGGCTTTACATGTAAAGATGGACAACTGACATTTGTAACACGCGAAGGCGTAATTTGTAATATGAATTAAATATGAAAAAGAATATTGTTTTTATAGTAGATGTAAAATTACCTGGCAAACAAAAAGAAGTCGGTCGATGGGCAGAAACTAGAAGTGACCCGTATAAGTTTTGTATTGATAGCTGGAAACAGTGGAGCAAGAAAAATGATTGTGAATTGTTTATATTAAATGATCTTATAAGACCTCACGAGGATATGCCAGTATCATGGCAACGATATTATATATTCGATTTATTAGAAGCAAATAATATTGAATATGACCAGATAATGTATGTAGATGCAGATACAATACCACATCCCAATTGTCCAAATGTATTTGAACTGAGTGAAAGGAAATTCTGCTTTGTACATAATGATGGATCTTATGATTGGGTATTACGTAGTATAGAAAATTATTCAAAATATTTCTTTGATGGCTATATGTTTAGATTTGACCATTATTTTGATTCTGGAATGTTAATATTTAATGAATCTCATAAAGAATTTTTTAATTCAATACTACAATTTTTTGATCAAAATAGAGATAATTTATTAAATGCAGAAAAAACATGGCATGCAGGAACAGACCAAACGCCTGTTAATTTTTTAACACATTTATTAGATATAGATTATAAAGTATTACCATATGAATTCAATATGGTCGATTTACACCGTAAAGAATTATTACAAGATAATTCGCCGTTCACTGATATCGGATGGATATATCAGTACAATAGTATTCCAAACAATAAAGATGATCAGTTGACATATTATTGGATGAAAAAAACTTATGAGAAATTGTATGAAAATTAATTTAAAAAAGAAATATGTAATAGGCGTCCATGTTATGTTTTTTGAAATAGAAATTTTCAAAGAATATATAGATGGACTTATTAATTTATTAGAAGGTGTAGAAAACAAAGAAAATGTAACATTAGATTTTTGTTTTAATACATCCGAACATATTGAAAAGATTGATACAGATAAAATATCAAAAGAAGCTTTGGTTGGTCAATTTAAAGAAGGTATTAGTAGATTACAACATACTCTTGCGATGCCAAATATCAATTTTTGGATACACGATACATCGGACGGATTTTATTATCATGCAGATTATAGACGAGATCTAAATTATAAGTATTGTAAAAAGGTTGATTATGTTATGTGGGGTGAAACAGATAGTTTCTTTCCAAAAGAAGCATTAAATGCAATAGAATCATTATCTCAATACACTGATTCACAAAATATACATAGATACATTATGAGTTTTGCAGACAGAAAGATGTGGGATTCATCATGGGACCCATTAGTACATCCTAAATTTTTAGACCATACGTTTATTGATGATGATAAAGGACATTTGAATCCAAATCAAGCTAAATCTCCAATGTCAATAGAAAAAATGAATTTGATTAATTCTGAATCAGATGAATTTGATTTTAATTATATTACTGAACCAAAGATTAGTGGATCGTGTTTAGTATTATCAGCCGATTTAATAAAGTCCGGAGTAAATATTCCATTATGTCTTATTTATAATGATGATGAAGGCCTTTCTATTATGGCAAAAAAAATATTGAAAGAAAAGTTTTTACAATTTGTATGTAAAAATATATTACATGTACATGCAAGAAGACATCCTAAAAAACGTTTATATATTTTAGAAGAAAATAATCCACATGCATTTGCAGATCGTAAAAATAATGCATTCCAAAAATTTAAATCTTTATCTCAAGCTAATATAAATAGTCTTATCAATGGTGAAGATAAATTTTATGAATATAAAGATTTTTAATAATGAAAAGAGCACTGATAACAGGAATTAATGGAATGGACGGAAGTCACTTAGCTGATTTATTATTAGAGAAGGGATATAAAGTCTATGGAATGGAAAGACGAGCATCTACTCCTAACAGGAAAAACACAAATCACCTAGAAGGAAAGATAACATTTTTAACGGGAGATTTAACAGACCAAAATTCATTATTAAGATGTCTTAAAGAATCTAATCCAGACGAAATTTATAATCTAGCATCTCAATCATTTGTTGGAGAAAGTTGGAATACGCCCGAACAAACATCAGATGTTACAGGATTAGGCGTGTTAAGAATGTTAGAAGCTATTAGAGAACACGACCTAAAAATTAAATTTTATCAAGCAAGTTCATCTGAAATGTTTGGGAGAATGGTAGAAAATCCTTCAAAAGAAACTACTCCATTTTATCCTAGAAGTCCTTATGGCGTTGCAAAACTATATGGACATTGGATTACTAAAAATTATAGAGAATCTTATGGAATGTATACATGTAGCGGTATATTATTTAATCATGAAAGTGAAAGAAGAGGTATTGAATTTGTAACAAGAAAAATATCAGATGGCGTTGCAAAAATACATTTAGGCTTAGCAGATCATATTACATTAGGTAATTTAGAAGCTAAAAGAGATTGGGGTTATGCTCCTGATTATGTAGAAGCTATGTGGATGATGTTACAACAAGATACAGCTGAAGATTATGTTATTGCAACTGGCGAAACACATTCAATTAAAGATTTTTTAACTGAAGCTTTTAATCATGTTGGTATAAAAGATTGGGAACCTTATATTAAACAAGACCCAAGATTTATGAGACCTGCTGAAGTAGATGTGTTAAGGGGAGATTATGCAAAGGCAAAATTAGAAATGAATTGGAACCCAAAAACATCATTTCAACAACTAGTTATAAAAATGGTAGATAATGATATAAAGATTTTAAAAAATGCATAAAATAACAACTTGTATATCCTCTAATAATAATTTAGAATATCTTAAATTAGCTATCAAGTCAGTAAGACAAAATGCTCATTATAAAGATATGCCTATAGTAGTACACGCAGAAAATTGTACGGATGGAACCGATGAATGGATACAAGGAAATAAAGACAAGCTTGGCTTAGATGCTTATATCGATCACAATGACAATCCTAAAGGAATAGGTGGCGGAATGGATTTTTGTGTAGATAAAGCAAAAACAGAATTTGTAAATATCATTCATGCTGACATGTGGATAGCCCCAAACCAAGACTTAGAATTATTAAAATTATACGATAATATAGAACCTAATGTTAGACTTATAGCATCGTCATTTAGGATTCAACCAAAGATATTTCCTAACGACCCTGACTATAGGCCAGGTACAATATTTGTAAGTGAAGAAGAATTTGGTTCATATCATAATGATTTTGACCATGAATATTTCGATCAATGGTCAGCTGCATTCATAAAAGAAAATACAGCTTCAGTACGTAAAGGCGGTGGGGCAGGATTCTTTTGCAGAAAAGCTGATTATGAATGGATTGGTGGTAATGACCCAATATTTGCTCCAGCAAGTTGGGAAGATAAAGATTTATTTATTAGAATGCAATTAGAAGATTATAGATTTATAATGACAACTCAGTCGGTAGTATGGCATTTTTCAGCTAGAGGCAGTCATTTTAGAGACGAAGCAAAAGATGATTTTAAAAGTAAATCGCAAAGACAAATAAATGCTGAACAAGCTAATGTTCAGAAATTTATTAATAAATGGGGAAGCTTACCAAAAGAAGATGAAGCAACGTTTGTGGAACCTATATATGGAACTAACGTAAAAACAAGATTAATATGAAAAAGATATTATTATTAGGAAGTAATGGATATATTGGCAATCGATTATATCGTGATTTGTCAATGTATGAAATGTTAGATGATACTAAATATGATATAACATGCGTTGATACATGTTGGTTTGATAAACCTACTCATAAATGTATAGAAGCAGATTTTAATAGTTTAGAAAAATCATTTATTAATAAATTTGACGTTGTTATTTTATTAGCAGGGCATTCTAGTGTGAAAATGTGTGAAGGAGAATTTTCGTCAGCATTTGATAATAATGTTACAAACTTTATTAATTTGTTAGGTAAGATAGAAAAACAAAAATTTATATATGCAAGTAGTTCTAGCGTGTATGGTTCAGTAGGTGGTAAAACTGTTAGTGAAAAGTATTATGGATTTAAGCCATATAATCAATATGATATAGGAAAACATACTATTGATTTATATGCAGAAAAATCTGATATAGAATATTATGGATTACGATTTGGAACAGTATGTGGATATTCTCCTGTAATGAGAAATGATGTAATGATTAATGCAATGACATGTAGTGCATTATCTAATGGAGAAATAAAATTATATATAAAAGATATAATGCGTCCAGTACTGGGCATTGATGATTTATGTAGAGCAATAATAACTATAATTGATTGTGAAGATGATAAAAGAGGATTATATAATTTAGCTTCATTTAATAAGACAGCAGAACAAATAGCATATGAAGTGAGTGACACCATTAATATACCAGTTAAAGAATATGATGCCGATCCTACACAAGTTACAAATACTAAAATACAAACAAAATGTTACAATTTTTCAATATCTACGAAAAAGTTTGAAAGAACATTCAAATTCAAATTCAATGAAACGGTTGAAAGCATAACTAATAGTATATTTGAAAATTATTCTAATATAATACAAACAAATAGAGGCGAAATAAAAGAGTATGTACAATAAAAAAGATAAATGTATTTGTTGTGATAGTAGTAATTTAGAATTATTACTAGACTTGAATGAACAGCCATTAGCTAATTCATATCATGACAATACAAAAGAATTAGAAAAATATCCATTAGGAGTAAATGTATGTAAAGATTGTTATCATATACAATTAACTCATACAGTCGACCCAGATTTATTATTCAAAGATTATTTATATGTTAGTGGAACATCTCAAACATTACGAGACAATTTTGAGTGGTTTTCTAAATTCGTAATGGAATATGCTAAAGTAAGTGGCGGTGTGAGTAATGTATTAGATATTGCATGTAATGATGGCTCTCAATTAGATTGTTTCAAAACCAAAGGAGTACAGACATTTGGTATTGACCCTGCCGAAAATTTATATGAACTTAGTTCTAAAAATCATAATGTAATATGTGATTATTTTGGTAGTAGACCATTCGATCATACATTTGATGTATTGATTGCACAAAATGTTTTTGCACATAATGAAAATGCAAAACTGTTTCTAGATGATTGTTCAAAATTAATGCATGATGAATCATATTTGTTTATACAAACATCACAGGCCGAGATGATTCAAAATAATCAATTTGATACTATTTATCATGAACATATTTCATTCTTTAATATTAATTCAATGAATGAACTAGCAAAAAGGACAGACTTAAATTTAGTCGATGTAATTAAAACGCCGGTACATGGAATTAGTTATCTATTTATTTTTAGTAAACGAGATATTAATAAGGCATTAATACAAAATCATATTGATGTAGAACGTGAAAGAGGACTATTATCAGATAAGTTATATTCTGAATATCAAAATAATGTTAAAACCATAGTAGGTGATTTTAAAGACTGTATATATGAAGCACGTTCAGAAGGATATAAGATAGTAGGGTATGGAGCAGCTGCAAAAGGAATGACGTTTTTAAATTTTGCTGACATTAAATTAGATGTTATTATCGATGATAACCCATTAAAGCAGAATCTATACACACCAGGTACAAATACGATTATTAAGTCAGCCGATTTTATTACAACTTATAAACAACAAGACCATGTTCTATTTGTTCCTTTAGCATGGAATTTCTTTAATGAGATACGTACAAGAATCTTATCTAAAAGAGAAAATGATAATGATAAATTTCTGAGATATTTCCCGGAAGTTAGAATGGAGAAATAAAATGTACACAACAAACATAGACACACTATCCGCGCTATTCGATAGACTAATATCAGAGAATATTAAATTATATTTCTTTCGTAAAGATAATCTCATTGACAATGTTAGTCATCAAGAAAGTGTAATTGAAGATATCAAAGTTCGACTTAAAGAATTAATGATAGATGTATATGAAAATAAACAATATAATTACATATCAGAAAAACGTACATATAAAGCTGATATGACCTTGGATTCATTAGAACAACTAATTAAAAGTGATATCTATACAGGAGAAGGGGATAGAGCAAATTTAGCAGAATTGAATAAAGAAACTCCAGATATAAATGCATTTCGTAAAAATCATAAAGTACTACGTTCTGCAAATGAATTACGTGCAGTCAGTAAGAATAATTTGGACAAAGATTTTAAAGATTTTATAGAAGATGAAAACGATAAAGATTAATCCTGAATTTGCCCATGAATTAGCGTGTGTAGTACCACATGTACATTGGTTACATAAACAAGGTCAACTCAAAGAAGTAATTACTAGTAAAGATATGAAACCATTTTATTATTTTTGTGATAACGTAAAAGAACAATTTACTAAAAGAACGTTATCAACATTAGATGGCGGAATGACAGAAGATCAGATTCCAATGAATTGGATTCATGGAATGACAGACGCCGAAGGTAATTTTCATAATGGAGTATTAGATTATTCATTAGGATGGACACCACCTCCATATAAAGAATATTATTCAAATAATGATGTTAATTTAGATCGACCATTCGTCGTAGTTAGTAATATATTCAATATAGAATCTGGGAATCATATAAATCAATCTCGTAGATATATTAACATTAAAACATTAAATGAAATATTTAATCATTTAACATCAAAACGATACACAGTAGTATACAAACGTCCAGACAATACAGAATTTGTTACAGACCAAAATGAATCACAAACAATACAGAATAAAATATCATTAGTTGAAGATACAAATTTAGGAACTATATCAGATTATAAATTATGTGAATATTATAATGGACAAGTAATTAACATGAATGATCTAAAAAATGAATACCCACAATATTCATACAACGAATTCCAGTTAAAATTATTCTCTAATGCAAATGGATTTGTAACAGTAAATGGTGGCGGTTCGATATTATGTAGTTACTTTGGTGCACCTACAATTGTTTATGTCCCTGCAGGAAAAGAATTGCGTCCAAATTATTTAGACAATCCTAATTCTTATTTTAGAAAGTTAGGTGGTTGTAAAGTACATCCAGTATTAGACCCAGGAGAGAATAATGATTATTCTAAATTAATTGATAAAGTAAAAGAAGTATTTTAATGAAGATAAGTTTAATACAACCAGGAAGAAATAATCTTAAGTATCTTAAGTGGTCTTATGATTCAATTAGAAAGAATCAAGGAAAGCATGAAGTAGAAATTTGTGTAGCAGATGATTTTTCAAATGATGGCACATGGGATTGGTGTCAGGAGATGATGCAGAAAGATTCTAATTTCAAATGCATGAGAAATGGAGGACCAACTAGATTAGGTCATACAATATTATATGATAGATTAGTTAATAATGTAGCTACTAATGATATTTGTATGATATATCATGCTGATATGTATTTATGTCCAGGTGCATTAGATGCAATTGAATCTAATCTTGAAGAGAAAACGATTGTTTCATTGACAAGAATTGAACCACCCTTACATCCACCAGGACCAGAAAAAATTATACAAGATTTTGGAATTGAACCTGAAGAATTTGATGAAGATAACTTATTTGCATATTTACAAGCAACAGATAATGAACGTTCAGTAAAGACAACAGAAGGTATATTTGCTCCATGGGCATTNTATAAAAAAGATTTTCAAGAGATAAATGGACATGACCCATTATATGCTCCACAATCAAAAGAAGATTCAGATATATTTAATAGGTTTCAATTAAATGGAGTTAAATTTATACAAACATGGAATGGTTGTGTATATCATATGACATGTAGAGGTAGTAGATTTGCTGACGGAGCAACAAGAAATCCAGACGGCCAAGTATTTATGAAGAATAGAGAGACGGACGAATGGTTAACTCAAAATGAAAAGGCCACTAGAAATTTTATTAGAAAATGGGGACATTTTGTTAAACATGATGAATTTCTAAAACCTATTATTCCGCCAAAGTATGATGTTGGATTCATTATAAAGAATTGTAATGATCAATTATTAGAAGTTCTAGAACCATGGTGTAGTAGAATATATAGTGATGCAGACTGGGAAGGCTATATTAAGTCAGAACAACCAAATACAAAATTCAATATGAAAAAAAGGTGCCATTCATTGACAGGACTAGATAAAAATGATATACTTGTTGAAATAGATGGACAAGATTTTGACAATAGAGATTTTGAATATATACAACAATTACCAGAAATAATAGTAAACGATAGATTTTTAGGATCACATATTCATCTAGCTAGACATAAAAAAGAGTTAGGAGAATTATTTGAATTAGGCAGTTTAAAAATAACAATAAATAATTTACAAACATATGAAAAGAAGTTAATAGTATGCAAAGAGTATTAGTAACAGGAGGCCTAGGATTTGTAGGCTCACACTTAGTAGATTTACTACTTACAAAAAAAGAGTATGATATAACAGTACTTGATAATTTGATATCAGACTCAAGTAGTAAAAAAAATAAACGAAAGAATGTTGGATATATAATAGATGATATAAGAAATATAAAGAAATATGTAGATTTACCAAAATTTGATATTATATTTCATTTAGCAGCATTGGCTAGAATACAACCAAGCTTTCAAAAACCATCTGAATGGTTTGATGTANATGCAAGAGGAACAATGGAAATATTAGATTTCGCAAGAAAAATAGATGCAAAAGTTGTATATTCTGGAAGTAGTACATTTTATGGCGGAACACATAAAAGTCCGTATGGATTTGCAAAATGGTGTGGAGAAGAGATATGTAAAATGTATTCAAATATATATAAAGTGAAAACAGTAATTACAAGATTCTTTAATGTGTATGGTGATCGACAACCTGATGATGGCGATTTTGCAACTATAGTTGGTATCTTTGAAAAACAAACTAAAGACAAAGAATCATTAACAATTGTAGGCACTGGTGAACAAAGAAGAGATTTTACACATATCCTAGATATATGTGAAGGACTAATAGCAGCAAGTCATGATGATTGGTACGGTGAAGCATTTCCATTAGGAACAGGCATCAATTATTCTATTAATGAATTAGCTGATATGTTTGGAGGAGAAAAAATTTATATTCCTAAACGACCAGGCGAAGCAGAAATNACATTAGCTGACATATCTAAAACAAAAAAATTATTAAAATGGAAACCAACTCATTCATTAAATGAGTATATAACTAAATTTAAAGAGAGTTTAAAATGAAAATAGGAATAATAGGAAATGGGTTTGTAGGAAATTCAATAGCATTTGGATTTTCACCTACACATGAAGTAAGGGTTCATGACAAAGACCCAAAAAGAAATTTAAATACAATTGAAGAAGTATTGGAGTGTGAGTTTATATTTGTCGCAGTTCCGACACCAATGAACGAAGACGGGTCTATCAGTTTAGCAATTGTAGAAAAGGCATTAACAGAAATAGCCATAAGTAATAAAAGAAAAGATAATATTATTATATTAAAATCTACAATGGTTCCAGGAACTACAAATAATTTTATAAGAAAATTTCCAAAATTGAATATCATATTCAATCCAGAATTTCTAACTGAAAGAACAGCAAAGTTAGATTTTCTTACTCAAGCTAGAATGGTATTTGGAGGAACAAAACGATTAACTGAACGTGTTGCAAAACTATTTAAAGAAAGATTTATGCACTGTCATATTATTGAGACAGATACTGTAACTGCAGAACTTATCAAGTATATGAATAATGTATTTTTTGCTAGTAAAGTATCTATCATGAATGAAATGAAATTAATATGTGATGTAGTAGGCGCAGATTGGAACCAAGCACTAAAAGGTTTTGCTGCAGATCAACGAATAGGTGATTCACATCTTAACGTGCCTGGCCCAGACGGCAAGTTAGGATTTGGAGGCAGTTGTTTTCCTAAAGACATAAATGCATTTATATCTATGGCAGATGAATTAGGAATAGATGTTCCGACCATTAAGGGAGCATGGAAAACAAACTTAAATGTTAGACCGGAGAAGGATTGGGAGAAATTAGAAGGTCGTGCTGTAGTTAAATCTAAGTAGATGCGTTATTATATTTTATATCCAGGAAATGAAGAAGCTGATACTGTAAATGATATTAATCAATTAGGAGATGATAATGGCTTTGGAGTATTTTGGTCATGTAAAGGATTTGAATTATTGATGAAGGCAGTAGATCAAAATCATTTCCTATTAAAAAACTTTGTAATTAAAGATGAAAGAGGAAAGAAATACTCAATTGAAGAATTCCTAGACAAGATTAAAAAACTTAAAGTAAGGCTACCCAGCATATAATATATACAATGGAGTTGTATAAATTGTTACACCGACTACACCACCTATAACTCATTACTAGATATTTATAATAAAATAACACTAGGAGAAGACTATGTACACAAGAGAACAGATTCAAACAACAGTAGAATCTAAAGGCTACAAATGGTTTCATGATAACGGCAATAAAGGATATGACGTAAATATAGTCGGTGTCCGAAACTCAACAACAAAAGGTAGAGTAACAAATGCCTTTGATGATAAAATGACAATATCCTATAAATGCGAAGAAGGATATTGGCATTTCCATGAATATGATTGTACAACAGACCCAGGAACTCATTGGGTAAAAAACATCCTTAATCCAGACGGAGTAGCAATCTTAAAGCCAGGACAGTATAGAGGTTCACATAAAATTAGATTACATCAAGGTAAATATGAAGCATTGGGACAAAAGAAGCCAGTAACAGTTTATAGAGACAATAATCTAAATGAGACTTATGATTATGATAATGCAACAACAGGGGTATATGGAATCAATATCCATAGAGCAACTGCTAAATCAAGTGGTAAATCTACAAGAGTTGATAAATGGTCAGCAGGATGTCAAGTGATCGCAAGAAATTCGGATTGGCATGAGTTCTTAAATATTTGTAAAAAGGCTAGAGACATATATGGAAATTCATTTTCATATACATTGTTAGAAAGTAAGGACATAAGTGATTAAATATAAAGTCATAAACGGGGTTCAGACAATTGAGGAAATATGCGAACATTGTGGAGAGAAGGTGACCGACGTACATGTTACAGAAATCATTGCAAAACCTGAATGGCAAACAGATATGGTATTCACAATGAAAGATGCTGCTGATGCAGATTACGTTGTAAAGACACAAGATGAACGTTCCAAGGAAGTTCAAATAGAAAGAATGGCAGAAGGTATGATAACAGCAAGTGGAGCAACTACCGAAAGTCTAAAGTATAAATTAAGATCAGAACGAATGTGTAGTTCCTCAACCAATACAAATGAAGAATTTTGTTATAGAACTACCAATGTTAGATTTCTAGATAAATATGAAGCAGAATGGGATGCAGCAGGTAGAGTGCAAACTGGGTCCGCAGGCGGACTAAAAGTAGGTATCGGAAGAACAGGAACAGTGCTTAGAATAAAATCAGAATCTTTGAGTGATGCTACTAAATATCATGGACCATGGAAACAATCATGGTTTAGAGATTTATCAGATGATGATAAACAAGCAAGAATTGATGAAGAAGTTTTACAGACAGATTTATATATAGAAGATTCAGCCACAGCCCAAGATTGGCAAACAGAAATTGGCGACTAATGATCAAATTAAAAAATATATTAAAAGAAGGTAAAGTTTTAAGTGTATTTGATTTTGATGACACAATAGCAAAATCAGATGCATGGATATATGTTACACGTGCAGGAAGAATTATAAAAAAATTAGACCCAGCACAATTTGCAGTGTATAGACCAAGACCAGGAGAAGATTTCGATTTTAAAGATTTTGATAGACCATTACAGAATCCAAGATTAATTAAACGTAATGCAGACTTATTAAAAAAACAATTAGATAAAGC
>JGI25129J35166_1000453_pt1 | contig 13500 bp, 8 predicted proteins | sample ETNvirnome_2_130_FD_35166 | JGI IMG/M metagenome (IMG submission 35166) | reverse complement strand
AGATATTTATGCTACTGTAGCCGATGTTGCCCGTGTAATTAAAAATGATATCCCTCTCGTCGCTGGGGGTCCTTATCATAGATACGAAGGAACCTCTTTCTTACCTGTCTTAAGTGGATCTCTTTCTCACGATAAAGAGTTTTCCTTCTTTGAGTTTTTCTCTCCATATGGTGGAAGTCAGGGAGCAATTAGTTGGAACGCGGGTCCAATCTACGCAGGAAGAGGAAGTACTACTGGGAAAGGAATCAAAATTAATGTAGATAATAATGAGAGCCAATTGTGGTCTTCATATACCCCACCATCCCCAGCGGGATATGTAAGCGGGGTTGCTCACTTTCCTACTTCTAGAAGAAGGGGTATGGTAGTTCGATCTACAGGAGCCCTTCTAGGGAGATATGAGGTTACTGCTGCTGGTGGGGGAGCAGTCTATGGTGACATACCAGACGCGAGTGCGGGGACTTGGAAAGTTCTTCGTTCTACAAGTGGGCAGGACTACTCAGAGTTCTATCATCTGAAACAGTATGATAATACTCCAGTAGACCCTTATGAATTGAGTAGCATCTTCCTTGAGGAGAGTACTGCGGCAGACCCAAACCATGAAGACGCTGATGGGGGTACTAGTTTACTTGAGCAAATGATAGTTCTTGCAGATGTTGAAGATAATGATAACAAATGGTGGAGACTAGCTAGAATATACCACGCAATAAATACCTCCTTGCAGCAGTATTTAGATTATCGAATAGATCCAGGAACAACTATAACTAATGGACAGGTATAAAGGATATATACTAATATGAGTAATGTACTAGGAGAACTGAACCCTATAGGCTACCTAGAGGTTTGGAAAAAATACAAAGATGGAACCGAGGAACTCCACTTTTCAGACAATAATATTATTGTCTCTGGGATGGGGGTGGGTTTAGCGTTGCTCTTTGGTGGTATAGGGTCTAACTCTGTCTTAGACTATCAGATAAAGTACGCTCAGTTAGGGACGGATGGTGTAGCTGACTACGGAGTGTCCACTTATACTCTAGTAAATGAACTAACTCAACTCCAATATGGAACCTCTTCTTTAATAATAGAAACGCACGAACAAATAAAAAATGGGATATTAGATCCGCAGTATATGATTATGATGCCTCAAGAAATGATCAGAAGAACGGCACCAAATTCGGTTCAATATATTATAACCCTAGATAGTAATAGTACCAATGAGATGACTCTAAATGAAATTGGGATCTTGATGAAAAACCCAACAGGGTATGATGGGGATCCTAGGCCCATGTTAGTTGCATATAGAGTATTTAATGAAGTAACTAAAAAAGAGGAATTTTCTCTAATATTTAAGTGGACACTAAGTTTTTAATATGGCATTCAATCAAAACGACATTTATGTAGAGGGTGGAGATAATAAGATCCTCCACTTGTGGACCCCAGGTGTAGAGAAGTTCGACACTAGCTCCTTCTATAACTGGGAGCAAGATAATATTCCACTCTACGATTTAGAAGAAAGAACTTATTACTTGTGGGAAAAGGCTGGCTGGCCTACCTCTGGAAGTCCTCAAGTAAGTGGTGTAGTCTTTTCTGTGTCTGCTGATGCCCTGGGAACACAAACTTATGTTGATGATCCAAACCTATTCTTACATCTAAGTGGAGCGTTAAACGCTCTTCCTGATATTATCAGATATCCTATTAGGATTGAAGTGGGTAACTTTGGAGATCTGGGAGAGTTAGTATTAAACAACATTCACTTTACAGGGAGTGGTGCATTAGAGATTGTAAATAGGAACTTCGGTTCGATTAATCCAGGTCAAGGGATGCAAAATGATGGATTATCGGCTTTTGCTGTGAATAGCGGGAAAGAGGCTGCTGCTGGATATAGATCGGGTAATGCAGAGGTATATGTGACTCAAATCTCTTCTCTAGATTTAAGCAATACTCTTAGTGATACATCCTGTTTAAGTATAAGCACCCCTGTTGCAACAGAAGGACCGTCAGAAACTAGATGGGATGCACAGTCTATTATCCTGGGGCAGATGGTTCACGAAACACTAGACCCTACCAATTGGGTTAAAACAGCAAAAATGACTGCAAGTTTATACCATAGTGATCCTATGGGCTCAGTTAAAGATCTCTTCGACTTAACTAATTATGGGCAGTTAAATGACTATAGCATTAGTGCCTTCGATATTTCGTCTGTTAGTAATGAAATAGTAGTTGAAGAGGCTGGGGAGGTTAGTAGGAGAGATTATGATCCTAATAAAAACGATATTGCTGTTGGACAGGGGGTAGGTTTCGTCGGAGAGTTCTATGGCAATAGGTTAAGTAAGCTTGAAGTTAATAATTGTGGAGGACCAATTTATATTAGAAATTTTGTAGTAGATGGAGGATCTACGGGGGTAGATGGGGCAACCGTTCCAACTAAGCACCATACTAGACACGGTATCAATATAAATAACTCTGAGGTAGTCTTAGAGCATTGTGCTGCCATACGGTGTTATGAAACGGGATTTAATTTAGTAAATAGTAATGTCATTTTAAGCAGAGGTGCTTGGGCATATAGAAACTATGCATTAAGTTCTAATACCTCGATTGATCCAGGGAGAGACACTACTATTAAGGGTGTGGGATTCAACCTATTCAATTCCAATGTAGTTCTAAGTTCCGTTGGTGAGTATGACGCTAGTGGTGCTGCCGCAGCCTTCGCATCAACTAGGAATGATAGGGGAATGGTAATGTATAATTCCATTCTTACAGGAGGAGATAAGCGGCTTACTTCAACCGATTCACAAACAATGACCTCTCTTCAGTTGTTTGAAAATTCAGATAGAGGGTTGTTAATGAATAGCTCTAAATTGGATTTGAATGGAGCTATGGATATTTGGTTGCATCCTGTAGGAATAGAGGCTACTAATTCTGACATTCTAATAGATGAGTTATATGTAGACCACACTCAGACATTAGGGATAGAGTTAAAAAATTCCCATTTAGTTTATGCAAAAAATGCCCCTGATATTGTAATAAAGACTATAGATGCTGAAGCTCAACTTGCGGCTGCTAATTCTCCCCAAACACAAGCAGGAGAATATTTCCCTTGGACAGACGCTCCTGGGATGGTAATGCTTGACACTAATGGGCAACATTTAAAATTAAATAATTCTAAATATACACACCCGCGACTTACTGGCGGGGCTGGGCTAAGTAGATGCAAGTATAAGAGAAACCGTGGGGCTTCTCCAGCCCAGACTACTAATCTCCTATCTATCCCTGCTATTGTTCTAGAGAATAACTCTTTAGCACATTTAACCTATGCTAGAATTCAAACCCAGACTGGTGCTAATTTTGGGGCTGGCGGGAATAATGGCGCAATACCTACTGGGGATGCTGGGGCCTTTGGGCAGGGAGGAACCTCCAATGCTAACTACGGAGCTTGTATCCTTGTGGATAATCATTCTACTTGTAAGCTCGTAGGTGGAGATGAACAGTTTACTTGGTTAGATGGGCCTAATGATTACGAAGATCAGATCTATACTGCTAATGCTTATGTTACTAATGGATCCAACTTAAAATTACACGGACCTACTTTGATTAGTAGGGCTGGTGTGAATGTCTTAGTTGATAATGATTCAGTTTTGGATATCTGTCCTCCTAAAGACGAATATGGATTTATTGATAATGAACAATGGGATCTTACTACCGCTCAAAATCAGACTAAAGTTGACCTCCACTCCAGTAGAGCCTGTTTGGTAGCTGACAATAACTCTGTCATCAATATGGAAGACTGTGGAGATTATAATGCTGATTGGGTTTCTGGGGCAGCAGACGCAGCGGTTCATGGGGAATTAGAGGGTTGGTATGCTTCTGGCTTAGTATTAAGTGCAAACTACTCCACCTATGAAACTTCTGCATGGCACGATTACGGATCCGTTCAGTTCTACCCTAATCCCCAGCTACAAAATGTGGGAGCAGGTGGTCCTGGGCTTGATTCATATAGTATGGTCGATTCCGTTGTCGCGGAAAGAAAAGCAACAGATGTTCAAGATTTTCCTTTAGCAGTCGATGCTGATGATATAGCATATTTCTCTAAAGGAGGCATGTGTCTTCGTTCTATGAAAGGAAGTAGAGTAAATGTTAGGAATGTTAACTTCCCTTGTGGTTGGAACAATACTTCTGCTCTGTATTACGATTACTCTGCTGACGATGATCCCCAAGGATGTACCCAGCTAAGGATTTGGAATATTGATTCTACTTCTAAGCTAGATATGAGCTATACTTCTGTGAGTGGTCACTTCCCTCCGTTGGTGGGATATAATGGTCCCTCGGCTGTGTATGTGGTGGAGGGGGTGGGATGTACTTCCGCTGGTGTTCCAGACAGCACCTTATACACCAGTAGTTTGAGTGTTTTAGACTCCTTTGGTTCTTCTGGTACGCCAGGAAACACTCACTCAGACGGAGTGAACTTTGGTCCATTCAGAATATACTTCGCTCCTAAGCAATTCGCTAAGTACTTGGTTTATAATAATCAGCCAAGTGGAGAAATAGGGGTTATCTACCAAACTATAGCTCAAGGGTACAATATGTCGGGTTCGTGTTCGTCCATCTCTATAACTACTTCAAGTGGTCCTGATATTTATAGTGTCTATGGAGCAGGAACCACTTCTCCGAGCGGTCTTCAGGGATCCATTAGCGTTTCTTCTCTGATGGCTTCTGCATACTTCGGTGATTCTGAATTTGGTAGGGCTAAGGATTGGAGAAATTATACCTCGGCTGTGGCATTTACAGCAATACCTCNAGGAGATCAATCATGCGGTAGAGGTGGAAAAATAGGAGATGCTACTGATGATAGCATTCCTGAGAGATTCGGATGCTATAACATNGGGTATTTCAAACCGTACTTTAAACATTGGAAAGAGTCTAACTTCTTCTATGCCNAGGATCTCCTTCCTCAAGATTACGACAGTAGGGTTATACTAGATGAGTCCGCTATAGCTATTTTCGCTAACGCTAAAAATGCTACACTAGGTACTGCTGGTAGGCCCAAATTAATTACCATGAAAACCTCAACTACCTCTCTCGCTGGAGAAGGGGGACAGTCGGAGAGGGACTTAGCAGGAAGAGGGTTCCTGTCAGCGAGCGAATTTGATTTGAATAAACTAGACTAATGACATTTTTCGATAGCAACTTTATTTTTACGGCTCCTGTTAGGAAGTTTAAGGCTAATGATCCTTATTACTGGGAAGTTGATAATATTCCTGTTTCACAGTTAGAGGAAAACTGCCTATGGCTGAAAGATCAGGTAGAAAATATTGTACAGGAGGGAGGAGGCAACCAGCCAGCTATGGGGGGTGGTGGACAAGGTGCTGGTGCTGAATGGACTAGCTTTGCTAACATCACTAGAGCCAACTTTAGTGATTTAAAACCTAGTGTTGCTGGCTCCACCGTAACTGTAAATCCTGGTAGGTTTACTGCTAGGATTAATGATGCGGCTACTTTAACTCTGCCACTTAGCCAACCTACTCTAAATGCTGGTGCTAGTTACTTAGGTGAGGGTACTAACTGGATTATGAGCAACCCTGCTGCGGTACGGACTGCGGTAAATAAGATCTTTAGTACTGGTGTGAGCGATGCATTACATCTTAATGGATTATTTGAACAGTTCTCTGATTATGCCGTGTATAAGGTAGGTTTAGGACAATATGCGTATACTGGTACTACAGTTACCTCAACAAATCTTGATGATAATTTATCTTATACTGGTTTCCCTTTAGTTGATCATGAAAAAGTCTATGATATGCTTAATAACATATTTACTAATACATTAAATAACACATCATATGATCAACCATTAGCTACCGAATTTACGAAAAGGTGGAGAGGCGTAGCTAGAACTGCTGTTGTAGATGTGCCACAAGCATTAACTCTTGAGGTCCCTGATTTCAACCCAGAGGATTTCTTTTATATCAATGAGGCTGGAGATAAAGTACTAATAGATGGTACTTCACAGAGAATTGACCTCATTTTCCTGTACACAAAACCCATAGACCAAGGAAGTGCAAAAATTATTAGTGATGGGGGTGTGACTACCACTACTACTGCTAAACTTGGAATTTTACTGGGGGCGGGATTAGGACTGGATAAAAATACAACAGCTACGGGGCATTATGCATCCGTAATTAAGAATACAGAAGGAACTACAGGTGCAGACGCTTATATGCTTGCATCTAAAGCAGATATTGCGAGTAATGAAGGGGGAGTTTTACTGAAAGACGGTACTACGATAACAGGCTCCTTCCCTGCTCCAGATGATATCCTTAACTTAGCCCCTCTTCTTGCTAATGATTTAGCAACAAATGATTTTAGACTGGTGGGACAGACCGTTCTTCCTCTAGCTTATGTGGTAGTTACTGCGGCTCAATCAGGAACTATTCCTTCATCTCATTTAGTGGATATCAGACCTTTCTTTAGAACTACTGAGCTAACTTATGATGAGAGAGCGGGGATCGCTGCTGCCCTCCCTGGGCTGTCTCTCGCTAACCCTGCGGTGGGTAAGAGAGAGTTGGACGATCACATCTATGGAGCCATCACCGCTGCCCTGGGGACAGGGGGAGGGACTGGAGACTCCTCTCCACCCTTAGTCCCTAGAGCCGTGGGAGGTGGGTATATTTGGGGAGGTAAAAATTGGGGACCAGAGGGAGCTATCACCGCAGCCTATGGTGATGGTAATTGGTTAGAAGAAGGAATCGCTGGGATGTCATATGCTAATGTTCCTACTAACCCTGACTGGGACTGGGCTACATGGTCACAGAATTTACCTGGAACTGAAGACGGGGCTGGGTTGCATAAAAATGATTGGATGAACTTTAAGTATACTATCAACCGAGATATGTCCACAGATAGTACCTTAGATTTTCAAGAGCCTGGAGGGTCCTTAGATCAGGCTGTATTTACTAATTCTTTTGGAACTGGTATTGGATTAGGGTCTACTCAAAGTGCTGATGGAGATCCTTCTCCCCTAATGATGTATTGGGTGAGGAAGCGATTTAATTTTACTCTCCCTTCTGGGTATGCTAGTTATTGCGTTAAGGCAGCTTTGGCTAATTGTGTTCCTTTAACGCAGGGAGGATTTGGTAAAAACTCTACTAGGGACTTTGAATCAGGAAGTACAGAAGGTATTTGGATAACTAAGGGACCAGGATGGTTTGTAATTAATGTGGGTTGGGTTGGACCAGACCCATTCCAGGAGGTAGGTGAGCATTGGGGTGGTTGGTCTACGGACACAATTAAAGGTTGCTCCTTCCCTTCCTCTAATAGAAATTCTAATAAGTTTAGATCTTGGGCAGCGTTACATACTGGTCTTCCTGCAATCGCTGTAGCGGACGGTAATGATACTAATGTTACAGTAGGGGATTCTACTACTGGTTTTATTCCTGCTCAGAGGTCTGCTCTAGAGACTAAGTGTGATCAAGTAGGTGCATGTACCTATCCTACAGTTGTTTTTGAAGTTACAGCGTTCCCTAGTGGTTGGGAAAATGATGGGTTCTTACTATACAATGCAAATATGCCCCATGATGGAACGACTACTCTGGTACTAAAGTAAAATAAAATGGCAAACCCTGCATATGACGATAAGCTATGCTTTGTCTTTCCCCCACCACCTCCACCTGAAGATCCTCCCGATGGTGGGGATACTGGTGGTCCTGGGAATGGTCCTGGGATTCCTCCTGACTTTGGGACAATAACTACTACCAAAGCTGAGACTACTACCACACCACCAACAACATCAACAACATCAACAACCACAACAACCACAACAACCACAACAACATCAACAACATCAACAACATCAACAACCACAACAACCACAACAACACCTACAACAACAACAAAAACAACAACAACATCAACAACCACAACTCCTACTCTTGAACCACCAGAGCATTGTTATGCGTGTGCCGCTGGGGACACTACCAGCGAGGAGTGTGATTGCAACGGTAATTCTCAGAGTGGGGGTCCTTGTGATTGCATTACTCAGCACCATGATTGTGTAGATTTAGGTGAGTTTCCTGTTGGCAAGTGCCCTACAAATAGTGATACAGATAATACCTGTGGTGGAACTGAGAATTGTGGGGATGTGGTTGGTGATCCTACGGATTGTGGAGAAAAACAATGTTTCCATTGTGTAGAGGGAGATACAGAGAATGTTCCTTGTACAGGTCTGGCGGGGGAACAATGTACTTGTACTGTAACTCACTCTGAATGTACGGAAGATGGTTCACCTATTGATTACTGTGATGATTGTAGTGGAGAATCAACAGAAGACGATTTTTGTGATGGGGAATGTGTAGACGAAATGAGTCCTCCATATGATTGCGGTGGTGGGGAACCTGGACCACCTGNAGNANCCAGCGGAAGGAGAATCTTTTGGAGAAAGTGGGGGAGGTAATGAGGGTTATAGTGGAGGAACTACAGGGGCTGTTGGTAGGATCGACTACAAGAGTGCATTCGCTGATGGGGTTATAAGCGAGTTTGGAACCTTCGTGGTTGCCAAACCGCTTTATAAAAGATCATCGTCTACCTATTTTACGAATAGGACTTCTAAACTTGCTCCCAAGTTAAGCTACGGGGGAGGATCTCTTGTTGCTTACTTTAATGATATTCAACAGTTCTCACAAAAGGTAGTGTCGCAAGAGGGGCACGATGGATATTTAAAGTTTGATGGTATTTTCCCCCTTCAAACAACTGAAATTAGGATGTGTAAGAATCCTTATATTTGGGTGGAGAATGAATTTGTTGATACGGTTGGGTGGTCAAAGTACTTTGATAATATTAAAAAGAAAGTAGCAACCTCCCCCCTTCCTGCTAGAAAGTATTTCTATCTATGGAGATTACTGTTTTCTACTCAATTAAACACTAAGCTCTATACCAGAGGAGGAAATAGTCTGGTAGCTTTAGATGCTCCTTCTAAAGGAGGTACTGTTTTCATTAGAGAGCCTGATGGTGATGGGGGGTATAATGCTTATACTGTTACAGGAAGAAACCACAGTATAGAGTTAGCTCACGATGATTCTTTTGATGTTGGGGGAGACGGAAAAGTTATTTTTGGTAGAGGTAAGATTTATTTTAGGGGAAGAAGAGAATTCAATTTAGCACAGTTTACAGGGGCAATAAAAACTAAAAAAGGAGTTTACATTATTTCTCAAACTAAATCTCTGATGTTACCCAAAGTAAACTCTACCTTCTTATCTATTAGAAACAAAGCTCACTTAGCTTTACTAAGAAGGTTTGATCCCCCCTTCGCTATCCCTGCATTTACCACTAAAGTAACTAACCAATTTGGGCCTCGTACTAGAGATATGCATATGGTTAACCAAGAAGGTGTTCCTAAATTCTCCAGTAGGGCTGATCCAGGGTTTTATGCTGCTCCTTCTATGCAGTCCTCTCTTGTGAAAGGTTCAGGGTTAAGCTTTAATGGGTTAGAGGACGCAAGATTTAGCTTTCAGCTTCCTACTCAACAGGAAGTTGTTGATATCTCTAGAGATTATGTTCCATATATTAATAATAGTAATTCAGGCAGTAGTCTCTTTAAAAAGGTTATCCATAGAGGGATATCTGCTGTATTAGAAATTATGGAGAATGATCGTGCTGATTATGATGCACACTATCTCTTTGATATGCAGAGCATCCATATGTATAAGAGTTTAAAAACTGATGTGGCTAGAATTTTCGATTCATTTATAGACATTGGAGGATCAAAAATATCTAGAAATATATTTCTCCATGCTATTCATAAAATGATGTTATTGGGTAGAGTAGATGATATAGACATGGAATATTATAAAAGTTTAAAAGAGCCCACCCCAGACCCCTACAACTACTCTGATCCTATTAGAACAGGGAATGATTTATCTCTAGGAACACCAAGTACTTACGGGTTTACAGCTAGGTTGGTTAGAGAACAAAGAATTAAAGAAGCACAAGCAAATAAGAAAAAGGTTAGAGCTAGAAAAATCCCTAGCTTGGTTACAGATCCTGGTAATCTCTTTGGTACAATCATTGATAACATTAAGAGCATCGACTATAGAAAATACGACGATCCAGACACAATAGGAAAGCTGAAGAAATGGTTTGTAGTTCCTGAAGACATTCGTTTGAATGTTGCTTTTGCCCGAGGTAGTCATACTATTAGAGCGTTCGTTAGTAATGATGAAACCGTAACATTTACGCATGGAAGTAGGGCTGTTAAGCTAAGTTTAAATGATAATTACGAAATACCTATAGTCCATAACGCTACAACTATAAATATACCTGTAGATCATGATAACCTTCAATATGCATATGTTCTTGATAATGATGTAAAACAAAAGTTTTTCTCACAGACAGGCGTACTAGAGGGACCTGTAATGGTAGCAGAGATGGAGGATACTGCTACTATGCTTGCATCCAGCACTCCACCAGTACTAGACTTTGAGTATTTGCTTGTACTGAACCCCAGCACTATAGAAGATGTGGGAAGACCTACCGATTTAGTGAGAGTAACAGAGGCATCTTATGCCCTCTCTTCCGAGTCAGCAGCTTCATCCACTATCGCTGGGAGCCCCTTCCCATGGAGGTACTACTATCTAGACTATGATGATCCTATGTGGACTATGCTTTCCAATGGGGCATCCATTAACTTTGAATTTTCTCAACCAAGTTTAAGCTATTTTGGTCCTAATACAAATATAAATTTAGTACGAGAAATTCCAAAGTGTATTAGACTAATACCTACTAATCTAACTAAAAATATTCCCTATCACACATTCTCTGAATTATTAACTCTTCAAAATCAAGCTCAGAAGGCTGTTAGGACGGTACGGTTCCATAGGGGATTAGAAGAAAGTGTATATAAGACTAAATTAGATCCTCCCCCTGGGTATGAACTTACTTATCCTGGATCTCCTTATGATGGTACGATGGACGAGATAGCTTATGTTACCACGGAGGATCCTTTATTTGATGTAGTAAGTAACTATAAAAATGGAGAGCAGCCAGTAAGGACTATTGATCCTATCTCAAACTTAGTGAATGTGGTGAATACAATAGCTGAAAGGTTTATATTGTCCGAAGGTGTTACTATTTATGATGTGCTTGCTAGATTGGGAGCGAAGGGATATTACTCACTATTTGGTGGGCTCTCTAATCCTGCGGTAGTTGAGCAAGTAAAAGAAGGGACAGCGAGAATGATGGGTAATAGTAAAACTAATATTAGATGGTATAAGAATACCAAATCTAATAACTTTATCTCTGACGATATAAATTCTTTTGCTGCTAGATCTAGAATAATAAGAACGCGCACGGGAAGCGTACCCACCTTTGTTGATAAAGAGGTTTACAATAATATTTCAGACAGAGAATTTGTTGGTGATAGTTTCGAGAAGATAGAAGCTATACGAAAAGTAGCTACTGAGAGAGTACCTACTAAACAGTTTATCCCTAGCGGAGGTAGACCTGATGCCTAGGGTAATTAGGAAGGGTGTGGATAACGCACAGAGTCATGGGTATGATCCTTTAGGGGTGATAACATCTACAAATGCGGTTAAAACCTATGCTAATAATATTCTAATAGCTGTAATTGGAGATCCTTATACCTCTGAGCATTGTATTCCTGTTGCCTGTCACGGGATGGGGAATGCTACTGTAGGGAGTCCTGATGTTATTGTAGAAGGAATAGGAGTTCATAGGGATGCAGACTTAATTGATTGTGGGACCGTAGCAGATAACGGTTCTCCAGATGTGTTCGCTGACTCTGGGCCAGGGGCACCAGGGGGTGGTGGACCAGGGGGAGAAGAAGGAGAGGATACAGTAGGATATGTGCCTGGGACTGCTATTGTGCAGTACCAGGGGGGTGTAATAACTGAAGACGATTTTATTGACCTTTATCCTTGGGACGGAGTTCAAAATGCAGGATGGACTCCTATTCATGAAGAGGACCCAGGGGATCAAGGTATGGGACAAGTAGTAGCTAAAAACTACCCTACTGTAGGAATCTTCCCTCCGAATAGTGAGATCCCTGCGTTCTGGCAGGACCCTATTCCTTTAGAGTATGAGTCACAGGGTATGCCTGGAGGGATGAGCCTAAACCCAATCACGGGGCACATTTCAGGGAGTACAGGTCAATCGTCTGGTTCGGTATTGATACGGGCCAAAAATAATTTTTGGGGTGATTATGATCCTGATGAAGGGGATGGAGTTCCCAAGTGGGGACCTTGGTGGTCAATCCCTATTACAGAATAATGAGGTGTATATATTCTTCCTTACATTAAATAAGAAAATATATGTTTTTGGGTTTACTAACCACTAGATAACTATAGCATCTAGCTACTACCTAAATTTATTGGAGATAATTATGGATTTTAAAATGAACTTAACCGATGAGCTTCGCAGAACTCTTTTAGAGTCTGCTGCTTGGGAAAGAGTGGGAGTCCGTCCCTTAGAAAGTGAGTACACCGAACAAGGTGTTCTTGAAGAAGGGTCGAGAGGCTACTACGAAGAGTCTGACGAAGAAGAGGGCTTTGATCTTGAAGATATTCACGCTCTTTTAAGCCAGCTTCCCGAAGAGCAACTTCTTGAGCATATTGATAGTGTTCTTTCTGTTGTCGAAGCAGTAACCGAAGTTTTAGAAGAAGAAGCTGAATACGAAGACGAGGAGTAGACCCAATGGATTCTATTGGTTCTTACGCTGAGTCTTTGATCCTTCAGGATCTTGAAGGTATTAACGAAGGAAAGAAAAGCTCCTTTAGTGGTGGGGGGGGTGTAGCCGCAGAAGCGGACATGCCTGATATTTCTAATATTGATCTTAACGCTGGTCAAATACAAGAAATGATGTCTGGAAGAAATATTTCTTCCGAGATAATGCCAATTCAAGAGGATGTGCAGGAGGAGTACTACGAAGAACCTCCAGAACAGGCAGCGGACCCAATCTCCATGCTAGTTGAACAACTTTCTTACCTCGTTGAGAAAGCAGAGTCCTTAGTTAATCGTTTAGATGAAATGACAGGATGTGGGTCTGTTGGAACTAATCAGAAATTTAATCTAATGCAGTCGGAACCTTTTACCGCTCCCCCTGCTCCTAAAGTAATGAAAAAGGTAAGAAAACTGCGAAAGTATAGGAGATAGTTATGTTATTTAAATCAGACACCATGAATGCCCTTGTGACTTGTGGCCTTTTAGACGAAGGTTACGATCTTCATGAAACTTTAGAGAGGATGGATTCCTTTTCTTTCTTATTGCAAGAGGGAAGGAGTGGTGAGCTTTATGATTTAGTCCTTTGGGAAGGTAACAGAATAGACGAGGGCAAAAAGAGTAGAGCTACGCTTAGAGATAAAACGAGGAGAGCAGGGCGACAGAAGAGGGAAGCACAAGCAGGGCAACGGTCAGCAGAGGCAGGAGAAGCTGAAGCAAAGGCTAGTAGAGGTCGCGTAGAGGGTGAAGCAATAAGTCAGACGCAGAAAGCAAAAGAAG
>JGI25129J35166_1000442_pt1 | contig 13633 bp, 26 predicted proteins | sample ETNvirnome_2_130_FD_35166 | JGI IMG/M metagenome (IMG submission 35166) | reverse complement strand
CCGATACTGACCCGATGATTGCATTCGACCAGGCTAGCACGACGAAGTGGATAATGGGTGTTGACACAAGCGAGTCAGGAACTCCTTATATCATTTCAAATGGGTCATCCATTGACTCAACGGCAAGTCCAGCGCTAGCCTTATACGATGACGGAGCTAGCCAATATGGCGGCTATGCTAAGATGTCTTGTCAACACGCTTCAGGATATGCCCTAGAAGTGACGAATGTTGGAGCGCATGCGAATGCTGCCGGTATTTCCATTAAATGCGGCGAGGGGGGGACTGGCACTGGGGTGGCAATGTTGTTTCAAAATGGATCTGGGACGTCCCAAGGCAGTATTACGTTTAGCGATGGTACTGTTAGTTATAATACTTTCACGGGGGGACACCATTGTTCAATCCCAGAAGAGGACAACGAAACGGGCTATGTGTATGGCACGTTGTTAAAGATTGTGTCGACCATATCTAGTCACCGCCATGTTGAGTATGTTGTGGAAAAAACAACTCAAGCAAATGATAAGGCTGCTCTTGGGGTTTACTCTGGTCGACACCCATCAGTCCTTCAGCCAGAAGAAAATCTTCATTTAATTTATTCTTTAGGCGATGGTCATATCCTTGTCTGTGATGAGGGTGGCAATATTGAAATTGGTGATTACATTTGCTCTTCTAATACTGAGGGTTATGGTATGAAACAAAGCGGCGATATGTTGTATAATTATACTGTGGCGAAAGCCAGTGAAACAGTTGATTGGAGTGCGGAATCTACTACTACTAAGTTGGTTGCATGCACTTATCACGCAGCATAAGGAGATAACCTATGAAAGTACCATATATGAGAGAAATTCTTTTTATCTGTATCGGTCTTAATACAAGCTTTTTTTTCTCGTCAATATCAATGGAAAACTCTACAGGCATGTGGCTTGCATTAGCTTCGGGCAGTATGTGTGTGCTAGGGCTTGTCTTTAACGAAAAACTGAATAGAGACGATAAATGAAACTCCTACTTGAAAAATGGCACGGGTATTTAAACGAATCAAAGCTTCGTGTTTTTGATTTTGACGACACTTTGGTTCAGACCGACGCAAAGATTATTTTGCATAAAGCCAGCGGTGACGTTGTTGAACAAACGCCGGGGGAGTGGGCGATTTATAAGCCACAAGCGGGTGACAAGTTTAATTTTGACCAATTCGGCACCTTGATAAACCCTCGCGAAATTAAAGAATACACAGATATTCTTCGTCGTGTGCTTAGNGCCGGTACGGATGGCAGAAAGACGGTGATTCTTACAGCCCGAGCAAAGGCCGCTCGCGGAGCAATCACGGAGTTTTTGGAGGATATTGGTATTGATATCTCTGAGTTGGAGCTTGTGACGTTGAATTCGTCAGACCCGCAAACAAAAGCAGACTGGATTGGACAGAAGATTGAAGAGGGTTATAATGATATCTTTTTTCTTGACGACTCCGCTAAGAACGTTGCCGCAGTTCAAGCGCTTAAGAAGATATATCCAAATATAAAGTTGAAGGCACAGCTGGTATGAAACAGTTAATGGAAAATTGGCGCGGTTATTTGAGAGAAGAGGGGGAAGTATCCCCTCCCGGTCTTCTCTATCACGCCACGGCTCCAACAAGACTAACCAATATTATGAATTCTGGTCTTGGCCAGGGTGAATCAAAGTTTCAAGGAAACGTAGGACAAGCAGGGATTTCTACCGCTTCCAGTCTTGACGCCTTGGCTGGTGGAGACTTCGGAAATTTAATTCTTGTTTTGGACACGACAAGGATGGGCGACAACTATAAATTTATTCCCACTGATTACTGGGGAGACGACCGCGAAAAGGAAATTCGTGTTATGTCAAAGGACGAATCTGTTCCGGTTGTTAGCCCAAGTGCGATTGTTAAATTAATTTTTATTAGCCCTAAGATTCCACGTTTTGAGGTGAAGCAGCTGCTATCAAAATACGATATTCCAATTGAGTCGCTTTGGCGCGGTGAGACCAAAACATATGATACGGATGGAGAAGGGGCATGAAACTTCTAATGGAAAACTGGCGCGGTTACGTCAAGAAAGAAGAGCTATTCGAAGACTATGAATATATTACCAATATTCTTGGTATCGCCCTCCCACTGGATGAGTCCGGTCAGGCGCAACTGACCGAAGAAGTAAGAGGACAAGTTCTTCGAGAACACATCCTTTATGAGTCGTTTATTGGTAGTCTTGCCTCGGCTGCTAAAAAATCAGCGGGAAAGATTAAAGATTTGCTCTGGACTTTAGCTCAAATCTTGAAGGACGGTGGCAACATCAAATGGTTCCTCGCTGCATTGTACAAAACTGTTATCAAGCCTCACGGGCGGCTTTTTCGTAAGGCGTTTAATAAGATGAAGGCTGCGGGCGGCAAGCTTGCAGGGTTCATTGAAAAAATTTCAGAACGCTTCGAAGGGTTTCTTCAGAAATATGTTGGTATGAGCGCTAGTTGGAAGAAAGCAATGGTTGGCTGCACACTCGCGCTTTTGTTAAAATTCTCTTATGAGAAGGTCAAAGGCTTGCTTCAAGATGCAATAAATGGCAAGGTTGAGGACGAACTTGTGGAGTTTTTACAAGAAAAGTTTGTTCAGTTTTTTGGGCAGGGCTTGTATGACAAAATCGCAGACAAGATTACGGATGTGAAATCCTATCTCGGATGGGTTGGTCCTCTCGTCGGCGGTCTTGATTTTATTGCACAGACTCTGGGACCGGCTACCGCCAGAATGAGAGCAGTTGATGCGGGGCTATCATTGTGAGGCTTCTAATGGAAAGCTGGCGCGGATTTATAAATGAGGTTTCAGTCGTGCCTAATGAAGCAAAAAGTGGTTTCGCGAAAGCAATTGCCGATTCCAAGTTTTGGGATCATCCAAATGAGCCTAGCGAGGTTGACGAGAAAAGCGATGGTCTAGATAACTTGATGGGCACCCCTGCGACTGAGATTTTACAGAACAGCCTTAACAAAGTCGCGCAGCAACTTAAAACTGATTTGTATTTCAGTGTTTCTGCTGGCGACAAGGCGTATGTTCTTGGTCCTGATGACCCCCACGGTGGTTATCCGAATAATTGGATGATGCGAGGTCAATACAGAGGACCATATGAAGAGTTAGGTGGTCAGCACGTTGTTTGGTTAGAGTTCAGACCGATATCAGAAGACTTTGACTTTGAAGAGTTTAATTCAGGTGAGCTGGTGAAGAAAGTTTCTACGACCCTCAATCACGAGTTGGTTCACTATTACCAGCTTAAGAAACAGGCAGCTGCAAAAGGGCTTTCGGATATGGATGCNTATGAAGAGATGGTATGCGACCCAAAACAGACACCAATTGGCGANCCGGAAGAGTACCGCAAGACGTGTGGTAAAGAGCCGGTTGANCAAGAAGGCCCCGCTCGCGAAACATATTTAACCCGCCATGGCGAAATTGACGCCTATGCTCACGAAGCAGCAGAACAGTTGCTTGATAAATATAGCACTGAAGAGGCGCTTGATGCCATACGAAAAATGACGCCCGTTGACCTGGATAAATATCCAGAGATATCTAGCGTGGTGAAAGACTACGGCGAGGTGTTGAAGGATAATCCTGAAGAACTAAACAAGTTCCGAAAAAAATTATATCAACAAATACAGAAACAAGGAAGTTTGCAGGAACTATTTAATAACTGGAGAGGTAAGTTCGTATGAAACTCTTAATGGAACAATGGAGAAAGTATATAAAGGAGGCTGCCCAATGGGGAGGCTTCACTGGTGGCGCAGCGCCACTAGACGAACCAGTGCGAGATACTGGGCCGGTTCCCAAAGAACAGTTGAGAAAGATGTGGGATATTTACATTGATATGGGTATGAGCCCCGAAGAAATTCTGCAAACTCCAGAGTTTGTTGAGGCGGGGGTTACTAGCCTAGAACAATTGCAAGAAGCGATCGCCCTTGACATTGAGGTAGGCGACATCATCTTGGGTGGCAAGTATAAAAACAAGCGCATAGAGGTCAAGGAGATGGGCGAAGACGAGCTAGGGCAGCCCACCATTAATGGCAAACCAATCTTAAAGTTTAGAATGGAGAAGTTCCTACCCGACGAGAAGAAAAGCAAGAAAACTTTAGATGCAGAGAAGGCGTCAAAAGAGGAAAAGGCGGAATGAAGCCAATAATAGATGAAGCTTAATTTAGATTTAAAAACACTTGTAATGCTTATATCAACAGCCTGTATGCTGGCAGGGCTCTATTATACGACGCAAGCTAGGCTAGACTCAATTGAACATCAAGTGCAGGATTTGCAAAATGATACTAAGCGGCTAAGCAAGCAAGTTAGAAACATCAAGAAAGAGAGGCGAGATTGAGACTCTTTAAGAGCTGGCGAGTATTTTTAATTTTATTGATTGCGAGTTCTTGTATACCTCACATTAAATCTGATAGCTTTGAAAATAAAAGAGATGATGTATTTCATTCTAAAAATATAGTAAAAGTTGAATTTGTTTTTGTGGATGACTGTCAGGAAGACAAGTGCGATGTGCAGCGCCTCACGAAGATACATGGTTCAGGCACCATTATAAATAAGGATGTTAATAATGTAGCCATTGTTTTAACAGTGGGCCACCTATGCCATGAGCATTTTATTTCAGTCGGTGAGCACGGAAAAGAAAGAAATATATTAAAAATATACAATAACAAAATGGAAGTATATGAAGCAACAATTAAGAACTATCATCTTAAAAGCGATACTTGTTTATTAAAGGTTAAACATTACGATGGCGAAATAGAAAAAATATCACTACGTCATAATAAAATTGTCCCCGGTGAAGAGATATTTAATATTGGTGCGCCAACTGGATTATTTTCTTATAATATGGTTAATCGTTTTCGTGGGTTTTATGCTGGTAATGTTGCTTTAGGAGATATAAATAATATAAAAAATGTTTTTAATTTTCCGGCAGTTGAAGGAAGTTCTGGCTCTCCAATCTTTGATGATGAGGGGTTGTTAATAGGAATTGTTTCAAGGTACTCAAAAGATTTTAATCATATAATTCTTTCTCCAACAATACCAGAATTGAAAAAAGTATTGTAGAGTGGCTAAGCTTACAGGAAAATTGATTGTGGCGTGGAACTCCTTAAGAATTAACGAGATTTTTTAGAATTAACTTCTTGGTGTGCTACTTAATGCTGATAAGGAGACACCCCCCTGTGGAATATTTTAAAATTTCAGCACATTGTCCGGATCTTTACGAAGAAGTGACCAAAATCTTTGAAGACTGTGGCATCTCAAAGAATATCAAAGTTGTTATAGAAGAAAAAATCTCATCCAGACCAATAAAAGATAATAATTTTTCAGAAAGTCGCAATTAAAACCTTCGTTTAGGCTAGCTAGACCTTACTTATAGATAGAGGTGCGTAATTTAATTCGCACTTCGTCTACCTTGGGAGGGTGCGCATGGCACTGGAGACAAAGGCGAAGTATATTTTTGCTTGGCTTCTTGTTGCTGGTGTTTTATATTTTTTAGTTCAAGCTTTGGTTATTCATAGCTACTCCTTTTGGTCGCCGTTTGATGGTGTGGTGCCGTTTGTACCGGAATTTATATGGATATATCATACGCTGATTCCGGTGATTGTAGCTACAACCATCTTTTCTATGCAGAGGAGAGAGGTATTTTTTAAAACAATTGTTGCGTTGTCGTTATCGGTTGTTGTTCTTACTGCCTTTCACCTTATATTTCCTTCATACTACCCACGGCAGGAAATAGAACCTATTTCATTTTTTTCAGCCTCGCTGTGGTTAGTTGAGCTTACTAGGGAGTTGGATGCTGCATGCAATACTTTTCCCTCTGGTCATGTGGCATTAGCTTGGATTTTATATTTTTGTATAAGAGATTCAGATTGTGCCAAGAGGAAAAAGAGCTTGCGAGGGTTCTATTTACTATGGGCAGTATTAATTTCCTTGTCTACGTTATTTTTAAAACAGCATTATGTACTTGATGTCGTAGCTGGCATTGTACTGGCGCATATATCAGTTGTGGTATCTGAAAGAGTGATACAAAAAGGTGAGTACACACATGAAACGACACACCCCGGAAGATGTTAAAAGGGAAATAAATGAAGAAGTGGCTCGCGAGGTTCTGAAGAAGAAATATCTTTCCTTCACGATTAATCAATTGGGCATCAACGAAGACTTGGTCGGAAAAAAAACCAGTATATGCTGCGCACTGGTTATAACAAATCTTGAAGACAAGAAAATTGATTATAATATTGATGGTAGCGGCAAGGGTTTGGTTGATGCGTTGTTTAACGCGCTGACTGCTGGGCTAGTAGGTGATTGTCATTCATTAGCCAACCTTTGTTTGGAAGAGTTTTCTGTCAATGTTGACGAAGCTGATTTGAGAAAACTACGTCGGACAGGTCGTGGTACTGACGCACATGTGGTAACATCCTTGAGAATTAACAATGGCAATGGGAAGTTAATTCCATTTGAGAGTCGCAACCAATCCATGATAACATCGTCTGTTGATGTGGTACGAAAGACAATTGAGTTTTTCGTCAACTCAGAGCGAGCGGTGTTGCGCTTGAAGGATTTAATTGAGGATGCTGAAAAAAGAAACCGCAGCGATCTATGTGAGCGATATACAATAATGCTGTCATCCTTGATTTATAACACTTCTTACGAAAAGAGCTTAAAAGAGGGTTAATGAATTGATATACTAACTGGGCGTGTTTTATGAGTATTTTAGTGAAAGCGAATACTTATCAAGTAGAGTAATCACACAGGGGGTATCGCGACGTGAAACTAGGGATAGAGCAGCTGTATGAGTTCGCAGATGAAGAAATGCAAAGACATGAAGCCAAGAAAGACGAAGAAGACAGTCGCAAAGATTATCATGAAGGGTGGATGGACGCTATGCGTTGGCTATTAGATGTTTTAGAGCCAGAAATATATCGCGTTACATCGGAAAGGACTGATGATGAGGCATGGTAACCAATGCGCTTGAAGAGCTTAAGGTTGGAGATCTGGTGAGAATAGCCAGGGCGCAGCATTGTCTTGGGTTGGTTGTAGAAACGTCTGATAAGTGGACACGGAACGTCCACCATGCGAAGGTTTTTTGGCTAACGGGAGATTACGTTACGGGTGACCCGCCTTCAGCGGTTTGGATGCCGGTTAGAGAATTAGAAATAGTTTCGAAAGTCGACAATAAAAAGCTTGACAATTATTAAAATTTCTTATAGAATATATATTATATGAGGGAGAGCGGTTAGAGAAACGGTGTTCAATGTCTACAACGAACCCCAGCTGCGAATAGCGAAACAGGTTGAAGGTAGGCTGGCTTGGGATCCGCTGCGAGGAATGATTCCCCGCTCCCCCCATTTTTGCATAAAACAATTATTTTAGAAAATTCTTACTTTATTCGGAAAAGGTATGAAAGATAGTGAAAATAGCGTGTGTGTGGTATTATTCAACAACCGTCATGAGGCATTGGTACTTCTTAGAAACCCTCATACGTCGCAGTGGATGCCGGGTAAGTGGAGCTGCCCCGGTGGTCACTTAATCGAGGGTGAGAGCGAACGTTATGGTGTGGTCAGAGAATTGTTTGAAGAAACAAACATTTTTGTACCCGAGGACTCTCTTGTATTTGTTGAGAGACGAGGCAAAGTAGCTTTTTATACAACGAACGAGTACCATGGTAGAGTCATACTTGATGAATGCGAAAATACGGGGTATGCTTGGCTTTCAGAAGAAAAGTTAGATTCTGTTGATGGCATACCAAACCTTAAGCGGACTGTGCGGGAGGCTGCGACGGCACAGCTGTGCGTGCGGCTAAACAAAAGACGGCATAAACACCGTACAGATAGCTAGTTATTGCCGTGGCACTGATGGCAGAAAAACTAACCAGAGAACTGCTAGCGATGTTTGATATCAACGAGCTTAAAATTGTGAAAATTCCGCTAAAAAAACCTACAGACAAATTAAGCATATATGCAAAATATGATGCAACTGAGTGCTTGGAGGTTGATGGCGAACAGTTGGATTTTTCATGGTTGCCTCACTTAAATGATATGACTGACGAACAATGTGCGTATATCTTTGATAACATTAAAGAAGCTGTTGGAAAGACTTGCCACCGTAGGAGCCAGTGTGCGAAGGAAGATGCTGTGCTCGGATATGGCTATAACTAAAGTATAATAACAAATCAGGAGAAAAAATAATATGTTAGAGAATTCTATTAAAGAAGCACTGATTGGTATTGCCAATTGGTACGACGAGGTCAACAAAAAGGGATGTGTTACGATTGACGATTTAACGCGACTTAAAATCTTTGCGGACCTTTCAAAAGACGTTTTAGCGGCACAAAAAGGTATTTCTGGCACCAAGATTATTGGTGGTCGGGAGTCTTGGTCACCGGATGGTTCTGATGACTGGTCCTACCCAGTAGATGACGAGATTTCATTTTAATTAAAAAAGACTTGACAACATAAAAATAAAGTAGTACCATAAGAATATGTTTAACAACAAAACCACAGTGGGTAAAATGAAAACATTTTTTAATGTAGTCTTGAGGGAAACTAAAAGTCGGAAGAAAGTGTCATATGACGTTGATGCTTGTGATTTCCCGACTGCTGCGGGCTTGGCATACCTTAAACGGCATACGTTGTCTGCGCAGTCTGGCAAGGACTGGCATATTATTTCTTTAAAGGAACATCAAGAAAGTTCTTGACTTTTGATTCACGTTCTGCAATGATCTAGATGAATCAAGAGGAAGGAGAAGGATTAAGATGGGTTTGCCAATATATGATAGAGGTTTTACTCAAGAGGAAATTGACTTTGGATTTGAGAAATACGTTGAGGGGGTTGCTGAGCTAATGGCTGAGCACTTTGCAAAGTTGAATATGGCCATAAAATATGTACAGCAAATTCGTGTTGACGAAGGTCGCGTTTATTGGAAACTTGTAAAATATATTCCCGGCAATTCACACAATACAAGTGTCTACGGTTTTGTTCGCAAGGCTGACGGGGCTATTCTTAAGGCGGCGACGTGGAAAGCCCCCGCTTTGAATCATGCCCGTGGGTTTGTTACAGATTCCGATTATGGTTTGCACAACTCTGGCGAATATGGCGTTGCCTATCTTCGTTAAAAGTGTTAATAAATTATGATGGTCGGTGATTTAGTTGAGCCTATAAGCGACATCCGACGACAAAATAGAGGCGTTGGTGTAGTCTTAGAGGTGATAAAGAAAAAGTTTAAGCCAACAAAGGTGCTAATTAGCTTCCCCTCTGCAAAGAATTGGCAGCGACGACGGCGTTTTACAATGCTAGCAAAAGATGTGAGGATAGTAAGTGAAAGCCGGTGACCTTGTACAAGATAGAGAAGATGGTACTATAGCACTAATTACTGGTATGCCAAGTGAACATTTTAATTGGTATACGATATTTTACATTACAGGCGACGTCGCAGGGGAGGAAGTTATTGAATGTCCTCTATCTACGCTAAGTCTTGATGTTATCAGCCGCGCTAGCCCGCGAAAAATTTGTTGATGATTTTTAACACCAAATGAAAATATATAAACCACAAAAGGCTACAGGAATCTTGCACGAAGCNATGAANGANCTTTACCTTCTCAAACAAGCTATTGAGCACCAACAATTAAGTGTTGAAGCACGCGCTGCGTTGGTAGACAAGACCCGCGCAAAAATAATAGAGGCACTAAAAATAATAGAAGCAGANGGGGAAGAATAATGAAAACTGAAGACATCGTGCGCCCGCAAGCGGAAGATGATGATATCACGCAATTGCTGGTGCAGGCGTACAAAAAACTAAAAGAGCTTGAGGAAAGGTTTGAAAAGGTAAAAAAGTTTCAAACTGAATTAAAAGAACTCCGTAAATTTAAAGAGTTTATACGCGAGCATGCTGAGCCTTACATTGTTGAATTTAACGAAGCTCAGCAGAAAGACAGGGAGGAGTTGGCAAAATATGTTTGTGGGAACAAAAATGCTGGTTGCGGCTGTAATAGCAGCTGCCCCAATCGGGACTGATAATAATGCGGATGTAATGGACTATGAGCCGTTAATTGATCAAGCAGTTACCAATTGTAAAAACGCCAGACAGAAAAATGTTGACACAGACCTTTTGTGGGGCTTGGTGCATGTTGAGAGCAAATATAACCTTCCGAAAGAGCTAAGGGGTTTGCTTTTGGCAGCTGCGTGCAGCGAATCAGGCTACAACCCTCTGGCCAGGGGAGATTACCGCAAAGGCCGCTCACAAGCAATTGGCCTATTCCAAATGTGGCGATGGTGGGAGAGAAAGTCAGGCTATGCAGTTGATAGACGTAATCCGATTGATGCAGCAGAAGCTTATATGAAGCATATCGCTAAACAATTGAAAAAGGTGAGAAAGCGGTGCAAACACCGAACGGCAGAGAAGCAGTGGGTTGCTGCGTGGGTTACGGCGATTCGCTATCCAAAGCCGGGTGGCCGATGCAATGAAAGACCAAAACACTTGCGCATACTTAGGTGGTGGCATCGGAATATAAGAAAGAAGGCCAAAGAGATTAAGGTCAGTTATATCCGAGCGCTAGGACCATAATATGACAACAAGAACCAAGAAACTAACCCGTGTTATTATCCCAAGCTTTCTGCGCAAGTGGGCTGAGCTTAGCGAGAATCATGAAGCCGAGTTTAAGGAAGAGAAAGATAAGGTTGATGCAGAGAAGATTCTCGCGATGATTAACCAGGGTGAGCGCAAGAACTACATGACGTATAATCGCAGCTGCGAGCATGTGATAAATTATTACGATTGAGTGTGTTTTTTACTTGACATTTTTTTATATTGGCATATAATGGAACAGACACCAACGCCTTAGACTTGGAGAAATATGTCTGAAGAGAGCCCCGCGTGGGAAGCTTTAAGATCGGAGAACAAGAAACTTAAAGAACATATCAAAACACTTGAGCTTGTGGTAAACGACCTAGAGCGAGGGTGCGCGTGTTATCGGAATGCGCAACTGGTAATAAAAGAAGGAGAGATTAAAGATGTATAACAACAACAAGAAGGTAAAGATATTTTCATCAGATGATATATTCCTTTTTAAACTTATAGGTGGGTGTGTTGTCGTTGTGGTCATATGCTTGATAAGCATGCTATAAAAAAAGAAAATAACTGTTGACAGCGAAATGAATGTGTGCCACAATGGAAGCATAATAAAAAAAGGGGTGATTCGTGGAAGAAGCAGTAGCCAGATTAAACGAAAAGATTTTACACCACTTGGAACAAGCCCAAAGTCTCGCGAGTGAGCTAGGCTATGGCGATATTGGTAGCTACGCTCGCAGCAGAGAAGTCGCAGCTGCCATAGTGCTTGGCCACAAAGTAGCAAGCAGCTTTTCAGGTGCGGATGCCTACAACGAAGCTGGCATGCCTGTCGAATATAAATCTACAATAAGCGATCAGTGCAGAGGAGCATACACTGGCATATCAGTTCAATCAACGTGGAAGGAGCAGGTACGTTATCTTCGCGAGGAGAAGATAGCAAAATACTCTGAGCATTATTATAATCGATTCTCTCAGGGAAGACTTGTTGAGAGTTGGAAGGTGGACGGAAAGATTGTACTCAATATTCTTCTACCGAAGCTTAAAAAGAAATACCCCACTGTTTTAAAGAAGAAAGACCCAAGGCTGAGTGCCAGCGTGACTTGGGGAGAGATTCAAAAATACGGACAGAAAGTTATATAAGGAGAAATTTAATGAATAGAGATACATACACAATACTTAAAGCAACAATTCCGAATTTTGACGTCGAGCATACGCGGCTGGTGCCCGTTGCCGATATAGTTTTTGATAAGAAAACTTCACAATGCAGATCATCTGGTCACGTAATCCAGCGCGTTCCTGAGTTTGCACGAAAATATGAAGCTCAAACGCCGCTTCCTCCTCCATCGGTTCGTAACTTACCAAATGGAAAAGTTGAACTGAAGGATGGTTGCACGAGAGTTTTGGGCGCTGAAAAGGCCAAAATAGAAGAGATTCGAATTTCTGACTATCACGATACAGAATTAAAGTATGGTCCGGGCGAATGGGAGGATTTTCAATATGTTGAGAACGACCATATCGTGGGCACTCCAAATTCTGATGGAGACATAGAGAGGTGTATTTCTGAACAAGTTCAAAATGGGAGGCTGGCCGCAAAACTTGGATTTAAATATAAAGGTAACGAACAAAAATTTATTGACGAAGGCGCAAAACATTATCAAAAGGTTATGTTTAAGAATTCAGGCCACCGCGTTGATTGGTACGCAAATAGAATAAAGACATCCTTAGCGGGATGCACGGCTCAATCTTTTGAAAATTATACAAAAGAACTAGGTTTTGCTCTTTATTGCTCTCACACCGGATTTCTAGGGGGGAAAGTTGGCGAAATAAGTAACAACCAGGCTGTGTATGTCTTCCACAACCCAGATCATAAGAGTCCTCAGATTGTCGGCAACTCATTTACAAAGCGAATGAAAAATTCAGGAGTGAAGATTGAATTAGTTTATTGGGTTGGTGGCTTGGCAGGAAAGACAAATGATGATGTTATAAAAGAGAGAAAAGATATTGAAGATTGGTACGATACAGTGACAAAGTTCTATCCCGGTTTTTTTAATGCCTTGTATTTTTTACCTCAGATCAAGATTGGTTGTTCCAAACATCCGGTAGAAAATATGTTTCAATTGATTAAGATACGCTAAGTTCAATGAACAATGTAAATTTAAAGCAACAAGATGCATTAGAATTCTTAATAGGCGTTCCCGATAAGTCTGTAGACCTTGTGTTAACAGACCCTCCCTATGTTACATCTCGCGAAACGGGAATGAATAAGTGGGCGAAGCACGTCGTGAAACAAGACGCAGATGGCTCCATTGACGCCAGGACACAAGAGAATTGGATGCTGTATCGTCGGAAGATTAATTGGAGCAATTGGTTTGCTGAGAAAAGCGAGGTGATGAGTAGGCTTCGAATCTACAAGAATTTGAAGCAAAACTATATCAAATACGGAAGCATATATGGCAAGAAATACGCTGTCAAAACAGATTATGGCTCCTGGGATTCTGAATTTACATTGGAGATGTTAGAGGAGTGTATAAAACACTTTTATCGTGTATTGAAAGATGGGGGCACATGCATAATCTTCTTTGATATCTGGAAAGTCTCACAGCTTAAAGATATGCTTGAAGACAATAGGTTTAAGCAGATACGTTTTATTGAATGGATTAAGACAAACCCGCAGCCTTTAAACAGCAGCAGGAATTATCTAACCAATTGTAGGGAGATTGCGCTTCTTGGTATTAAGAAGGGGTCGGGAACATTTAACAGCAAGTACGACAACGGGATATATAAGCATCCAATTCAAGGTGGCAAGGACAGGTTTCATCCGACACAAAAGAGCCTTCCCCTCTTTGAAGAATTAATTGAGAAGCACTCCAACGAGGGAGACGTGGTGCTGGATTGCTTTGCCGGATCCGGTACAACTGCTGTGGCCGCTATCAACACAAGCAGAGGCTTTATTGGTTGTGAGCTAGACCAAGGCTATTACGACAAATCTAGCGCGAGGCTAAAAAAGATAATTAAGGAAATTGAGGGCAAGGGAGCAAAGTAATGTCCGAGGCTAA
>JGI25129J35166_1000440_pt1 | contig 13700 bp, 10 predicted proteins | sample ETNvirnome_2_130_FD_35166 | JGI IMG/M metagenome (IMG submission 35166) | reverse complement strand
ATTTCCGGCAGACTGACCGTTAATAATCAGTAAATAACACTGCTGTGAATCTGTCACCGGTGTCTTCCCTCTCCATGGTTAATTCACTGGATGCACGTTATGCCAGCGCTTTCTCGACCACCTCGAACACGTTGGACGACAGCGGTTCTTGTTTGATCCGCTCTAGCTCCGCACGCATTAACTGCTGACGCGCTTCATCAAAACGCTGCCAGCGGGTTAAGGGGGTGATTAACCGCGCGGCAATCTCTGGATTCAGGCGGTTTAGCTCAATCACCACATCTGCCAACAGCGCGTACCCTTTGCCATCCAAGCGATGGAAATTGACCCGATTTTGCGCAAAGGCACCTACTAACGCACGCACCTTGTTGGGGTTCTTGATGGAGAACGCTGGGTGCTGCATTAGGTACTTTACGCGCTCCAATACGTCCGGCTGAGGGCGCGATACCTGAATCGTAAACCATTGATCCATCACAAGCGGGTCGTGTGCCCACTTTTCACCAAACGCTTTCAGCGCGGGGTTAGCCAAATCATCACGGTCGCTGTGTACTAACAGTGTCAACGCATGGCGTACATCGGTCATATTATGATCAGCGGCAAACTGCGCTTCACAAAGTGCCACACTCTCGTCGTCCTCAATGGACATTAAGTAAGATAGCGCTATGTTTTTGAGACTACGCTGGGCAATTTGTTCAGGCGTCGGCGCATAAGCTTCATCAGTGCCATTCTCTTTATACACGGCGATAAATTCATCACGCAGCGCCTGGGCCAAGGATTGGCGCACAAACTCACGCGCGGCGTGAATCGCATCCACATCGACAATCGGCTGCTGCTCGGCGATGTAGGCTTCCGATGGTAGCGTTAGCATCTCAGCCAGTACCGCCTTGTCATCCATGGAGGAAGTCAGGAGCGTTCTAAAGGCTTCTACCACCCGGCTATCCATGACCTTCTCTACCCCGTTGCGGTGGGCGGCGATCAAGTCATCCAGCGCCAACAGTGCGAGCCTTTGCCCCGCGTCCCAGCGGTTGAAACCATCGCTATCGTGGGTCAACAGAAAGGCCAAATCTTCGCGAGAGTATGGGAAGTGCAGTTTTACTGGGGCGGAGAAGTCGCGCAGCAGCGATGGAACCGGCGCCTCTGCCACATCGGTGAAGATGAAGGTCTGCTCATCGTCGGTCAGGTGAATGACCGCGTCCTTACCCAGCTTTTCACCTTCAAGCGTCAGAGTAAGATCCTGACCGGATTTGGTGCCCACCAGGCCCATGCGCACAGGAATATGCAGCGGCTGCTTGTCGGGCTGGCCGGGAGTGGCGGGGGTACGCTGGCGCAGCGTCAAATGGTACTCGGCGTTGGCGTAGTCGTACTCACCGTGGGCATCGATTTCCGGCGTGCCCGCCTGGGAGTACCAGCGCATGAACTGGCTTAAATCGATGCCCGATACCTCGGCCATGCAGCCCACGAAGTCTTCGATCGTCACGGCCTGACCGTCAAAGCGCTCGAAATAGAGATCCGAGCCACGGCGGAAGGCCTCCCAGCCCAGCAGGTTACGCAGCATGCGCACAACTTCCGCCCCTTTTTCATAAATGGTCAGGGTGTAGAAGTTGGTGATCTCGATATAGTGATCCGGACGAATCGGATGCGCCGTGGGACCTGCATCTTCGGCAAATTGCGCGGTGCGGAAAAACGAGACGTCTTGAATGCGCTTGACGGGGGCTGAATTGATATCCGCAGAAAAACACTGATCGCGGAAGACCGTAAAACCTTCTTTTAGCGAGAGCTGGAACCAGTCGCGGCACGTCACGCGATTCCCCGACCAGTTGTGGAAGTATTCGTGGGCCACAATGCTTTCGACATTCTGAAACGCCGCATCGGTGGCGGTATTGGGGTGGGTCAGCACGGCAGCGGAGTTAAAGATGTTTAATCCTTTGTTCTCCATCGCCCCCATATTGAAGTCATTCACCGCCACGATCATAAACAGATCTAAGTCATACTCGCGGCCGTAGGTCTCTTCATCCCAAGTCATTGCCCGCTTTAGCGAGGCCATGGCGTGGTCGGTCTTATCGAGATTCTCTTGCTCCACCCAGAGCTGTAACGTCACGTTACGGCCACTCATGGTGGTGAAGTGATCTTCGACCTTGGTTAAATCGCCTGCCACCAGCGCAAAAAGATAGCAGGGCTTGGGGTGCGGATCTTCCCAGGTCACAAAGTGCCGGCCGCTCTCTAAGGTGCCCTGATCAACTGGGTTACCGTTCGCCAACAGCACCGGCTCCCGCTGCGCATCACCTATCACGGTGACCTTAAACGTAGCCATAACATCCGGGCGGTCAGGGTAATAGGTGATGCGGCGAAATCCTTCCGCTTCGCACTGCGTGCAGTACATGCCGTTCGATTGATACAGCCCTTCTAAGGCAGTGTTACTGCTAGGAGAAATCTCGACTTCGCTCTCCAGGGTAAACGCTGCCGGAACACTTGGAATGGTGAGCGTCTCATCGGTGAGCTGGTAATCGGCCTCAGCGAGCGCCTGGCCGTTGATCGCGAGCGCGTGCAGCGTCAGGTGTTCGCCGTTCAGCACCAGCGGCGTAGTTTGTTCAGCACTGGCGTGGCGCTCTACGGTAAGGCGTGCTTTAACACGGGTCGCGGTGGGGTCAAGATCAAACGTCAGCTCGGTATGGGTCACTTGGTAGGCGGGCGGCTGATAGTCGCTTAAATAAACCGGCTGCGGATCAGACATAATGCGAAACTCCTGTAAGCTTTAAGTAGTCGAGTAGCGCAAACGCTGCGCTACTCAATGAATATTTCTTATAATCGTTAATCGCGGAAATTATCAAACTGCAGCGGCAAATCAGGCCCCTCTTCACCGTGCAGTAGTGCCATCACACTCTGCAAATCATCGCGCTTTTTACCCGTTACGCGCACCTTCTCGCCCTGAATTTGAGCCTGTACTTTCAACTTACTGCCTTTGATACGCTTTACCACATCTTTGGCTTCTGCTTGGTCGAGGCCCTGCTTGAGCTCTACTTCCTGGCGCGCCTTCACACCAGACAGCACCGCGTCTTTAACGTCCATGCAACGTGCGTCGATACCGCGGGCAATCAGTCGGTTACGCAACACGTCCAGCATTTGCTTGAGCTGGAAATCTACTTCGGCCTCGAGCAGCACCTTATCGCCTTCCAACGTGAAGCTGGCATCGACACCTTTAAAGTCAAACCGTGACTGTACTTCACGGTTTGCTTGGTCAACCGCATTGGCGGCTTCGTGCTGATCGAATTCTGACACGATATCAAATGAGGGCATGACACTATTCCTGACAAGACATGACCCACCATTCTAGAGCAGCAAGCCCCCAACCGGCCAATTCTCTTAGAAAAAGCTGGACAAAAACTCTGCAAGCCGGTCACATCAAGCTTAAAAGCTATACAAACACCTCTCAGGGCGATGTTAAATTGTGCGCCTCTGTCGTAACCTGCTGACATAGCCCTGTACTCTTTCAACGAGGAGAGACCATGAGTGATCGCGATACCCGCCATAAAGCATCGATGGAAAAACTCAAAGCGCGAGTGGACGAAAAAGTCGCCAATGCCACCGAGCAGCGCGGAATGCTGCTCATCAACACGGGCAACGGAAAAGGCAAAACCACCGCCGCCTGGGGCACCGTCACGCGCGCGCTGGGTTATGGCTACAAAGTAGGCGTGGTGCAGTTCATCAAGGGGTTATGGGAGTGTGGCGAGCGCAATCGGCTGGAAGCCGATCCTCATTTGAGCGTCGCTATCATGGCAACCGGCTTTACCTGGGATACGCAAAATCGCGAAGCGGACACCGCCGCCTGTCTGGAGGTCTGGCAAGAAGCGCAGAAAATGCTGGCAGACCCCGAGATGTATCTCGTGGTGTTGGACGAACTCACCTACATGCTGAAGTTTGGCTATCTCGATATCGCCACGGTCAAACAGGCGCTACTGGACCGTCCGCAGGAACAAACCGTGATCATTACCGGGCGAAATGCCCACCGTGAGCTGGTGGCCATGGCCGACACCGTGACCGACATGCAGGAGGTGCGACACGCTTTTAACAACGGCCTTCAGGCCCGGCGAGGCATCGATTTCTAAGCACGAAAAAGGGCGGCCAAGCCGCCCTTTTGGTATCACCTGAGGGTGTACGACCTAGCCTTCGAACGGGTTGCGCAGCACGATGGTTTCAATACGATCGGGACCGGTAGAAATGATATCGATGCTGGTGCCTACCTGCTCTTCGAGGAAGCTGATGTATGCACGGGCATTAGCCGGTAAGTCTTCCACCTTCTTAGCGCCCAGCGTGGACTCTTTCCAGCCTGGCAGATCGTGATAGACCGGCTCTACCGCTTCGTAGCCCTCTGAATCCACCGGGTTATCCAGCACGTCGCCATCTTTGCTGCGGTAGCCGACACACACGCGGATATTTTCCAAGCCATCCAGTACGTCCAGCTTGGTCAGGCAGATACCCGATACCGAGTTGATCTGTACCGCGTGACGCAAGGCAACGGCATCAAACCAGCCACAGCGACGCGGGCGGCCCGTAGTAGCACCAAACTCATGGCCACGCTCAGCTAGGTGACGGCCGTGATCGTCAAACAGCTCGGTGGGGAACGGGCCGGAGCCGACACGAGTGGTATAGGCTTTGGTAATACCCAGCACGTAGTCCAGGTAGAGCGGACCGACACCAGAACCAGTCGCCGTACCACCCGCGGTGGTGTTCGAACTGGTCACATAGGGGTAGGTACCGTGGTCGATATCCAGCAGCGAGCCTTGAGCACCCTCAAACAGGATATTCTCACCGGCTTTACGCAGGTCATGAACCATACTGACCGTATCGCTGACCATCGGACGCAGCTCCTCGGCCATTTGCATGGCGCTATCCAGCACTTCCTGGAAGTCTACCGCCGGCTCACCGTGGTAATTCACCAGTACAAAGTTGTGGTAGTCGAGCACTTCACCCAGTTTGGAGGCAAACCGCTCGCGATGAAGCATATCGCCCAAACGCAGGCCGCGACGAGCCACTTTGTCTTCGTACGCCGGGCCAATACCACGACCAGTAGTACCGATTTTGGCAACACCGCGGGCTTTCTCACGCGCTTGGTCTAGGCGCACATGGTAAGGCAGAATCAGCGGGCACGCCGGAGAAAGACGCAGGCGCTCACGCACGGGCACGCCCTTCGCTTCCAACTCGCGGATCTCTTTGATCAGCGCTTCCGGCGAGAGCACAACACCGTTGCCAATCACGCAGGTTTTACCAGGGCGCAGCACGCCTGAAGGAATCAGGTGAAGAACGGTTTTCTCACCGTCGATGACCAGCGTGTGGCCTGCGTTATGGCCGCCTTGGAAGCGCACCACAGCAGAGGCGGATTCGGTGAGCAGGTCAACGATCTTGCCTTTGCCTTCATCACCCCATTGGGTACCCAGGACTACGACATTCTTACCCATTATGCACTCGTCTCTTGTGTCAGGGTCGTTGTCTGCCAACGACCATCGATAAACTCAAGACGGCGGTCACAGCTGTGCTCCGCCGGCCCAGTACGCTGCCCAGGCAGCGCTTGAATTACGCGTTCACCCTGCTCACGCAGCGCCACAATGGCAGCGTTAAGCGACTCTTCTTTTTGGGCAGGAGCCCAAATTGCACCCCGGCTGGGTGAAGCCAGTGCCAGCGATGCCAGTTGTTTCAGGTCCATCGAGAAACCGGTGGCAGGCCGTGCACGGCCAAACGCGCGCCCGGTATCATCATAGCGCCCGCCTTTGGCCAGCGCATGGCCATAACCCGGCACGTAAGCCGCGAACATCATACCGGTGTGGTATTGATAGCCACGCAGCTCTGCCAGATCAAAATAGAGCGAGACATCAAAGCGCGCCAGAACACCTTTATAAAGCGCTTCTAGCTGGTCGAGGGCTGCAGTTACAGGCGCAGGCGCACCTGCAAAGCGCTCGCGGGCCTGGGCCAACACACTGGCATCGCCATGTAACTCACCCAAGGCCATCAGCATATCGGCCAGCACAGGATCGCTCACACTGTCGTTCACTTGCTCTGCTAGCTGACCCGGTGATTTTAACGCCAAGGCCTCAAATAGCGCACGCTCTTGCTCATCGCTGAGTGCAGCGGCCTCTACAAGGCTACGGTAAATACCAATGTGGCCCAACGCCAGGTGAATTTCATCAGCGCCCGCCGCATGCAGACTTGCTAATGCTAAGTGGATAATTTCACTATCAGCCTCTAAGCCTGCATGACCAAACAGCTCCACACCAACCTGTACGGGGCTTCGGCCGCCCTGATGCTGGTCGGCCTTTGCGCGCAGCACATTGGTGCAGTAACACAGACGCACCGGGCCTTGGCGTTTTAGGGAGTGAGCNTCCATACGCGCAACTTGAGGCGTCACATCGGCAGATGCGCCCATCATNCGGCCCGTCAGTTGGTCGGTAAGCTTGAACGTTTGAAGGTCGAGGTCTGTGCCGGTACCTGTCAGCAAGGAGTCCAAAAACTCCACCGGCGGCGGCATTACTTGGTCGTAGCCCCAGCAATGGTAAAGATCAAGCAGCGCACGGCGCAGCTCTTCCATGCGGCTTGCCTGAGGCGGCAGCACCTCATCCATGCCGTCGGGCAATAGCCAGCGGTCAGCGATGGTCATGTGAACAATCCTGCGAGACGATGAAGGCCCCTTCTGACGACACCACCAACAGCCTCACAAGGCGCTGCGTGGAAACGTTCACGAAACGAGGGCCACAAAAAAACCGGGCGACGCCCGGTAGATAAAGTCTATCACGTTTATGCGCTAGATGAACCCCGCCAAGCACACCGCTTGACGGGGTTCCGCGCCATTACTCAGCGCTATTAGGCACTGCGCTACGCAGATAGCGGAAGAAGTCGCTATCCGGCTCAAGCACCAGCAGGTTGCCATCGCCAGAGAAGCTTTCACGATAGGCGTTTAGACTGCGCCAGAAAGCGAAAAACTCCTGATCCTGGCCGTAAGCCTGGGAGAAGATCGCAGCTGCCTCGGCGTCACCTTCACCACGCAGGGTTTCGGCGCGCTCGTTAGCTTGAGCAAGCAGAACCTGACGGCGGCGATCGGCGTTAGCACGAATACGCTCAGCTTCTTCTTGACCCTGGGCGCGCCACTCACGGGCTTCACGCTCCCGCTCTGAACGCATACGCTCGAACACAGCGGCAGAGACATCTTCCGGCAGGTCGATACGCTTGATACGGATATCGCGAATCGCCACGCCGAGCTCTTCACGCATCAGCTCGTCAAGCTCTGCTGTCGGGCCTGTCATTAGGTCATCACGGCGCTCGGCAATGATTTCCTGAAGGTTCAAGCGACCAAACTCGTTACGCAGACTCTCATCGACGCGTGGCTGAATCAGGCGAATCGCCATCATCTCATCACCTGCGGTCGCCTCGTAGTAGCGAGTGGGGTTAATCACTTGCCACTTTACGTAGGAGTCTACGATTACCGCTTTCTGCTCAAGGGTCAGGTAACGGCTGGTATCGGTATCCAGTGTCAGCAAACGCGTGTCAAATTTACGAATTGTCTGAGCAATCGGAATTTTGGCATGCAGGCCCGGCTGAATATTCTCTTCGATGACTTCACCAAAACGCAGCTTCACCGCACGCTCGGTTTCATCCACTACGTATAGGCTGTTACTTGCTAGCCACGCCACGGCGGCCAAGCCACCTACGATAAGCAGGGATCGATTATTAATCATTTAGCGGCCCTCCCTGCGGATAGGGTTATTACTAGACGACGATGAGGAGCTGCTTTGGCTGCCCCGCAGCGACTCCAGCACGCGCGGATCAATCGCATCGCTGCTGCTATCGCCACTGCTATCAGTCGTTGAACTGCTGTCACTACCACTGTTACCGCGCATCTGGTCTAGCGGCAGGTACATCAGCGGAGCATTTTCGCTCACATCCAACAGCACCTTGGGCGTGCTACCAAACACTTCTTCAATTGCATCCAGATACATACGTTCACGCATGACCTCTGGCGCATTACGGTACTCAGTTAACAGCGCATTAAAACGGTTGGCTTGACCTTGCGCTTCAGCGACTACCGACTCCCGGTAACCCTGGCCCTGCTCTACAACACGCTGAGCTTGGCCTTGTGCAGCTGGGATGATCGCGTTGGCATAAGCCATACCTTCGTTGATGGTCCGCTGGCGATCTTCGCGAGCACGAATAACATCATCAAAGGCATCAATAACCGGTGCAGGTGCAGATGTTGATTCAATGTTGATGGTTTGCAGACGAATACCGGCACCATAGGCATCTAAGTATGCTTGCAGACGGCTCGCCACCGAGCTACCCAAAATCTCACGACCAGAGGTCAGGATATCAATCATATCCGTACCACCGACCACATGACGCAGTGCAGAATCCAGCGCATTCTCAATAGAGAGAGCGGGATTACGTACGTTAAGTACAAAGTCACGCGGGTTGGCGACTTGGTACTGCGCAGAGATTTCCACTTCAACGATGTTCTCGTCGCGAGTCAGCATGGACTGGGTCTGAGAGACGGAACGAACGCGTGTTACGTTTACCATGCGCACATCATCAATCAGCGGTGGATTCCACTGCAGGCCTGGCTCAACAATGCCTTGGTACTCACCAAAGCGCAGTACAACCCCACGCTCAGACTGGTCAACCAAGTAAAAGCCTGAGGCAGCCCAAATGGCAAGCGCAACAATAATCAAGAGGCCCGGCAACGCAAAGGAATTGCGAGGTTTACCGCCCCCGCTTTTACCATTACCGCCCCCGCCACTTTTCTTATTGCCGCCGCCAAGCATGCCGTTCAGCTTGTCTTGGAATTTTTTCAGCGCTTCGTCAAGATCGGGTGGCCCTTGATTGTTGCCACCTTTATTGCCGTTATTGCCACCACCATTGCTCCCACCGCGATCGCCGCCGCTGTTACCACGTCGACCACCACCACTCCAGGGGTCGTGCTGGTTGCCACCACCGGGCTCATTCCAGGCCATACTTCGTCTCCACTAAGGTGTTCACCTGCACTTTGCCTTGTGCTTATGCAAGGCCGGGTGCTTTTGATATTGTTGCTATATCAATCGTGTACCACAACTCCACAGTCAATGACTGTGGAGTAGGTACTTGATGGGCTACCATTCGTCAGATTCGCGTAATGCTTCTGGTAAATAGGTATTGGCACGCTCACCCAGTTGAGCCATCAACTGGTTAAAGTCGCGCCTGGGCAAGCGCACATCCAACACGGAGCGCCCTTGCTCATCAAAACTCTCTTCGCGTACGGCGTTAAGCTCATGCAAGCCAGCGCGTAACTTACCCTGCTCTGGTGACAGTGTAAGCGAAAAACCAATCACGTCATTGGCAAGGCGCTCGGTCAAAGCTTCATGCAATAGATCAAGCCCGTGGCCCTGCTGAGCAGACAGCCAAACTACCTCTGGCACGCCATGGCCGTCGCGCTCAATGCGCGGGGCGCTGTCTAGCTTGTCGATTTTATTCATGACTTTGAGCACCGGCACGCTGTCAGCACCGATCTCTTTGAGCACATTATCGACTTGCTCAACGTTTAGCTCTCGATCTGGGTCAGCTGCATCGATGACATGCACCAGCAAAGTTGCCTCGGCCGCCTCTTGCAGCGTCGCCTGAAAGGCCTCCACCAGCTTATGCGGCAAATGGCGAATAAAACCAACCGTATCCGCCATAACAACGGGCCCAACGTCTTCGATTTCAAGCCGACGGAGCGTTGGATCCAGGGTAGCAAACAGTTGATCAGCCGCATAAACCTCAGCGCTGGTCAACGCGTTAAACAGCGTCGACTTACCCGCGTTGGTATAACCCACCAGCGAAACACTGTGGATCTCCGCCCGAGCCCGAGCACGCCGATTCTGCTCGCGCTGGCTGCGTACTTTATCGAGCCGTTTATGAATAGATTTAATGCGGCCGCGCAGCAGCCGTCGGTCAGTCTCTAGCTGGGTTTCGCCAGGACCGCGCAGGCCAATGCCGCCTTTTTGGCGCTCAAGGTGTGTCCAGCCGCGAATCAGGCGTGTGGACATATACTCAAGCTGGGCAAGCTCTACTTGCAGCTTACCTTCATGTGTTCGTGCCCGCTGCGCAAAAATATCGAGAATCAGACCGGTGCGATCCAAGACACGACACTTGAGTTCCTTCTCAAGGTTACGCTGCTGGGAAGGGCTTAAACTGTGGTTGAAGATCACCAGTTCCGCTTGATGAGCTGCGAGCATTGCCCGCAGCTCATCCAACTTACCTGACCCAATAAACGTACGGGAATCAGGGCGCTGTCGGCTGGCTGTGAGCAATGTCGCGGGCTCTGCGCCAGCAGAGCGCACGAGCTCCAAGAACTCACCCGGGTCTTCACGCGCCTGCTCATCATAGAAATCTACGTGAACAAGAACTGCCGTTTCACCGGCTTCTGGGCGTTCAAAAAACAATCAATACCTCGTGGACTCTCTTGCTATCCAGCAGTGTTAGAGTTCAGCATCAGATGCTGAAGGGTCTTGTGCCGGCAAACGCACATTGCGTGAAGGCACTACCGTGGAAATAGCGTGTTTATAAACCATCTGACTGACGGTATTGCGCAACAAGATGACAAACTGGTCAAACGATTCAATCTGGCCCTGCAGCTTAATGCCGTTTACCAGGAAAATAGAGACCGGAATGCGCTCCTTGCGCAAGATGTTCAGGTACGGGTCTTGAAGGGACTGCCCTTTGGACATGTTGCTCTCCCTAAAACTGTCGTTGGGGTTGGTTATCAAATGGCGTGCCCTACTGGTGCTACGCCGCAATCTTGTTGCCCGAAAGGCCCGGTGTGTCAAAAGCGCTCGCCGGCCACTCGAAATCACTATCTTACGCTAAGCACCGCTGTCACGCACGAATTTCAGAAGCTTATCCAATGCGTCTGGCTGCTGCGAGTCTATCCAGTTAAGTGACGGCCAGCTACGCAACCAAGTGAGCTGACGCTTCGCTAGCTGCCGAGTGGCAATGACCCCTCGTGACACCAGCTCGCCCTGATCGTAAGCGCCGTCTAAATATTCCCATACTTGACGGTAGCCAACACTCTTCATCGATGGCAAGCCAAGATGAATATCATTACGCTTTCTGAGGGCGGCCACCTCATCTATCAAGCCCTCACCCAACATTGTTTCAAAACGTTGGGCAATACGTTGATGAAGTATCTTACGATCATTAGGCGCTAGCGCTATCGACAACACCCGCCACGGAAAGGTTTCAGGCTGCTGTTCGGCCCACAGNTCNCTCATGGGTCGACCGCTGGCGTAAAACACTTCCAAAGCCCGCATTAANCGCTGGGGGTCATTAGGATGAATACGCGCCGCCGAAGNCGGGTCCACTTCAGCGAGTGCGCGATGCAAGCCCGCTAAGCCTTCGGCTTGTCGCTTCACTTCAAGCTGTTCACGAATAGCGGCATCCGCAGAAGGCAGGTTCGCGACACCTTCCACTAAGCGTTTAAAGTAAAGCATTGTGCCGCCTACCAGCAGCGGTACTTTCCCAGCCGCGCTGATTTGCCGCATCTCTTGCAGGGCGTCTTCACGAAAATCTGCCGCGGAGTAAGGGTCGGCAGGGTCGCGAANATCAATAAGCCGATGGGGTGCCCGCGCAAGCTCCTCAGCGCTGGGCTTAGCGCTGCCCACATCCATTCCCCGGTAGACCATGGCGGAATCCACGCTGATGAGCTCGTGACCTAACTGCTCGTGGAGCGCTATTGCCGCGTCGGTTTTTCCAGCGGCAGTAGGCCCCATCAAAAATATCGCCCAGGGGCGTGTATCAGCCATCTGTTTACCGCACTCCGTTTATTGTCTTCATCATTACTGGCCACGTAAAAAAAGTCGGTCGAGCGCTTNCATGCTCATTTGCGTCCAAGTAGGNCGACCGTGATTGCACTGATCGCTGCGCTCGGTGCGTTCCATATCGCGCAACAGGGCATTCATTTCATCGAGCGTTAAACGACGATTGGCACGCACGCTGCCATGGCACGCCATGGTAGACAGCAACTCATGAATACGCGCCTCTACCTGATGCGTACGGCCAAATCGAGCTAGCTCTTCGAGCATTTCACGCACCAGCGCTTCAGGGTCGGCCTGAGCCAGCAGAGCGGGCAGTTGGCGCACCAGCAGCGTCTCGGGGCCTGCCACATCCAACTCAACGCCTAGCTGAGCAATAGCGTCACGTTCGCTCTCTGCAGTAGCCACTTCGCTGCGACTCGCCGCTAGCGATACGGGCACTAACAGCGGCTGCGTATCGATCCCTTTAGCCGCCGCCAGTTGGTTTTTCATGCGTTCATATACGATCCGCTCATGAGCCGCATGCATATCGACCAACACCAACCCCTGGGCGTTTTGAGCCAGGATATACACGCCATGCAACTGGCCTAACGCAAAGCCCAGCGGCGGTGCCGCGGTGGCATCGTGGGCAGGNATAGCAAGCGGCGCTTCGCGCACTTCGTTAGCANCTGGGCGCTGGCCGGGCGGGCTTGGTTGAGGCGTTAACAGCGTCTCTTCGTGATCAGGATGGAGCGCCTGGTACCCTTGCATAAACCGGCGCACGCGCTCGGCGCCGGGGTGCCGACCCGACCCTTCCGATAGCGGCATGCCCTGCTGCTGCCAACGTGGCGCGGGCGGCTCTTCCGTTGTGGCCGCTTCAGGGCCAACAGGCACCGGATGATCTTCTGGCGAGGACTGCTCCTCTTCGGAAGGCTTTGAAGCCGCCAGACAGTGGTGCAAGCTTGAATAGAGAAAGTCATGGACCATCCGGCCATCACGAAAGCGCACTTCATGCTTGGTGGGATGGACGTTAACGTCGACCACATCCGGGTCCAGCTCAAGATAGAGTACAAAAACCGGATGACGACCGTTATACAGCACGTCTCGGTAGGCCTGGCGCACCGCATGGGCCACTAAGCGGTCACGCACGACCCGGCCATTGACGAAGAAGTACTGCTGGTCAGCCTGGGAGCGGGAGTGGGTTGGAAGACCTACCCAGCCGCTTAGGCGCAGGCCGCCTGCTTCGCGCTCGATATAGCGGGCGTGTTCGATAAAGTTCTTGCCCAGCAGCGAGGCAATACGGCGCTCGCGCGCAGTGGGCGTATTGCCCGGCGGCAGCTGGTGCACCACTTTTTGATTGTGCCTCAGTACCCAGGCAATGTCGTAGCGCGACAGCGCTTGACGACGAAACGCCTCTTCCACGTGGGCAAACTCGGTCTTTTCAGTGCGCAAGAACTTGCGCCGCGCTGGCGTATTAAAAAACAGATCGCGCACAGAAACACTGGTGCCTCGGGGGTGCGGCGCGGGCGTTACCCTGGCCTCCATGCCACGGCCCTCCGCCACTACCCGCCACCCCTGGCGGGGGTCTTCGTCAGCATTAGAGACTAGCTCTAGGCGCGAGACGGAGCTGATAGATGCTAGTGCCTCGCCGCGGAAACCCAGCGAACTAACGCCTTCGAGATCCTCCAGGCTGCTGATTTTGCTGGTGGCATGGCGGGCCAGCGCCAGCGGCAAATCCTGCTCACCAATGCCGATGCCATCATCGCGCACTTTAATCAGCCGGGCACCGCCCTGCTCGATCTCAACTTCAATACGCTGGCTGCCCGCATCAATGGCGTTCTCAATCAGCTCTTTTGTCACTGACGAGGGGCGCTCGACCACCTCGCCCGCCGCGATTTGGTTCGCTAAGCGGGGGTCGAG
>JGI25129J35166_1000437_pt1 | contig 13731 bp, 4 predicted proteins | sample ETNvirnome_2_130_FD_35166 | JGI IMG/M metagenome (IMG submission 35166) | reverse complement strand
ATACAATACACATTAACTTTACTATTTAAATGTTTGATGATGTCCGCGTCAATGATATCATCACCAGACGAAACAAAGAAGAGAGATATATAGGTCGTCACCCGATCATCCAAAAGTTCTACTCTATCGATATATGGGGCAGGCAGATAAGTACCAAACTTACTTGTTGTGTCGCCTTTAAAAGTTAACTCTGACATATTTCAGGCTCCGTAACAACTCCGTAAATATCAAAGAAAACGTTTTCCTCTTCGGGGCCGCACTCAAAATCTAGATCAATGTAATAAGATTGCTTATTGAAAACCTCCGCTCCCTTGCATGCCAGGCTTTGATCCACTTGGTGATCCGCCAACACATCGAAATAATATTCTACACTAACTGTCGTTAAATCTTGAGAGGGTGTCTCTTGTTGCTCAGCGGTAAGCATCAGACCATCTTTTATTTGAGGTATGATCTTTTTAAAATACTTTCTTTCTAGCCGGCGCGGATATTCTGATGGAACGTGAAAGACCTCGATTTCAAAATTCTCATTCAATAAAAGGGTGTTAACTTCTTCGGCATAAACCAATGGGTCGGTTGCCTCTAAAACAATTTGTTTGTTATCAGCAAAAACGGATGTCGAGTCGATCACATCTCTTACCTCGGTGGGGTCAATNTTGAGTACAGCATCTCGGGTTNTCAACACATAGTTCGCTATTATATCAATTTGAGGTATTTTAGTATCATTGGCATTAGTACTAACATTGACACCGGTACTAGAGGCTGTTATGATCCCCTGAAGAGTTACTATTTTCCATGCGGGTGATGACTGTGTGTCACCATCCAAATAGGCATCTCCTATGATCGCATCTAGATAAGACATATCTTTCGCTGGCTCGAATTTATCCTCCATATTATTTAATGAGAAATAATTCACAGCATTTCCGCGGTTTTGGAGAACTGTTTTTTCTAAGTCTTCAAACAAAGTCAATGTTTCAATATATTGAGTGTTATCTTTAATTCTCTCGTTTATCTCATTTTGCTTTTCATCAAACAATCCTATATAATCACCATCATAGACAACATTATCATCAAGGAACGCATAATACGTTGGCTTGAAACTACTAACGGATAACATCTTTCGACCGTATGTGGTTAATTGTAGATCGAACACTTGTTCTTTTTTATTAATGAATTTAGCCATCTTATGATTCGTCGTCCTCGGATTCATTCAATGAAGAATTTTGGTATAACACTTGTGCGTCAATCTTAATTAGCTCTACAAAAGATAANTAATCATAGGGCCAGTTATAGCCGAGATTATAACTTGTCGGTGATGTAGAGGTGGTTGTCGAACCATTTGATTGGCCAACTTGAGGAACCATCAAATCTGAATATGTCGTAGAGGAACGCTGCTTGACCTTAAACACCATCCATCTAAGATTTTCGTTTTCAAGTAGGTTTTGTTCGCTCAATAACTCTGTATCCACTAATTCGTGTGAAACAGAGGCAACCTGTTTGGAGAATTTCTTATACTTCCGTGGCGCCAAGTTTTGCCATATATATGATAAGTCATCCTTATCAAACGTATACTCAAATTCGAATATATACATCGCGATGGGTTCCACACTATCACTACTCAAGAAATCAAACTGGGGTGGTAAAACATAGTTTTGCATTTTTTCTATCTGTCTTCTGATTGATGTGCCAGCACTTTCTAACGAATCACCGGTCGCACTCCCAACAGCAGTATCGAGCGCGGCGTCGACTCTTTCTTGTGGAATGCTGATGAATTTCTTGCGTTGGGTGGCGTATTCGCCTGTGAGAGAGCTATATTCTATCACATAAGGAACTGCCACCACAGCTTCTTTAACTGTTCTGCTCTCCGCCAATTCTCCCAAACGAGAACTGGCTTGAGTTGGGGTGAACTTAATGACATCAGTCAGTGATCTGGCTTCCTTATAGAGAGTAGAACCTGTAGTGTTGACCGCGTTATTATTATAAACAGAGTTCTGGTAAATTACATCGTAGTGGTTCTTTAGCCAACTAGCGGGAATATCACCAATTTCTAAGAATACACCCTTGTCTGGCGTTTCGGGCATGACGCCGAATTGGTGCCACATACCTCTTGGCACAGAGGCGGAGGCAAATGCCGGCAGCGACAGGTTGCTGTCCACGTTGGTAATCGGGTGTACACCTTTATCATTAAAGTTGAGCATTGGTGTTTCAAACTTGGGCTGAATAATCCATTTCTTACCTACGGTTGTATTCTCNATAGAAACTTCTTCTCCAAATTTATCAGTGCTTTCCCTGAACACTCTTTCAATACCAAGGTAATTGACACTAGCACTCAATTGCATTGAGTTCTCATTAATATTCTTACCTTCGTAAATCAAATCTCCAATGCTAGGAAAGGACGTTGAACTACTAAATGTTGGTAGCAGTTGGGTACCGGAAAGAGAAGTGATTCCAGCAGATGCAGATACACCAGCGTCAACTCTTCTAAAGACGGTCTTTGTTTCAGTTAGTATCTTCTCTAGATCATACTTGGTGTTCTCTTGTGGACGGAAGATAAAATCAACCCACGATTCACCATTGTAATAAGGCGGCGTATAGGCGCCGTTATAACCGCTCAAGCTGTCTAGTGGATAAGTGTTTTCTACTATAGATAGATTTGCAGAATTTCCGAATGGCCGGGCAGCAACCGCAGGCCCGAAAGCAGTGGGGCGACTATACATTGTAAAGTTTTCTTTAAAATCATCGTTCTGGCGTGGGTCCTGGGGAAGAGGGAACGATCCGCTTCTGAATGCATCGTTAAAATATGTTCTACCTCCGAAATAACCATATGTTGTATTATCACCCGAGGAGCCAGATTCGTGCTGGTAGGTACGTGCGCCTGTGGAAGATCTTCGAATTTTCAATCTCGCAAGATAAGTCGAGCCGCTGGGGAANTCTAGGTCGTCAGAAACCATCTCTGATTCCAATCTTGTGAACACGTCATCCTTTAAGAAGAANCCGGCTACCTCCCCAAAGAAGTTCTCTGCCATCTTAGAATAAAGGTTATCATTAGAATTAACAGCAAACGACGTTGTAACATTTAACGTAGCTGATGGGTGGGGCTCTGAATCAATGAANTCCATCCCATCTAGNTATTTTTCAGGTGCCANGAGCGCTTCGAAAGGTACCTTATANTCCCAATAGAGGCCGCCATCATATCCTTCTTGGCGAGCACTGCTTCCTGTGTTAGCAGATGTGATCATCCAGTTATCTGTAAATTCGCCAGAAGAGGTGCCGTAGAACGTCTTCTCTAGTTTTGTCTCATCTGTAACGACAGGATAGTTAACAGCGATGCCCGACTTGATTGAGTTATACAAGACTCCAGGAGAGTATAGTGTTTGCATCAAGGGTCTCAAGTGACCATCAGAAAATTGTACAATCGTTGTGCCTTTCTTGGACGAGAAACTCTTTGCATAAGAACTGGAGAATTGTGTGATCAAGTCCAAAGTTCTTTGTGCTGGGTAGAAACCCTTATAAGGGTTAAAACGAATGACACCGCTGCAGGTCAATTTAATCTGTTTTGCGTCCAGAAGACTATNTTGCTTAATCTTCAGGAAAGATGTCATAAATTCTGAGTTGGAATAATCTTTATAGAAAGAGGATTGTGAACTGCTTAGCGTAGTGCCGGGAATTTCAAAAGTATCAAAGTTGTTATCATTGAACAATCCAAATTTCACGTAATCTGTAATNTGTTCACTAATNCGGAACTCTGGAACAATCGANTAATCCTTTGCGACCAATTTCAAATCCTCTTTAAAATCGGCATATTCATCAAACCACGGCTCTGATGAGTGTGATTCAAACGATGCGAGGCCGGCGGATTTAACCACAATACCCGCTTGTGTATCTGCTTGCCAATCTGCTTCACCGCCAAATATTTCAATCGTGTTGTTGAAAATATCTTGTTTTGCTATACTTCCAGTCTCGGGGATGGTCATACCAGATGGAGAAACCACTGATTGCGGTGAGGCAAGAGCGTGTTTTCTGGCATAAAGAACGCTAGCAGCCAAACTGCGAACAGCATCGGCTCCAGTGTCGCGCGCTGCTGAACCACTAACAATATGGAAATAGGTGTTTTGTAGTTCGCCGGCTTCGCCGTTTCCAATAAGATCGGTATATATTCCGCTTGTCGTAATGCCTGGGATGGATGTACGTGTCAGGAAATCACTTGGGGCATCCAGTGGCCACGAACTCTGTGATACCACATTATCAAATGAGTTGGCGAAAGTGTTNCCGAGAGTAATTCTTGCGGAGTTAGAGTCTCGCCAATATTTATTATCATAACCTGTTCGCTCAGTTGTAGAAGAACTAAATTCGTTTCGTAATGAAGGGAATAAATTTTCAGAATATAATAACCACTTGAGGGACGCGNCTGGATTAGTAGAATTGATGCTCAACAATTGTGTTAAGGGAGTATTCTTGCGTGAAGCTTGTGGGAACTGTAAGTTGTCGAGAGTTGTCTCGTTGAAATATATGCTTTCATTGTTGTGAGTGGTTTTGATAATTGTATCTGATCCGCCAATTTGCATATTAAGCATAACCGGGCGCCCACGCAAGGATACAGGGGGCAACCTATAATCAGTTATTGTCTCTGAGAAGACAGAGAGAATATTGTTATTTCTCTGTTTAATCAAAAGTGGATGATCGCCGGATCTTGCTGAAGTCCAACTCCAGCCAAAGCCACCGCGGCGGCTAGCCATTAAAAGATTGAAGTAATCATTACTGGAGTCTATTTCGCTAGTGATATTAAATTTATCCATCAATGTAGTATTAAGATATTTCACATTACTGGAATCCAAGTTTCGGCCGAGGGTGTTGGGATCAACAGAGGAGGCACCCACAGGTTCCGCAATAAATATAGTTAGACGATTCTCTGGCTGATAGAGTACTGTGTTTGTGGTTCCCTGAACGCTACTGCCAGAAACATAATCAAAGTAGGGTACATATCCCTTTGTAGAACTCGAATAGTATCCAGCTTGTGGGCCGTACACTGGCGCCATTCCGTAATAGCGGAGCGCGCTNGCGGAAACAATAGCTCCAGTTACCCATGCGTATTGCCTATCAGATCTTGGAATTTGGTGCTGGACCCAGAAGTTATCGTATTGAGAACCAGTTGAGTAAGAGTAAGCCGAGGCACCAGAGACAGCAACTCTTCTTCGGTTGCGAGGTACCTTGATGAACGAAGCTGATTGTTCTATGACTGCGCCGGGGTCGCTGACCCAGAAGGAGTCGCGGCCAAACCTCCCACAGTGGCGCGAGAGTAGCGCGCGGAGGCCATAGTCCTTCCCGTGTAGGTCGTACACGCGAATACCCGTTGTGCCGGATCCTGTGGGCTCTGACAGCGATCCTGTGGCAGTCTGTGAGGGTTTGATAACACTCAGGTTGCGGTAAGTGAGGCAGTTATAGACTGATAATTCTGCGGCTCTAATATCCTGGTACCCTCGTCCCTGTACCTCAATACCGCCTGGTGCTCTGAATCGGCCCTTAATAACGGTCTTATTGATAGAACTTGTTAGATATTCAACAGAATAGTCAGGGATAAACTGGACATGACCCTCATCAGTTCTGCGCGTGCCGAACATCGTGCGAGACTGTGATGCCGACGGGGTGTTTGTAATCTCTGTCGGTAGTGACGGCTGGTTCTCAACGAATTGCCTGGGGTTTTGATACGCGCCTACAGTGCTTACCACTTCGTAGTTGTGAGTGTAGTTACCTAAGATCGTTGAACCTGTACGGTGTTCAATATTACGAATGTTAACAGGACGCTTGGCGATGAAATCGCGATAGAGGTACGCTTTCTGCGCGCCAGTCATTGGATAGGGCGCTACACCCTCTTCGTTAGCCTCTGGATAAGGATAATCAGGTCCGACCATACCAATAGCACCAGAGGTCGCAGGACACGCTTTACCTAATAATATCTTCCACCCTTCTGGTCTGGTTAAATAGGTATCAAGCGTGGGACCACTATTCAAGGCAACGTGCCTATATTGAAGACCACCGACCGCATAGTTTGTGAACGGACCTTGCATAGGTACTTCCAAATCGGGACCATAAGCATCATGGTGAACGTTCACGATCTCCAAATCGGCCTCAACACGATCTCTTACCTGCTTNGCGTAACCTTCTCTGACAACTTCGTCTGTTGAAGAACTTAAGATACTAAATGGGAATGCATATGTGGACTTAACGTTCTTGTATCCGTAGCCATCTTCCCAATCGCGGCCGTGTTGAACCTTGACAATTCTATGCGTTTTGTTCCAGGGTTCTCTGACATCGATGATATCTTTCGCCCTAACAAGATCTTCAGTGTCAGCATAGAGAACGTTCATTGGAACATATACACCACTANTTTCATTGACTGGTCCTGCGGGATATAAAGCATTAAGTGTGAAGTGAATGTTCTTATTGCCGAAGAAGTTAACACCGCCCTTATAGACCTTTGTTTGTTTCATTCTAAACATATAAGGTCTTGAAAGTCTTTTCTCAACATAGGGAGAGACAATNTANGTTGTTCCATCCCTCTTTCTGCGGATCTGGATATTCTGGGCGTTTTTGTCTTCTGCTGTTCTCTTGAGGGTATCTCTTTCAAGATCAATGCTATCGTCGCCAGAAGAAATGATCGCGCTGCCGCTGCGTTCAGCTCTTTCGCGCCACCAGTCAGCGTTCTTTTTCTGCAAATTATCGACTGGGTGATGGTTATATTTCCAGTCATAATCAAGCTTTTCAATACCCATCATGGGGGATTCTGTGCTTGATTTATATTCTAATGCCGGGAATCGAGATTGATATTTATTTCTTTCTAGAACGTGACTTTCGATGGTGTTATACACATCTGCGNCATATTCTGCAGACGCCGGAAGCAGTTGATCTAATATCAGCGATATCGAATCATCAAACCACTTATAATACTCAACGTATTTTTCAACATCCTTCACTCTCGTTACTTTTCTAAAGAATATTTCTTTCAACTTCTCAAGGGTTTTATATCGTGAGCGATAACGATTGATCGGCTCACCAATCACATTGTTAAAATCTATCACTCCCGCAAAGAAGGTCAGCATCTCTTCGGAGATTGCGTTATAAATGCTCTTCTCAATCGTATAGAAATAACTCGGAATGTTTTCAATAATTCCATATACCTTATCGTCGTCAGACAAAATCTGAATCATATCAGAAGACACCGGGGTTTCTGGATCAACAAACTTGAATGAATTTACAGTATCTTCGACAACCACATCGGTAGAAGAAGTGGCGTACCCAAAACCCTTACCGGTGTGTTGGTAGCCAGCAATCTTTCCTAACCATCCAAAATTGTTTCTAGTTTCCGCGGAACCTGAGCTTACATCTGTGACCGAAAAATCGCCAGAGGCATTTGAACCAGTTACGCCCTCAAAGTTCCAATTAAGAGCTAAAGTGTTAAAATTAATGACTTCTTGGCTGCCGGTTTCTAGCGGCGAAAGATTCTGATAAGATGCCGAAATACCTACGTTATTAACATCAAAAACGTGCTGATCCAAAGTGGCATTATCTAAATATTTCAACCAGAATCGGCAATTATTCAATTTCACATCTGAAGATTGTAAGATGGTGCCGGTCATGTTTTCTCGGCGGGCGCCGACATATACTCTCTTATGGGCTCGGACAGATCCAGTACCCTCAGCCTTAGTCATGCTACCGCTTACCCAGAAGCTATCTTGAATAACACCAAGTTCCTCTCTAACACCTCTGAATTCTACATCGTAAGTATAATCGCCGGAGCCACTCACTAAATCAGTAAGAGGATAGTTACTCGGCTTAACTCTGACGGATATATTCCAATGAGTATTATCATAAGCATTGAAAAAGATCGAACTTGTTAATGTAGGGAAGGGATAAGGTTCATTCGAAGATGTTAGCTTAAAATATACGTTCTTTGAATCTATCGTCGGCTTAACTGCGTATACNTGGAAGTTCGTTAAATCCTCCGTACTAGAAGTTGCGGTGCTGCCAGTCTGCGNCGGCGCGGTATAGAACGGTGCATAGACACCAAACAAGGACACATCTGTGTAATTTCTTATTACTGTGTCTGCTTCCTCATCATACGNAGGGAACACTACATCTAATTCTGTCGTAAATCCATATTTATCTTCTGGGTAGGTNCCNGCGCCNTTTAACCCATCNACGCTACTACCNGAGATATAACTACGGGATTCTGTGCTAGATCCCGAATCAAAGTATTGAACGACTGTACCGGTGATGTTTTCGTTGCGATTTTGATTGATTGATTTCTTTGTAACGAACGTCTGTTTAAGATTGTTCTTTAGCTCATAAATCTGATTGTTAGAATAAACATTTAAGCGAATCAAGCTATCATCTATATTAAAACACCTCATCACATTTCGAATAGAACGTTCGGTGCCTTTGTTCTTATAGATGTTCGCTAAGTTATTGTAAAGATTGAGATAAATTAAGTTCTTCGTCTCGTTTAGATCAGATTCAAACTTAGAATCAATATCGCGATTTAAAAACTTCTCCATCACNTTTGCATCAATAAATATCTCCGGGGCATACAGACCAAGAGACTGCGGCAAATGTTCAGCAAACGGAATTGGCTTGTGAGATGCGCTAGTATAATTTAAACTCTTGAAACCGGGGAGTGCAGATATCTGGAGAAATAACTTATCAAAATAGGTTCCAGCTATATGTGTAAGTTTGCGTAGATCTGANGTGTCTTGATCGTCTCCTTCGATAATCCAAGCTGGCATTAAACTCAAAAAAGAATTATTGTTATTAGNNTCNTGATACGAACCAGAGGTCAACAATCCTGCTTTCAATTCAACTACATCAGGATGATCGGAGTATATAATTGGATCCAAATATTCACCAATTGAAGCCGAAGCATCCATAATTGCCGANCCGGTGTTTCGGGATTCACTATCGTAACCGACCCACACACCATTTCCAAGACGACCNGAGTAGTCCANTACTGTNCTNTCTACCGTAGTATCACTAGTAATNCCCTCGTTGAATTTGTAATATAAACCAAGAGTAGCGTTAGCTATGTCACTATTAACNCCACCGCGAACCTGTGTAAACCAATATTTGCCGATGTCATCGCCGGTTCTCGCCGCTTTCCAGAATCTAAATTCATCTAACGATGCGCTGAGTTTTGCCATCCCGGACCAGGACGCGGGAAAGTCGCCATATTTCGCGGCGGCGCCCGAAGGTGCTGTTAGGAAGGAACCTATGCGCCCTTGTAGGTTCTTTGATTTGATCTCACCTAGTGTGGCTACAGGGAAATTTATGTAGGTATCATTAAGGTAACCATCCACATACAGCTTGGTTGTGATGGTGCTATTAACATTCTGGAAAACAAAAGCGTAATGTTGCCAGCTTGTAAGGGAGGTGGTTGTGAGATTTTGGCCAATCGAGGCGGTTATAAAGCCCACGTTAGGTGCAGCTAGTGTTCCTGATTGCGCAGTGATGAGAAACGGCGAGCCGGTGGCGGCGCCGGTTAACTCAATTGTAAGACGACCATAATCCACACTAGAACTGGTCTCATTGTTCCAAATATCAACCACGACTTCTTTTTCGGTGAGGTCGTCGTCAAATGCAGCTTTTTTGAGCCAAAACTCAATCGTAACACCAGTATCAAAATTAGACTTTAGGTTCGATTCTCTGCTGCCGCTACCATAATCAGTAGGCAACCCTTCGGTTTGATAAATGTCTGTATCATAGATATTAGAATGCTGAAACTTGCCATCATGAGGATTATTAAAAGCGGCGTTCAGAGTATCGTAAGAAGCTGTATTGGGACCCCCCGTAAACTCGATATACTCGGCTTCATCGGATTGACCATAACCGCCACTTAATGAACCAACAAGTGAGCCCCAACCGTCCGCACTTAAGAGACCATATCCAGTGGTACGTGGATAAAGATTGTTGAAGATATACTTTTCAATATCAAGAGATTCATTATAAAACTTATTAAGTTCCGCATCAGAACCATCATAAGGATAATAATCCAGAATACGTTCGACAGCCCCTTTATAATACAGATATGCGGAGCCATATTTTGCAAAATTGGCCGGCTGCGCATAATCGACTTGAGGCAGATAACTCTCTTGCTTGATAGAAACCTGAGTTGCATTTCTAGATGATTCTACATCATTGAACGCTTCTTTTTGGTTTCGGTCTGAAAGATAATTTCTGGTTTTGTCTGTTGAATCAAAAAGTTTTTTAATACTCATTTCATTGGCTGCTCTTTTCTACTCTAAATTTAAAGTTTTCGGCCTGCTCTTGCCAAGCCTTAACNTGTTCATCGTAGAATGCNAATTTAAAGGCATAAGTATACCCTGGTTCCAACATACTCATATCAAAATCAAAATAATTGCCAGAAACATCATACGATAAACCAGTATGAAAGTCGGAGCCGGTTCCATAAGCAACCGCCTCTTGACCATCAAGAACTCGATACACTCTGTAAGATGCACTTTGGATGGAATATATTCGAGGTGACGCATTAGCAACCGTGTAGATGTTGGGGCTCCAATTCTTATTTCTAACATATAAGTTGAGTCGAGTTGTTTCAGTATTATAATATGAATTCTTAAGATTTGTTACATTGATAATATACCGAGTTGGATTTAGACTACCGCCGCTGGAAATATTTTCAGGCTTAATTGATCCAGTATAATATTGTTCAGACCCACTAAACCATACATCATACAATGGGCTAACTATTGGAATCGAAGAAGTGATGCCGATCGAACAAGAATAAATACCTGTCGATACATAACCGCCTGTAAGAGCCGTAGTGCCATCATAAAGCGATAATTCTGATCCACTTGGGACAGAATTGTTTTTAGACCCAGAATAAAGACTGACATATATCTCACCGGTACTGACGTTTGGTATGTTTACTAGGCGTCCTCTGATAATATTGTAAAAATATAAGGTATTGAGGTTATCTGCGGCGGGAGCGCGAGAACTACTAAAAAAGAAATTACCTCGGTCGTCGCGGGTTACATCGTTCCAACGTGCCTCAATTATAGGTCTCTTGAAAAAATATTGACTCCCTCTCGCAAAGAATCGTTTTGTATAATAAGATTTAGTGGCACCAGAGGTATTATCGATTATGCTACCAGTGTTATCACCCGTAGAGCTAGAATAATATGCCTCATAACTTGAAGAAAGTAGAACTTCTACGCCATAGTTGGTTTGTGTCTCGGCGATCCAAGACTCCACAAGCGCAGTAACATCGATTTCCATATCCTCTAGGCCGGTTTCGAATGTCTGTTCGAAAAACAGATCACTTGAACTAGTCAGATAATCTCCACCAACAGTGGTCCACGCTGCGGTGTCAGAGGCCGACATCCAGTTTGCACCGGTGTTCCCGTTTGTAATGTCAGTATAGCCTTCGAGGTCGAGACCTACACCCTCTTGCCATGATTGTGATACAGCAGCTACTACTAATTTATAATCTCTAGGGGTTGTCTTTGAAGTGACGGCATTAAATAAACGTAGATAAAAACTCACACTTCCAGATGCGGGAACAATGGCACTTGTTCTATCGCTAGAAATTTGCGTGGTGGGAAACTGGAGTAAGATTCGAGAAAGTTCCTGGGACCCGGAGGCTTGGCGCCCATAAATAGAAAACACTTCCATCACATCAGCTTCGCCGGCGTTGGCGCCAGTACCGCGGGTTTTTAAGTTAAGCTGATAAGCGTTTACGATTGTCGTATCAGCAGAAGCAGTATATCTAAGTAAAGCCATTATCTAATTTTTCCTTTGATATCCACCTTAGGGAATTTAATTTCAAATATACAATTCTTGGGAGCGATCAAATAACTACCATCTGGAGATACGTTTGTGTTAACATCAAAAACTGTTTCGGCATAATTTCCGCCTGTTTTATTGAAAATCTTAACTTTCGTCACATCAAGGACTCCATCCACATCTTTCAGAACACTATAGATATCACTAATATACAGTGCTTCGCCGATATAAAACATAGTATCGAAGTGCCTAGATAACGAATTAATAGCGGCATTTAAAAGACTATATTTATTAACACCACTCTTGGGTTTAACTTGAAATTCGATCCCCAAATTGATTATAAAAGGATCTAATATATCGATAGTGTCGTTTATCATCCTATAGTGATTGAGCCATGTCTTCAAATTATTTTTAATTGTCAAATTCGTTGCAGTCAATTTGCCAAACTGATTTTCTGATACAACATACATGTTCAAGTTTCTTTTTGCAGAATCGGGATCTCTTTGAACTGAGCATCTTTTTACCGAACCAAACTTGGCGGGCATTCTGTATGTAACGTTTTCATAGTCTGCTTGGGTAACAGCGCGATCTTGAGTGGGGAAAGTATCGTACACTCTTCTCTTTATCTCGCTGCTGTTAGGGCTCGTAACGGAGCCGACGAGGGGTGTCTCGTTGTTAACCTCTAACGAACTAACAACCGTTTGTACGGTGGGATTAGACAGATTAGAACGATCTTCAAAATCCATGCGCGCATCTGAGACGGCATTTAAAGACCCTACACCTAAGTTAGATTCAGTAGGGTTGTTTGAACGATATGTAACCGTAAGAGTTGTATTCGACGGGACGATACCGAAATTCTCATTTTTAGACAATTTGGTAGGATCAAAAGTTGTATCAGTCACGTAGCTTTTACCAAAAATTTCCAGAGCTACTCGTTGAGGATCAGCGACCACATTCGATTCTCCAGACTTACCACTTCCGAACTGTAAAAAGGTATTAGCACGGGAGCGCTCGACAACAAACTTTCTGGATACCAAGTATGGTTTTATAATTGAGGGAACATTGTCGCTCTTGTAGTTGTTGTTGGCGGCCTCTTTATATACTATATCTTGCGACAAGTATCCTACCTCAAAATATTCGTTACCTTGAGTGTCTGTAACAGAGATGATTTCTGCAATATTTGCGTTTTTTAGTTTAATTTTCTTAAATCTTTCGTACCCGCCAATCTTGATGGTTTCTTGGCCAAAGAATCCAGAAACCACATTACCATAAGCTTTAATAGCATAATAGGTGGGGGCACCAGTGGAGGAATCCACGCGCGCAGTAACTACTGGGTTCTTCGGATTTCCAAAATCAATATTCTCTGTCAAGACATAATTTTGGCCGGATTCTGAGGTAAATCGAGATCCACGCTTTAAGACGGGAATATAATTAGTGTCGGGGCCGATGCCAGTCGCTGAAGCTGGGACCAACACAAACATAGCAATTTGTCCATAAACAGATGGACTCCCAGTATATTTATATCCCAACACACGGCCGTGGCGTATGACGTTGTTGTATTGATATGCTGTATCTAAAAACGTTTCATTAACATTGTAATCTAGATAGAAGGATAACTGATCACCAACATACGCTACGGCGTCTAAAACGAGGGAGCCGAAGGAAGCTTCACTGAAATCTTGAAAAGTGTCTGGATAGAACCTTTGTGCTATATCAATTAGATCTTTTCGAATACTTTCATATTCTCTGTGTGTATAATCGATAGGAACTATCTTTTTTTGTTCGTCAGCCATAAAAAACCCTCTTTTTCTAAATAGTAAATTGTAGCAAATCCTGGGCACCTATATTCGGAATTGTATAAACAATGGAAACTCCCAATGTGTTAGCATCTGGATCGGCACTAGAAAAAGCAATATTTCTAATCAATATAGCGGGCATATA
>JGI25129J35166_1000427_pt1 | contig 13833 bp, 9 predicted proteins | sample ETNvirnome_2_130_FD_35166 | JGI IMG/M metagenome (IMG submission 35166) | reverse complement strand
CTTATCAGCCGAGCCTAAGATAGCTTCAACTTCTGCTTTATCCATACCGATTTTTATTTTTTCATAGTTCTCAAGGTTTACTTTAGAGCAGCCAGCTAATGTTAACACTGCAGCGGCAGCAGCAATTGCCATATATTTTTTCATAATAGATTCCATTAATGGTTGTAGCGTCTTATTTGCACGATCATGCCCATACGAGGATGATCGAAATAATGTATTTCGTTGCTGATCACACGCTTAAATTGTGAAAAGCGGGCTTTTTCATAATCACCGGTTTCTAAACGCTGACTAATATCAAAATCAGCATTTATAAAAAGGTAATGACGAACGTAAATTTTCATTAAACCATCTAATTCCCAATCAGGCGTTTGTTGCAAACTCTCTGGAATATATTGCTCTGATGGAGTTACTAGGCTAATAAAGTCATTGTTATCTGGTTCAATAGCAGGTGAACTTGCTGCTAAATGTTTGCCTGCAAATAACCGAATACTTTGAGCGCGTGATTCACTCATTTCAGGAAAACGCCAACCGGTGTGTAATAACGGTGTTAAACCTTTTCTATCAAGCTGGTTTTTCTGTTCAGTAAATTGCAGTTGCTCAGGCGCCATTAAATAAATTTCGTCGGTGTCTTCACGTGGTTCGACAGGGGGAGAGACTGGTAATTCGTTGTAGCTTGCTAAAAAATCAACGCTGTCGTCACAGACATTCGAATGTGGGTTTGAATTAATCAATTCATCAGTAAATGACTGTGAACGAAAACGACTATCACCGTTAATACAAGCTTGTTTAGCGTGCGCTTTGTAGACAGGTGATAATAAGTCTTTCGAACGTTTTGCATTGATTTCATCATGTTTTAACGAGAAATCTTCTTGTAAGTAGGGCGCTGGACGTTGTTTATAAATAAGCACTTCTATTTCGAACCAGCGTGCTGCAAACGATGAGCTTGTAAATAAGCAACAAAGTAAAATAAAACTATTTCTAAACAACATTAATGGCTAACCTTTTTTTCGAAATCTGCAATCATTGCAGTGACCATTTTCAAGCGTTCACGAGGGTTCGCCTCGCTGATCGCAAAACGCAATTTATTTGCGCCGTCCATTTTATATATATGCGGAGCACTTTGTATCAAACCTATAATGAAGCTAGGGTTAACCTTTGTATGCTGGCTAAACTCAAAATAGCCGCCTTTCGGGTTTGCTTCAATCTTTTTGATGCCAATATTGCTGGCTTGCAATTTCAGTTGTTGCAAACTAAATAAGTTTTTAGTGGCATCTGGGAGTAAACCAAATCGGTCTATTAACTCGACCTGTAGCTCGTCCATGTCATTGAGATTAGCACAGCTTGCGATGCGTTTATAGATTCCTAAGCGTGCATTTACATCATGAATATAATCATCCGGTAATAAGGCTGGCAGTTTTAAATCAACCTCAGTCTGTTGACCTAGCAGGTTCTCCAGTGTTGGCTCTTTGCCTTCTTTTAGTGCGTTAACGGCTTGCTCAAGCATTTCCATATAAAGGCTAAAACCGATGCTCTGCATTTGCCCTGATTGATCATCACCGAGTAGCTCACCCGCGCCACGAATTTCTAAATCATGCGTCGCTAACGCAAAGCCAGCGCCTAAATCTTCTAAAGACTCGATGGCCTCAAGGCGTTTTACTGCATCTTTGGTTAATGACTTTGGATTGCCTGTTAATAAATACGCGTACGCTTGGTGGTGACTTCGACCAACGCGGCCGCGAAGCTGATGCAGCTGAGCTAGGCCAAGCTTGTCGGCTCTATCCATTATGATGGTATTTGCAGTCGGAACATCAATGCCGGTTTCAATGATTGTTGTACACACAATCACATTGTATTTTTGGTGATAAAAATCACTCATGATTTGCTCAAGCTCGCGTTCACGCATTTGTCCGTGTGCAGTGGTAACGCTCGCTTCTGGTACCCACTCAGTAATTTCTTCAGCAACACGGTCGATTGTTTCAACATTATTGTGTAAGAAATAAACTTGGCCGCCGCGCTTAATTTCACGCAGAATAGCTTCGCGAATGAGCTCAGCATCACGTTGTCTTACAAAGGTTTTAACAGCCAATCGTTTAGCCGGTGGTGTGGCGATAATCGATAAGTCGCGCATGCCGCTCATTGCCATATTCAGTGTACGCGGAATCGGGGTGGCGGTGAGGGTTAAAATGTCGACATCGGCGCGCAGTGCTTTTATTTTTTCTTTTTGACGAACACCAAAGCGATGTTCTTCATCAACGATTAATAAGCCTAAGTCTTTAAATTTAATGTCTTGCTGAATTAATTTGTGAGTACCTATGACAATATCTAGCTTGCCTTCGGCCATTTTATCCAGTGTTTCTTTTTGCTCTTTTGTCGAATTAAAACGCGATAAAACACCGACTTCTATTGGCAAATCAGCGAAGCGATCTTTAAAGTTTTCAAAATGTTGCTGTGCAAGTAACGTGGTCGGGACTAGCACGGCGACTTGCTTGTTATCATTTACGGCAACAAAGGCAGCACGCATGGCGACTTCTGTTTTACCAAAACCCACATCACCACACACCAATCGGTCCATAGCCTGTTTACTTTGCATATCGCCCAGTACAGCTTCGATGGCGTTGCGTTGGTCGTCTGTTTCTTCAAATGGAAAGCTGTCGCTAAATTGGCGATAAGCACTGCCGTCAAGCTTAAACATATTGCCAGGTTTAGCTTGGCGTTTTGCGTAAATATCTAACAGCTCAGCAGCGACATCGCGTACTTTTTCTGCGGCGCGTTTTTTCGCTTTTTCCCATGCATCTGAACCCAGTTTATGAAGTGGGGCACTTGCTTCTTCTCCACCTGAATAACGGCTCAACATATGAAGTGCAGAAACGGGCACATAGAGTTTGGCTTCGTTTGCGTAGGTGATCGTAACAAACTCGGTAATCACCCCTGCAGCATCAATGGTTTCAAGACCTTGATAACGACCCACACCGTGATCTAGGTGCACTATTGGTTGACCTTGACGCAGTTCGGCCAGATTGCGAATTAATGCATCTTGGCTTGCTTCGTATTTATGTTTTCGGCGTCTGCGCTGAGACACCTTAATACCTAATAACTCTTGCTCTGTAATGATGGTTAAACGGGGTTTACCATCCAGTACCACACTTTGTTCAAGGGGCGAGACAATTAAACCCACGTCGCTGGAGCTTTGGGTAAAGTCGGTGAATGAATTAAATTCTTTAAACTTTAAACCACTTGGTCTTAACAGTGTCAGCAGCGATTCACGTCGTCCGTCAGACTCTACAGACAGTAGCACACGGCCTTTTTGTTTTTTTTCACTGGCAACATAGTCAATTAAGCCTTGATACGGCTCATGCAATTTATGATCAATACGTACATTGGGTAAATCGTTGCTGGCTAAATTTGTGTGTCCTGCTTTCGTACCAAGCTTTGCCTGTGATAAACGTATTCGCGCGTAGTGTGCAAACTCACCAAACAGTTCATTGACACTTTGATAAAGTTTTATAGGCTCAAGAAGCGGTCTAAGAGGGTCTACACGGCGGTTTTCATAGCGTACATTTACATCATGCCAAAACTGCTCAGCGGCATGCTCAATATCACCAAAGTGCATGAAAGTGGTATTGTTAGGAAGGTAATCGAAAATTGTCGCTAGTTGATCGAAAAACAGCGGCATGTAATATTCAATCCCCGCAGGCCAAGTGCCTTTGGTTACCTGCATGTAGATAGAATCTTGCTCGGAGCTGGCACCAAATTGTTCACGATAGTTAATTCTAAACCGTTCTATATCTGCATCGTTTGTCGGGAATTCGTGGGCCGGTAAGAGCTCTATTTTATCGACTTTTTCATCAGAACGTTGGCTTTCTACGTCAAACAAGCGGATGCTGTCTAGTTCATCGTCAAAAAAGTCTAATCTGAATGGGTGAGGACTCCCCATCGGGTATAAGTCAACAATTGAGCCACGTATTGCATATTCACCATGCTCCATCACTTGTTGAACATGTAAGTAGCCTGCTTGCTCAAGGTTATCACGTAGGGTGTGAGTATCTAGCGTGTCACCCACCGTAAAATTAAGGGTTGAACCATAGATAAATGACGCGGGAGCAGTGCGTAGCATCAAGGTCGACACGGGCACAATTAACACGCTTTGTTGTTCTTTTTTTAAGGTGTTAAGAGTGGCAAGACGCGCAGAGATAATATCCTGATGCGGTGAAAAATGATCATAAGGTAACGTTTCCCAGTCAGGGAAGACCATGACTGGGTTTTCAGGTAATAAAAATTCGAGTTCAGTTTCAAGGCGAAGGGCGCTTGGTGTATCTGGGGTGACAATCACAACAAGTTCGTTATGTTGTTTCACACCTTCGGCTATTGCGATACTCAGCCCGCTGCCGGTTAGTTGTCCCCAGTGAATTTTATCTTTCTCAGATTTTACCCAAGGCAATGCTGCCCATTGCGCAAACGCCATTTACTACTCCTTTAAACTGTGTTTAGTCTCGATAAATTTTTGTTAGATCCTGATAGTGGTCGATGCGACGATCACGTAGGTATGGCCAAATACGGCGAATGTTTTCGCTGCGTTGTTGGTCAAGTTCAACAACAAGTAACTGCTCGTCGCTGTTATTTGCGTGTGCAAGGATTTCACCTTGAGGGCCTGCGATAAACGAATTACCCCAAAACTGAATACCCTCGCTTTGCGCACTTGGATCACTTTCATGACCAACGCGGTTACAGCTAATAACGGGCACACCATTGGCAACAGCATGCGCACGCTGTGAAATAACCCAGGCGTCTTTTTGACGCGTTTGCTCGTCTTTATCATCACGAGGATCCCAGCCGATGGCTGTTGGGTAAATTAAGATTTCAGCTCCCGCCATCGCCATTAAGCGTGCGGCTTCAGGGAACCATTGATCCCAACATACTAGCACACCGAGTTTACCCACTGAGGTTTGAATTGGTTGAAACCCTAAATCCCCCGGTGTGAAGTAAAACTTCTCGTAAAACCCCGGATCATCCGGAATGTGCATTTTACGGTATTTACCCGCAATGCTGCCGTCTGTTTCAAGTACAACGGCGGTGTTATGGTAAAGGCCTGTGGCACGCTTTTCGAATAATGATGACACGATCACCACATTTAACTCTTTTGCCAGCGCACCCAGTGTGTCTGTACTTGGGCCTGGAATTGTTTCTGCTAAATCGAAAACATCAACGTCTTCTGTTTGGCAGAAATATAAACTGCGGTGTAGTTCTTGAAGAACAACCAGTTTAGCGCCTTGGCTTGCTGCATCACGAATGCCTGCAATTGATTTTGCCATGTTTTCTTGGGCGTTATCAGAATTAGATTGCTGAACAAGGGCAACCTTTAAATGCGTTGGTTTAGTCATTGTTTGCTCCTGCTAAAAAGCCGCGCGGTAATTGCATCGTAATGCAGTGTAAACTGCCAAACTGATGGATAATTGGTAAACAGTTAATACCCAGTACGGTGTGTTCTGGGTAGGCCATTGCAATTTGAGCTAATGCCAGTGAGTCATGTTCATCACCGTAAATTGGCACAAGCACTGTTTTATTGATGATTAAATAATTGGCATAAGTGGCGGGTAATCTGTCACCGTCATCGTTAAACACCGCTTTAGGCCAAGGAAGAGCGATAAGCCTGTAATCTTCACCTTGGTGTGTTTTAAACGTGTGTAACTGTTTTTCCATCGCGTCTAATGCAGCAAAATGCTCATCATTTTCGTCATCACACTTAACGTATACAAGCGTATTGTTTGGTGCAAAACGCACTAACGTATCAATGTGGCTGTCTGTGTCATCACCCGCTAAATAGCCGTGATCAACCCATAAAAACGATTCGGCACCTAATTGTTCTTTAAGGATTTGCTCGATGTCTGTTTTAGATAACGATGGATTACGATTCGGGTTTAACAAACATTCACTGGTCGTCAACAGCACACCGTGCTCATTAATTTCAACGCCGCCACCTTCAAGCACTAAATCACTTTGCTGATAAGCCGTGTTTGGGTTTGCTAGTTGTTTGACGAGCACTTGATTAATATGGTTATCAAGCTGGCTTTCGAATTTATTACCCCAGCCATTAAAAATAAAATCCATGATTTTTAAATCAGCTGCGTTATCAAGGTTCGCACAGGTTAACGGTCCATGGTCGCGAGCCCATGTATCGTTGCACGGGGTAACGACAAAGTGAATACGGTGTGCATCAACACCCGCGTCGGCCAGTAGGGCACTTATGTGGTTTTTAAGTGCGTCGTTATGAGCAACAATCACCACATCTTGTTGTTGGCTAATTGCTTGACATAGGGCGACGTAAACGGGTTCTACAACCGTTAAAATTGCAGCCCAATCGGTATCTTGGTGCGGCCAAGTGAGCATTACAGCGTCTTGCTCAGCCCATTCAGGTAAAAGTCTAAATTTCATGAAGGTATTAAACAAACAAAGGTGGGGCTAGTTTAGCATTTTAGCCATAGATGTCAGCTTTTTGTGCGCGATAAAGCAGGATTTTTAACTGCTTTGCGACGTGTTTTCTTGTTGACGTTTTTTAAGCTGGCGAGTTTGTGCATGCAATGCTGCCCGAACGACTAAATCTTGGTCTGCATCGCGAATGGCAGTGAATAATAAAGTGTATTGGTATTTATCATCATCGCGCTTTTCAATCGCAACTAATTCGGTATAACAATATATCGCTGATGCTTCATGCTGCAAAAATAGTTTGGTTCTAAACGTTTGCCCTAATTCGTATACCTCAGTCGATGTGAGTTTTACGCCACCGCCACCATAACTATCACAATAATTTGCGTTATCTTCGGGCTGTTCAGAGGCCAGAATGTGGCTCATAATCAAGTCTATTTTACGTGATTGAGCTTGTAAAAATATGGCCAGCTCTTGAGCTATGTCACCTAAATTACGCAGTGGGCGTAATGTACTTTGCTCAAGTTCATTCACTTCATTTGCAAGCTTAAATAGGGCGGGAATATCGGCTTCAAGTTCAGCATGCGTTTTCGGCACAACATGTGGCTCAACAGCGTATAAGTTCACGCGGTTGCTTTCTTCTATCTGAAAGTATTGCTCAAATTCGCTTAATTTTTGATTGTTCATGCTGTACTCCACACATATTTAGTTAATATTAGCGCCGCAAAGCACAAATTACCAGTAATGAAATACTGACAAATGACTTATAAAAAAAGGGCAAACTTATTGTTTGCCCTTCGTTTTTTATAAGTTGCCTTCTTGCGTATCGACATGCTCTTGCTTATGGTGCGCAGCAATTTCATCAGCAAGCTCTTGCCTTGAACGTTTTTCAGTTAACTTACGCTCAGTCAGCCAATAAAAGAACAGCGGTACAAAGAACACTGCGAGGAAGGTAGCCGCCATCATGCCGCCCATTACGCCTGTACCAACGCTGTGACGGGCTCCAGCACCGGCACCTGAGCTTAACACCAATGGTACAACACCCAATATAAAGGCTAATGAGGTCATAATAATGGGTCTAAAACGTAAGCGAGCTGCTTCCAATGCAGCAGTACTTGCGCTCCACCCTTGTTGATGTTTCATTAGCGCATACTCAACGATTAATATGGCATTTTTACTCGCTAGACCGAGTAGGGTGACTAAGCCAATTTGGAAGTAAACGTCGTTAGTCATGCCTACCAGCCAAACAGCAATCAATGCACCAAACGTACCAAAGGGTAATGCTAGCATCACTGAGAGCGGTAATGACCAACGTTCATACAATGCTGCCAGAATTAAAAACACCATGATCACAGCAAGCCCTAGTGCAATACCCGTTGTCCCTGAACTGCGTTTTTCTTGGTACGCAGACCCTGTCCATTCGTAGGTCATGTTAGNGGGGAGCACTGCGTTTGCGATCCGTTCTACTTCGGCAATTGCTTGGCCTGAGCTATAACCTGGTGCTGCATTACCCATTAGTTTTACGGCTGGTAAGTTATTGTAGCGGTTTAAGTTCTCAGGGCCTCGGCTGTATTCAATTGTTGTAAACGCTGACAAGGGCACCATATTGCCTAGGTTGTTTTTAACATAGATACGTTTGATGTCATCAGGTTTCATTCTAAATTCAGCATCCGCAGACATAAGCACTTGCCATGCACGGCCAAACTTATTGAAGTCGTTTACATAATAGGTGCCTAGGTTACCAGCCAGTGCGGTAAAGGCATCGTCTATTTCAACCCCCATTGCACGAGCTTGCTCGCGGTCAACATCAACACGCAGTTGCGGGGCATCTGGGCGCCACAGAGTTTGAAGGCCACTAATGATAGGGCTCTTTTGTGCTTCTGCTGTCATTAACTGCATCGCTTGTTGCAGTTTATCAGGGTCACTGTCACCTTTGTTTTGAATATAAAACTCAAAACCACCTGTATTTCCCAGACCAAAAATAGCGGGGGGATTAAAGGCAAGTACCAGTGCTTCTTTTATCCCGGCTGTTTTCATAAACAATTCTTGAACAAGCGCTTTCGTGTCGACCTCGCGTTCATCCCAATGTTTTTGAGTGACAAACAAGGTTGCAGCGCTGTTTTTATACCCGCCACCGATAAAGTCAAACCCCGTAAATGCCACGACGTTTTCGTTGGCAGGGTTTGATTGCACCGCTTTAACAACTTGTTGAGTAACGTGCTCTGTACGCTCAAGCGATGAACCATCGGGTAAGAAAATAGCCGATATGTAATAGCCCTGATCTTCGTCTGGTACTAATGAACCGGGTGTGTTCTGCCACAGTCCGATTGTGGCAGCAATCATTGCTGTCATGAGTATTAAGCCGAGTAATCCACGACGCACCATAAATCCGACGGCACCAACATAACGGCTCGTAATTTTTGTGAAGGTTGCATTAAACCATAAGAAAAACCGCGCGGTTTGTTTATGCTCTTGTTTTAAGATTAGGACGCACAGTGCAGGTGTCATGGTTAGCGCAACTACGCCCGATAAGCTCACCGCAATAGAGATGGTGATCGCAAATTGACGGAACAATTCACCGGTTAAGCCGCCTAAAAATGCAATAGGCACAAACACAGAACACAGCACTAAAACGATTGCAACAACAGGGCCACTGACCTCACGCATTGCTTTAATTGCCGCTTCGCGTGCACTTAAGTGTTCTTCGTGCATAATACGCTCAACGTTTTCGAGTACCACAATGGCATCATCAACCACGATACCTATCGAGAGCACCATACCAAATAATGTCAATGAGTTAATCGAATAGCCAAGCATGTACATGCCGGCAAATGTTCCAAGCAGAGACACAGGCACAGCAAGGGTGGGGATTAATGTTGCGCGCCAGTTTTGCAAAAATAAATACACTACTAAAAATACCAGTACCATGGCTTCGAGCAGTGTTTTAACAACTTCACGAATAGAGACTTCAACAAAACGTGTCGTGTCGTAAGAAGTTAAATGTGAGAGACCAGTTGGAAACTGGCTTTTCATCTCTTCGATTACAGTATTTACTTCGTCTGCGACATCAAGTGCATTCGCGCCGGGTTGTAAGAAAATACCCAACAGGACCGCTTCTTTACAGTTGATTGTGCCTTTAAAGTTATAATCTTTGGACCCGAGCTCAACACGCGCGACATCCTTNAAGCGTAAGCTACTGCCATCNGGGTTTGAACGNATAATAATGTTTTCAAACTGTTCAGGCTCAGAGAGTCNGCCTTGTGCCGTTACACTATAAACAAGCTCTTGTGGTGAGGATGCAGTGGGGGTAGCGCCAATTTTACCTGCGGCATATTGGGAGTTTTGAACGCGAATCGCTCCGGCCACCTCTTCGACAGTCACGCCTAATTGACTCATAACATCAGGACGCAACCAAATGCGCATAGCGTAGTCTTTGGCACCAAAAATCTGCACACTCGTAGTGCCTGGAATACGTTTTACACGGTCTAGCACGTTCATGGTGACATAGTTTGATGTCCATAAACTTGAACGAGAACCATCCGGTGAATAAAAGGCATGCACTTGTAAAAAGCTGGATGAACCTTTTTGAACAACCACACCTTGACGGCGTGTTTCTTCNGGTAAACGCGCTTCAACTTGTTTAACACGGTTGTTCACATTTACTGCGGCTTGGTCTACGTCTGTGCCAATTTCAAANGTGACTTCAATAGTGGTTGAACCTGCACTCGTCGAGGTTGATGACATATACATCATGCCTTCAACACCGGTGATCGCATTTTCAATTGGGGCAGCAACTGTTTGCTCAAGTACGTCTGCAGACGCACCTGGGTATGCATGCAGCTGTTACTTGAACGACTGGGGGCGCAATTTCAGGGTATTGGGCAATGGGTAAACTGCGCATGGCAGCAAGACCTGCCAATACGATGACAATAGATATAACAAACGCAAAAATAGGTCTGTCTATAAAATAACGAGAAAACATAAGACTCCCTGTGTTTATTCTGCGTGGTTTGAATTTGCAGCCGATTGGCCAACATTCACTGGCATACCAGGGAAGAAAATACGCGCCATTCCATCAACTATCACGTTATCGCCTTCTTTAAGGCCACTTTTAATCAGCCAAAAGTTCTGATATTGCTCGTTATTTGGTTGTTTAACCCATTCTCCTACCGTTACGGGAGCCGGCAGGGCAACATCCATGCCTTGCTCATTTTTACTGACAACGTACACAAACTTACCGGTGCCGTTATCCAGTACAGCACGCTGTGGCACAATGATCGCATTTTTACGCACAGCACCACTTAACTCAATACGGACGAATTGACCAGGACGTAATTGAAAATCAGGGTTTGGAATAATCGCTTGAAATTCACTGGTGCCTGTATTTGGGTTAATACGCACATCTGAGAAGTTAACTTCACCTGTTTTACCGTACACAGAGCCGTCTTGAAGTTTAATTTTTGTTTGCCAATGGCCTTGCTCAGGTAAGGTCAGAGAGCCATTTTGAACATCTTGACGCATTTGTAACTGCTCTCGCTCAGATAAACCAAAGCGGATACGGATTGGATCAAACTGTGTCATTTGTGTAAGCAATAAATCGGGCCCCGATACAAAGGTCCCTTCTGAGACAAATTCACGACCCATTACACCGGCAACCGGGGCTTTAACTTGTGCATATTCAAGGTTCAACTGCGCTTGTTTTAGGGCAACTTTCGCCGCCTCGAGATCTGTTTTTGCAATGTCGTAAGCTGAACTCGCATTATCGTAATCGCGTTGCGACACAGATTTTTCTGCGCGTAATTTAGCTAAACGTTTTACATCTCTGTTAGCTTGTACTAACGCTGCATTGGCTCCATCAAGTGCAGCTTGAGCACGGTCAACCGCTAATTGATAAGGTTCAAGGTCGATAGTAAATAAAGAGTGACCTTGTTCAACACGTTGACCTTCTTCAAAATTACGTGATTCAAGAATTCCCGCAACGCGAGCACGAACTTCGACTTCTTTTGAACCAGACAACGTAGCAGGTAATTCGATAGTAAAGGGGGCATCTTGCGGTGTCATTGTCATTGTTGCTACCGCGGCAGGGTGCATTTGACCCTGTTGCTGCTGAGGTGCTTCTGAGCAACCTTGTAATAGTAAAGGTGCAGTTACAAAAAACAACGCAGATAATGATAATTTGGCAGACGCGAAAGGCAGGCGCATGTTTACTCCACAGTCCAATTGTTAAGTAGGTAAGCATAGAAAATAGCCTATACACTATCGAAAGGCGATACTATGCAGAAATTAAGCGCGTTTAGTTTATACCCAAATTAGCGAAAGGTACACCCTTTAGTTTACTTTTTNCAGGTGAGATAANCAGAGAATTAAATGCTATCTTCACAAAGAGATAGCGCACATACAGTGTACTCTAATTGCGGGTTAGTGNTTAAATAATTTAGCCAGTTCANCNATACNAATTTGCTTAACGAAGTGAGCTATTTTGAGGCGATAAACGTCGTTGCTAANGAGGCAAAAGAGTCGTTATTTAGGTGTTCTCGGCAATTGCTCCTNCATTGCTCTANCNCCTGCATCCATGCAGGCGTAAATCAGACATGTTTAGCGCAGNTAGCGACAGGTCNNTCCCTCAGAATGATTCAGTATTATGACAGNTTGGTATAATTGTATTGACTTGATAGTCTGGTTTTTTGCCTGTCGGCACAGTGGCTCACAGGAGGCTATATTAAGTTGTTTTGTAGTTTAGCAACTCGTAAAAACAGACTTTGTATGAGTTTATGAAATCTTTGTTTACGTGAGGAACAAAAATTTAACAAATACGCTTGTATTTATAATGAAAACTCGTACCCTAAAGTAATAAAAATAATAAAGGTGAGTTAGGGATGACGAAACACATTGGGGTAACATCAACGTTTGCTGAAATATCTAATAAACTAAGGCGCTTTGTATCTCGCATTGTGAGCCCAGATGATGTCGAAGACATAGTGCAAGAAACCTTTATTAAAAGTTATGAGGCTGATCTNAAGCAAAATATTGAATTTACGCACAGTTATATGCTTAAAACAGCNAAGCACTTAGCACTTAATCATATAGCTAAATGGGATAATAAATACAAAGATTCATTGGATGAACAGCAGCAAGTTGAACGTCATATGCGCACAATGGCGTTGGAAGATGAAGTCACCTCTAAAGAGCGATTTTTGTTCTTTTGTCGTGTAACAAATGAATTGAGCCCACAAGTTAAAAAGTGTTTTATCCTTAAAAAAGTATATGGTTTGAGCCAAAAGGAAATTGCCAAAGAAATGAACCTAAGTACGAGCACTGTTGAAAAACATATCGCTAAAGGATTGTTACATGCGCACCGTGCGATGAAAGCCCACGATATTCAACAAAACAATTACCCTGAAACAAACACATTTACAGCCAAAGAGGTGAATAAATGAGTAATGTTCACCCATTTACCTCACACGACATGATTCAAGCGCAGGCAAGCCGTTGGATAAGCGCGATTGACCGTGGCTTATCAGATGAGGAAGTTAAACAATTACAAGTTTGGGCAAGTCAAAGCCGAGCGCATCAGGATGCATTGTTTGAGTTAGCACAATTATGGGATGAAATGAGTGTGCTAAATGAATTAAGCAGCTTGTTTCCACATAAAGCGCCTACAAAACAAAGTACTTCATTTGGGATGGCTACCGCTGCGAGCTTTTTAGTGGTGATGCTACTTGGTTGCATCATGTTAATCTATTCAAGCTATTGGCATTCAGCTGAAAACGATCATGCTAAATTTACAAAAATTTACCGAACAAAAGTCGGCGAACAAGCCACCTTTGTCCTGCCAGACAGTACTATTGTTCAGTTAAATACCAACACAAATCTTGAAGTTGCATACACAGGTAATCGTCGCCAACTCATTTTGAATCGAGGTGAAGGACGATTTAATGTTGCAAAAGATGCGAGTCGTCCATTCACTGTGATAGCGGGTGATAAATCGTTTACGGCATTAGGCACTGTGTTTAACGTGCAGCGGAACACGGCATCAGATCTAGAACTCGTTGTAACAGAAGGCAAAGTGATGATTGCCGACCCCAGCACTCAGGTTGACGCCACTGATTTTAATCGTCTTAAAGATGCAACAGACACCAGCAACGATATTAAAAAGCTTAAAGCGAATGTTGTTGTTTCAGGTGAAAAAGCATTGATTAAACACAGTAGAACAGAGCCAATAAAACAATTATCAGCAGATGATGTGCAGCGTGATTTAGCGTGGCAACATGGCATGCTTATTTTTAATGGTGAACCTCTCAGCGACGCATTACAGGAAGTGAGTCGATACACCGCAACACGCTTTGAACTCCTTGACCCTGAACTCTCAACATTGAAAGTGGCGGGAGTATTTAAAGCTGGCGACATTAAAGG
>JGI25129J35166_1000414_pt1 | contig 14160 bp, 14 predicted proteins | sample ETNvirnome_2_130_FD_35166 | JGI IMG/M metagenome (IMG submission 35166) | reverse complement strand
AGAGCAGATGCATCAATGTCATCTTTATGCTCTTCCATGTAGTTCTGCATCTTCTGGAAAAGCTCCTCTTGGAACTTCTCCACACCCTTATAAAAGAGGGTGCGTACAAAATCGTCCACAGTTACATGGTCTGGGCGAAGCTCTGTCATAAAGTTGTTGAAAGCCTGTGTCTCTTCGGCTCCCATTTTAATTTGGATTTTCATTCTATTTCTACTCCTATCAGTAAGTTTAACATTCCATTCGTCAATACATAAAGTAAGCGCGTTGTCCATTGGTCACTATTATAGAGGGTAAGGGGTTATTTATGGAAGATAATTACGATTTAAAAGATATGAGAAAAAAGCCGCAGAGGAAGAATAGTAGGGCAAAGGGGCACGGGTTTGAACGACAGGTAGCGAAGCTGCTTAATGATAGACTCGACACTACCGAGTTTTCAAGAACTCCTGGTTCTGGGGCATTCGCCACAACACACACGCTACCCGATCACCTAAAAATTTATGGGGATTTAATCACACCTGAGAAATTTAGGTACTGTATAGAGTGTAAAAAAGGATACAATAACATAAATCTATATAGCTTATATAATAATAGCTCGGAGATCTGGGATTTTCTAGACCAATCTCGAAAAGATTCACAAAAATGCCAGAAAATCCCAATGATGCTACTCAAACAAGATAGAAAGGCCATATTGGCCTTTATTCCTACACATAAAGCAGAAGAAATAATAAAAGGACAAACCTATACGGCTGTTAGCAATAAAAGAGATAAGTATTCAAAGGGAGACAACTGGAATATCTATAAATTCGTAGATTTGTTAGACATGGAGGATAAAGTGTGGTTGGAGCAAGAAGAGGATCATACTAAGATCTTCTCAAAAAGCACAGACTGAGCATGAAGGAAAGCTTTTAAAATATCCTCATGGACTTTCCCCTTAAAGATATTATCGCAGCCCTTAGTCTTTAACCCAAACACAGAGGAATTACCCTTCCGTTCAAATTTGAGGCTCATATTTCCCCAGTCATTAGATACATCAGATCTGGTGAGAGGAATCTTTCCTTTAGCCATTTGAATTGCCTGTTTTTTCACACAGTCATCTTGATTATAAAGTTTTGACTTTCCACCTAGAAGATCCATCTCCATAGCGAAGGTACTATCCGCAGACATACCAGCGTACATGGATACACTAGCCAGCATAGTCCTGTACGCACTCATCCTTTCATCATCACCAGAACTAAGAATGTTTTGTTCAGCTTTTTGGAACAATAATCTCTCTACAAAGCTTGCCAATCTTACTGCCTCTCTACCATCTTCCTTGTCTCGTTCAAAATTTTTATTCAAGTAGTCCAAAAGAAACTTGTCACTTATGCTGGGGGCAGCATCGTTCTGTCTGATTAAATCCTGGACTACCTTAGCCACTTGAGTAGTAGGCATCCCTTTAATTTTTTCACTTCCCTTGATCCTATCTCCAACTTTTGCAATACCATCAAACTTCGTTATCATTGATCTATAAGATTCTCTTGAGGGTCCTTCTTTTGTGCCTATACCTAGACTTCTCTCATTCTGCTCGATAAACTCTATTACCCTCTCTTTATCCTGCCCTTTTTTATGCCACTTGTCATCACTAGGAGTTAGTAGTGTCCCCAGAGTATCTCTCATGCTGCGCGTTTGTCCCAGTCTAGTATCAGTCTCAGTAATATAAGTTTTTAAGCTAAGAGGAACGGTGTATACATCCCTATCCAAATCGTATTTAGTATCCAAGTGTCTGTATAATTTTTTAGATTTTAGCAACTCTCGCAAGGCAGAGTCCAACTTATCCCCCTCTAATCCCTCTAGTTTCTTTCCACCTTCAATCGTTAACAAATCCCTAAGAGACTTGGTATTTGCTTCCGCAATTCTCTCTCGTTTACCAGCGTCCTCTACCCCTAGGTCCTTCAATGCTCGTAAATAATCGTCTCTGTCTACCTTAGTTACGAAAACATCTGCTTTTTCTGACGGTCCTGTTTTCTGCCCTGCTTGGAATACAAAATCGGACTTTACTGTTTCGAAGAAGGGTAGTTCACTAGAAACTATTCTTTTGAATATAGTTTTTACGATCTCTTTTTCGTTTTTTCCTAATTTCTTTAGAGCGTCTACTGTCTGAATAATACCTTCCGTGTAATCATCTGAAAGAATCTCGCCCTTCTTGTCCCAATCTTTAACCTTAAATGCTTCAGACAGAACCCCCTCCGACTCCGCAAATAGTTTTGCCATACTCTCAGCCATTACATCTTTCTTGCGTTCCATCTCCTCCTTTAAAGTTTTAGCATCTACGGATCTTTTATCCTGATTATCATAATCTCTCAGCATCTCAGATATATCTAAAATTTGAGGAATAAATCCTACGATATGCTCTGCCTCGGTTCCTCTAAAGTTGCTGCACCATTTCGCGGACTTTAACTGTTCGGGAATTAGTTTCTTTTCAGGGACTTCGTATTGCTCGGGGGTCATCTGCTCTCCTTCAGGAAACTTTTTATTTCTCTCATCTACCCAATCTTGTATCTTTTTATTATAAATACGAGCTAACCCCACGCTCATCGTCTCTTGCTGCTTACTACGCTTAGTGGTAGTGTGATCAAAGGATATTCCATATCCATCAATCTCTCCTCGATTATATCTCACTTTATTATTAGTTGAATCTAGGATTACATTGGTGTGAACCCATCTAGCATCGTTGTCTGTAAAAGCTCCATCATCTCCGTTCAAAGCTTGTTGTAACTTGAGACACTTTTTAGCAAAGGTATGCATGGAATCTACACCTTCATGCTTATCTTCCCAGTTAGCTTGATCCCCTTTGAAGTCGCCTCCCTCCTGCCTAATTACATTAGCAACTTCTGTAACCTTTTCATTATTTACTTTAGACCATAAACTTTGTTGAGAATACGAGTCCAGATGATTTTTAGGATCCTTGACCCAGCCTGGAGCATCCGAGTCCTTTTTGGTAACTCTCCCTACATCCCCTGCAAACCCCGCTGTTATTAGATTGGGGATGGTAGTAGTACTCATCAATCTAATTTCTCTAGCTGTACTCTCTGAATGAAGCCTTTCCTCCTCCGTCCTTGCAGTATCACTATGGATAGGATCTTGTAATATATCTCTTCCACTACTTTTATATTGGTTTTGGAGGTTGGGGTTCTGAGCCTCTAACCTTCGTGCTATCTGTCCTTGAAGGATTTTCCACGCTTGCCCATCGAAAGTACCTCTCGTAGTAATGATAGCAAGTGGACCTTGATCTCCTTGAGCAGTATAAAAGGTCATTTCTTTACCTTCTGGTTCTTCTGCCGTAGGCTTTCCCTTGTGGGTATTTGCTGTGAGAACCCCCTTCAAAGCCTCAAGGTTGGGCTGGGGATCCCCCCTTTGCCATTCGGGTAGCCCTGTAAGACTCTGCATCTCCGTAGCGATAGGCTCCTTTAGATTTTCATTAGCATCTACTATAGCAGAGTAGGGCTTTAAACCTTCTAGTAGAACCCTGAGTTGCCTCTTTTTTAGAAGACTGTAGCTCTCTAGTAGTTGCTGATAATAGTTCATATCTTATTATAGAGAAAAAGCCCAGCCCAGTCTACATTTCTGGGCTGGGCTTAACCAGGATTTTTCAAGTTACTTTATCTTTCCGCACTCATAAAGTCGTAGCGGAAGGATNCTGTTAAGGTGTGGAAATCAGTTGGGGTAGCATAGTTATACTCCGCAGTCTTATAGGACTTAGGNTATGCACCGTAGAGCGTTACTGAAGCCATNGGACTCAAATCCTCATCAAGTTGATGAATTTTCATATTAGTTTTAACATTACTTTCCATGTCACCAAATTCACCAGTAAGAGGGTCGTAAGTTCGTTGCATCCAAGAATACAATTCGGCTAATGCCATTTCACTTCCACCTAATGGGTTAGATTTAAGGTTATCAAAGGTAATTGTAACCTCTTCTGGGGTAGCCTTACCTGGGTAGTAGTATCTGTCGTTAACCCTGTGAACTTCAATGTCCTCAACAGTAAAACCAATTTCACTAACTTGTTTCGCTGCTACGGTAAGAAGCTTGGGAGGAACTGAAAGCCCTCCAGGAATAACAAACTCCACTTCGAACTGGTAGGGTCTGATTGAATCGAGGGCCGTCGAAAGCTTAGGCATTTCTCCCAGATCGCCTTTCGAAATGATGCGCCCATGATCAGTACTATTATAAAAAGTTGCCATATATTTCTCCTATTAGCTTAGAGATGCTCCCTGACTAGTCAGGTTAATTTCGAAGACAAGCATCTCCGCAGTCTTCGTGGGTTTGATATAAACCTTAGTCCAAAGTTCATTTCTATCAATTCTAAGAGGAGTGTTAGTAGTCTCATCACAAACCACTTTGTATTGAGTAATACCTCTCCTGTTCTTGATATCGTTTAACGCTGGGTTAAGGACTCCTGTGATGCGCTCCCAAGTGAAGGGATCGTTAGGTTCGAAAACAAACTCTCTCGTAGATTGCATGATGAGTTTGCGTAGATAGATCATCAATCTTCTCACATTAATTCTGTCCAAAGCACTCGGGGTTCTCTTAAGAGTTCTCTGTCCCCAGATCATGATCCCCTGTTGGGGCCAATTTTGAATCGGGTTAAGAGCATTTCCTCCACTATACATAGTGTCCCTGTCGCCTTGCGTCAGTTTTACTTCAAGTTCTGTAGGCTTAGTGAGTCTACCTCTAACGAAACCAGCGGGAGCAAACCACGGGTCTGCCACATTGTCGGTGTAGGTCATTTGCCTCAGAGCAAAGATTGCTGGATCGTACCACACATCCTTGCTATCGAATTGAGAGTAAACCTTCACCCAAGGCCAGAAAGAACAAGAGTACGAGTTGTTAATGGCTGCGGTTCTGTAAGCACTCTGACCATTCGACCAAGCGATAGCATCTTGCACAGTACCCACTCCGTAAGGAGCGGAGACAACGGACAAGAAGTTTTGGCTAGTCTCTGCCAGGGTAATGAGCGCATTCTGTACACTCTGCGTAGTGATCCCAGGGACACAAGCAAGAGAGACATTCAGAACATCATCGTCCAACGCTTGCATTCCTGTTTTAGGATCAACAGTAGCGTCTCCAATTAAAGCAGTTGCATTCTCCGCAGCAGTTCCAGTACCGTTGGTTCCACCAGCGAGACTTGTAGTGCCTTGAATAGGTTTATTAAATCTACCTAATCCAGCAGTTGTTCCAGATTTAGCAGTAATATCACCGTTCTCATGCCCTCCTCCGTCAATATTTTTGAGCGCACCACCCCAAGTTCCTGAAACGCTAGTGAATCCTACCGAAGTAAATTGATCAGCAAATACTGATAACTTGGCTCCAGTAATGGAATTACTAGTATTTCCAGAAACAAAGTTACCAATAACAAGATCAGACTTATTATTAGTTCCGAGATCCGTAGTGTTTAAAACATCTGTAACATATGACCCAGAGTTTACCAGAGCCATCTTGAAAGTTTCGTCAGAAACACCATCTTCATTGATTGTGACTAACCAATTTTGATTACCGTACTGAGAAATTTCTACTGAGTTTCCACTAGTAGTTCCGTCTGTCTTTGTACCTAGGTTATATCCAGCCCCAGGGTACAGAGATTGTACTAAATACCCTGCTTGAGGAGCAGTTAGCTCGTCGGTGTCATCAGCATTACCATAAGTAGTACCATAACACCTAACAGATGAACACCACTCCCCGTCAGCAGAAACCGCTCCAGCAAGACCACTAACAGGCTTAAGGGCACTAATCCCTGTAGTAAAAGCAGCATTACTATAGGAAGTAACTTCTAAGTAAGCCCCAGAACCAGCGAACGGAGCAACGATAAAGGGTGATCTCTTGTAGCTCTCCTCAAAGAAAGCCCCAATCTTACCACTATCGAGTTCACCACCAAAGACTTTCTTAAAAGCAATTAGCTCTCCTTCTGATTCCTTAACACTAGTCGCAACTCCATCAGTTAAAGAGGAAGCTACCGTATATTCTTTATCAGAAGTAAAGAGCTTGTTGCCAGCGTTATCATACCCGTTTACTTTAAAGTACATGCTGGGTCCACTACAACCTAACCCCCCAACCCCACAAACCTCTCCGAAGTGATCGTTAGAACCAGATACTGCAATAGCAGGGCAAGTTCCAAAAGAGACACAGGCTGAAGCATCGGTAGCACTAGCAGAGTGAACTGCTCTAACGAAGTACATGGATGTAGTAGTTTCGAGGATCTCAACAGCCCCTTCTAATCCTTGTCCTTGAATATCTTCTGATGGTTTACCAAAAGTTCTCACCAATTGAGCGGGAGATGTGATTAGGGTAGCTTTGTTAACAGGTCCCTTACTCGCAAAACCAACTAATCCAACAACAGAAGAATTAATGGAGGCTGCGTATTGGGATAGGTCCTTTTCTAGGACATAGACACCAGGGCTTACATATGACGGCATAATTTATTCCTCTTAGACTGCATTTGAAACGCGCAGGATGCGGCGTTTTGCTAAAGTGTGGATTTGTTCTGTGAGATAGGTGGCAGGAACAACAATTGTTTCCTGTGGCTTTAACCAGTAAACCTCGGGTCCTTTATCAGTCTTAAAGTAAACTTCAAAACTCTGAATGGCTGTATTTGTGATAGACTTCATAGATTTAATCCTCATTATATCTAGGCCAGCGGGGGTATAAAAAAGTAAGATTTTTCATAAATTAACATTCGTTGATCAATTTAGTTAATTCTAATTCAGTATTGAAGGTTTCAATCTTTCCAGTAGAGGTTAATAAGAATTGGGGAGAAGGAATATAGGTCTGAAGTTTGAAGCTATACGATCTTCGTAGGACCCTATCCTCTTTATCTCCTAGATCCACACTAGACTGGTCCGTTTCCTGTACTAGAAAACCTTGAGAGTATTTGTTATATGAAGTAACAATCCTAATAGAGGGGTGAAACTTTAAGTGCATCTGTTCACTCATCTGATCTATATCTGATTTATATTTACTCCACACATTAACATCATACAGTAAGTTAACCGCCTTGGGGGCGAGACTAAACACCCTGAATGCTCTCTGCCTAGACTCACTCCAAACTTTTGTGTTGAGAACTATCTGTCTAGGTCTTCTTCTATTCTCGTCTTCCTCAGACGAGGTTTGGACAATAGAGATAATGGGTAAGATTATATTGTTGTCTTGCTTCAGTTTGGCTATTCTTGCTTCAGTTTGGCTATGGTTCGCTCAGGATTACCATGAATACATCTAATGTTTATAGTTCCATCGTCTGCATTGATATACTTAAGGCCAGAAAACATCTCCTTTACAGCCTTCAGAGATTCCCTATAAATAAAGGAAATATTCTCCTGCTGATTAAAGGAAGCCTCCATTATAGACTTCAAAATAGATAAAGAGGGTCTTCCGCGAGTAGGAGTAGAGGAAGAAACATCTGTTTCTATTATTACGGGTTTTCCGCTATCATTATATCCCATTATTTATTCCTCATACACGGGACCACCGCGCTCATTAGACACTTTAAGCAGAGGTTGGTCCTGAATAGTCTCTGTGTCACGCAGGAGTTTAGCAGTACAAGATAAATGGAACACTCCATACACTTCAAAGCTGTCTTCCTGTACCTCAAATATTTCATACTTCTGATTTTGGAATTTCGGCATAACCACATCCCCAGGATGAGGTCTGCGAGTTAGTCTTCTCTCGATATAGTCTTTGTTAAATACGAATACCTGATCGTTTTGAAGCTCAATACCAAACTGGGTGAGGTTTTCCTCTAAAGCTCTCGGTTCGTAATGACCATAAACTATTACAGGTTCGCTGGCTATGGGCTTGTTCCTTTGCTCCATGTAAACCTCATCGAAGTCCTCGTCTACTTGGTGGTACTTGTAGTACATAAGTTTAGAGCCAGCTAGACGAATGATTTCATCATCAACCAGATTAAAAAGATTAATATCAGGATTAGTAGGATCAAATAAGTTAAGTTCGCTTTCGATATCCTCATCTACATCTAAGAATGAGTAATCATTTGCTTGGAAGTTCTTCTTTTTCATTTTTTAGGTTTCTGATTCTGTGCTGACTGTGCTTTCAAGAATACTTTTCTAGCTTGTCTACCCCTTCTAGGGGCTACAGCTAAGTTTTTAGCTACCTGCCTCCCTTTTCCTGTCTTGGTGCTTCTCCAGGCTGCGGTGAGGTGAGACATCTTTTCAATGAACCTATGCGGTTGGGTCCTCGTTAGAGTAGCGAAGGCAGGGAGAGGACGGTAAGTATCGGATCCAGTAAGTCCCCCTACTTTTTTTAGAGTTCTTAAGTGGGCCGTAGGCTGCCCCCCTATTCCTGGTCTTTTAACTAATTTTGCTGGCTGATCGCCCGTTCTTGTTCGCTCGTCTCTTTCATATAGCACACTATCAGCTAATCGTCTCGCTAATTTTCTAGCAGTACTAGGAGGTCGCCACTCTTTCCTTGCTGAACTGGGTTTGTTCATAGCTTTAATCCAAATAATCTTCTGTGCTGCGGAGAGTCCTTTGGTAAGCTTAGGGATATCGTACAGTTTGGGGAACATCTCTTCCTTAGTAGCCTCATCCACATCATCAGGTTCCTCTGTGCCATAAACTTTATCCTGGCAGTTCTGGCACATTCCACTTATTCCATGCTCCTTCTCGGATAGTGCGTCTGTAAACTCCCCCTTACCTCCTCCACAAGTCGCACACTTCCCCTTACTCACATTTTCTTTTTCCTTTTTGAATTTAGGTAGTTTGAAAACGGGTCTATTTTTATCAGGTCCCTCAGGAGATTTGCGAATTTCATAGAGATCGGGATTCATTGGCACCGTGGGATCAGGGAAGATAGGAGGAGCATCACTATGGGTTGCTCGTTGTAGTCTAGCCTTCTGTCTTTTCCTAAAGGCTTGCATGATGGGATCTCTGGGAGTACGGGGGTTGAGAGGAGTTTGAGCTTCATTAGTCTCGTCTGGTTCTCTGCGTGGTTGAGTCCCTCTCGGCTGATCAGGTCTATCCCGTCTAAGTTTTTCAACGGTAGCCCCACCTGTTTGCTCCGCACCTCTATACAACTGTCTGGACAGCCTGTTTGCAGCACTTCTAGAGATATCCCCTCCCCCCCGCTCTGTACTAGCACCAACAGCCGCTTTATCCACTTCCTTATCATGGTCTGGATGTCCCCTCCAAGTTTTAGACGCCCGATTTATTGCATCCCTAACGCCACCGTGCGTTACATCAATATGTGTATTACCACTTTGATGAAGTCTAGCTTGTGATTGACCAGCCACCGTCTTATTAAATTTTGCTTTCGCTTCTGCGTCTCGCGCATCTCGGGCATTTTTTGCGTCGATTGAGGCTTGCTGCTCAGGAGTTCTTGTCTTACGCTTTTTTCTTTTTTTACCCTTCACTTCGTTAATATCTCTCATTTGGTTTCCTTCTTTTTAGACTGTATTAGTTGATCTTGCTGTTGTATCTGCATATAGAAGGATTGTTCCCACTTTCTTACAAGCTCCTGAATTGAGGAGTCTTTATAGTACTTTGCATTATCGTTGGTATTCCCTACACACATATATTCTCCTAATAAGTACTGAATCTCGGAGGTTCTTCAATCTCTGATAAGAGAGATTCTTCTAACTCCTTTTTCTCAGACGCTGATGCGCTACTTAGAGCTTGACCATTTAAGTTAGCCCCTCCCCCTGGAGAAGGTAAAGATTGATACTTACCTCTGATCTCCCCTAAGATACCCTTAGCACAGGCCAGAGCATACTTTTGAATAAAGTTTTTATACGCAGGATGCATAGTTCCTGAATCCAATGCCCTGTATTCAATGATAACAACTTGATCTCCGAGAACAGGCATAGGGTAAACCTGGATATACTGGTTATTAACTACATCAAATGATCCCTCTTGACCCAGTACTTTCCTGATCATCTCCATGTGGCTTTGAAGAATATAAAAATCACTCACACTAAAATCTGAAAAGAGAAAGTTGTCTTGAAAATATTTAATGAAAAAGTCAAATTCCAATGTACCAGCTTGTCCCTGAATGCTTAATAGAGTTTTCTTATACGCACAGTAGGTCAGGTTATCTAGAATATACCTAGGAAGTTCATACAAATTGGCATTAGCAGTAGTATTAAACGAACAAAACTGCGTAGTCCACATAGGAGCATGATAAAATAGTTTAGTTACAGCCTCATCTATGCACGATTTAATCTGGAATGGGGTTAGCTCCACCCTGACTACGGGGTGCCCTAACCTCGCAAGTATAAAGTCTTTAACAGTCTGCTCATAGAAAGAAAATTCTTCCAGGTTTCCCATTGTAGAATCATTTAGACTAGAGGTGATTATCTCGCCTCTAGTTTCTGATTCATAAATTCCTTGCCCGTACACCTTAGTAGCAAAGGAGTTACCNTAATGATTAACCTTCGGTCTTATCGCTGCCATCTAAATTTTCCTCTTCGGGAACTGCTAAGTCAGCAGCCTTCTTTACAACCACCTTTTTCTCCTTCTTAGCTCTTGTCTTATACTTTCTACTAGGGGGAGCAATACTATCTGATAAATTTAGGGNTGCTTGGGGGNCTAGCTTCTCTAGAAATCCATAATTAAGAACTTCAGAAGACGAAAAAACCTCATTGGGCAACACTTCTTTAACCANATTCTCTAGTTGAATAAGCATTTTGAATTTAGAGTTNTTCTTGTATCTCATAATAAACCTCTCANTATATATAGCCTAAAAGAAAAGGGTTAGGAGTAAAAACTCCTAACCCTTTGTTTTTCCAACCTAAAGGTTACTAGCCGATAGTGTTGTCACCCGTGCCGAACCTATCGAACGGAGTGAAGAGGTAGTTGGCAGTAGGCCCAACAACTCTAATAATCCGATAGAATCTAGCCGCTGGCTCGATAGCAAGCTTACCGTATCTAGTCAGGATCCCCTTCCTGGGTTGGAAGGTATCGGGATCGTAGATAGTAGGAAGCTGCTGGAGCGGAATGTATGGGCAATAAACATACCCTGCATCCATAGGACCAGAACCCTTGTAACCCATCATAATCTCGTCTTGAGGATACAGCGGGTCAACATAGAGGTCATACTTGCCAGCAAACTTACCCTTATAAAGGATTTTGTTAGCAGTATTAGTGGTCGGACCCATATCAGAAGGCAGACCACCCTCAAGTTTCGACGCACTTTCAAGGAGCGAAGNCATGAGAGGTGAAGTGAGAATCCAGTTACCAGGACCACGATGCGTACTAGTGTAAATGTCTTGCGAAGCTAAGTTAAGCGTAGCAAGCAAGTTAGCATACACATGACCGACATGCTGTGGAGCAAACGGTAAGGCAGAGCTTGAGAAGTCGATAACAAAGACATTCGCAAGCGTACCAGAGACTGGACCAGAACCGAAACGGTTGCTAGTAAAGTCGTACAGGTACTGCGCTGGCGTAAAGCCCGTGCCATCATCCATGAACTGGTTAGAGTTCGGCTGATCAAGCATGGCTCTGTTGAAACCCCCGACAGGGTAGGTTTCGTCCTTAATATCGTAAGCAAGCATTCGAACATCTTCGATAAGCTCACGGTCGATTTCAAGACGAAGTTCCTTACCAAGCATGTCAGTAAGTTCCTTCTCAAGATCCAGGTTATGGTAAGCCTTAAGATCCTGTTGAGCTTCAAGCGTCCAGAGGGCTCTCATCTTACGAGTACGAGCGGCAACTGGTTGTTGCTCAATATGCAGGTTCATCTCAGGGATGCCAGTACCAGCAAGATGCTCACCAGAGGAGACATCAATGCCGTAGATCTTCGTGGTATCAGGCCAAGAAGCGATCTGACCACCGATAGTCTGATCAGGCATACCTTTCGCAGTAGCCGTACCAGTATTATTAGTACCAGAAAGCATCGAGCTAACAGTTACGCCAGCCGCGCCTCCACCACAAACATCAAGATCCCAGTTTCCACCACTAAAGATAGCGGAGGCAACTAAGTTACGGTAAGTGAGGTTCCACTTACTGTAGATATCTTGCTCAGTATCTCCGTACTGACGGGTAGTGCCCATATAGAACACTTGAGAAACAGGACCCTGCATAGGCTGGACAGAAATGATATTATTGGCAATCAACTCGGGCCAAACCCGACGAACGAGAGGGAAAGCAAACTTCTGAAAAGTTCCTAGCTTACCAACCGTAGTAGTGCCAGCAGAGTTAGCTTCATCAATTTGATCAGAGACGATAGACTTTGCTTGGTTCTCTAATAATTGAGCGGAAACTCGTCTCTGATAGTCATTTTCAATTCCTTCTAAGACAGGAGCCCATTTTTCGACAATGTGATTATCAATATCAAACATAATTACTCCTTATTGAATGGCATATAAGCCATGACTTCATCAGTTAAGAACTCGTTACTTGCGGAACGAGGTCTTTTTTGCGCTGCTATATTTTCAGCAATTATTTGCGCTTTTTCAGATGATTTGAAAGGTTGCTCGGTAGACTCCTCTAGCCTTACCAAATTATCGACCAAACTTTCTCTCTCTTCTTCCAGAGAGTCGATTCTCCCTGAAAGTGTATTTAATAGTTGCTCTAACTCTTCATTAGAACTAAGGGACTTATTGAGTTCTTCAATAAGCACATCCCTTTCTTCCGAAATCTCTTCATGCTCCCTTAGCATATGAGAGACTGCTCTCTCATCATCCTCTTCTGTTAACTCAATAGCCATGAGAGACTTAAGAGATTCATACAGAGTAGCATTTCGCATAGCTTCGGAGTCATAGTTGAGTTCCGTTAAAGCTTGTTCTTTTAATTCATCAATTTTTAATCTAAGAAAACTCTTTACTTTATTTTCCAGATCTTCAATCCTTCCTTCCACTTCTTCAACGATTAAATCGTTTACTAAAGTAGCGATCTGAGAAATAGAAGCCTCAGAGAGCCCTTCGGGAAGAAGATCAACGATATTATTCATATTTTTAGTCATGCTTTAACTCCAGTATCTAAGTATATTTAGAATACTTCAATTTTAAATTATATAAATTTTTATTTTTTGCACCTATCGGTTTCGGGGGTCGGGACCTTTCCCAGTTGGACCTGGAAGATCAGGGTCATATTTTCCGTGTTTCGCAGGATCATATGGTCCGTGTTTATCACCCCAAGGGGTTTTTGATTTTTTCTTACCAATACCGAGATCCTTATCGGTGGTTACTCTTCCTCTTCCCATTGATGTAGGTCTGTCATCTAGCTCACCACTCGCACCCTGGCCTGAATGACCTTGAGTTTGGTGTGTAGTTTGCTGGTCTGTAGGCCCAGTATCTTGCTTACCCTTACTCCCAACAACACCAGCGGCAAGGGCTGCGGCTAAAGCACCACCAATCAACAGCTTCTTTCCTCTAGACATCTTCTTAACATGACCTCGCCTTTCCCAGTTCTTACTGGTAAACTCAAGGAGCATTTCTTCGTTAGAGAAAATAGCGGACATTAAACAGGACTCAAACGAATCGTTTACTTTCTTTTTCTTTTTCTTCCCTCTCTTTGGCGGTCTTCCCATAAGATAATCAGACATAGCTTGACCCTGTTCATCGGATTCAAACTTTTCTCCAGACATGGGCATAGTTCCAGGAGGGGGACTCCCTTGAACCATTCTTCTAACAGACCCTGCTGTGGAGTGGGGACACGCTAACGGTTGATGCCTCTTACCTGTATCTGATCCACCTTCTCCCCCAGGAGTTGGACCTCTTCGTTGGTAGGAGCTATCCTTCTTTTTAGCTTCACCTAAGATGATTTCATCAATAAGATTCATTAGTCGTCCTCACGCCTTAATTCTCCATCAGCCCGATGGGTGCGCGGGCTTTTAGGTTTTGGCAAGGGCATCGGGCGGGCTCGATTGCGACTGGCTCCCTGTGATGCCAGAGTCGGATCATATGTCCCCTCGCGCTTGGCGTCCTCCGCATCCAACGCTTTACCCCTTGCGATTATTCTTTCGTTTTCTTTCCAGTTCACCATCTCTCTAGCGAGTTCTGCTCTTGATTTCCCCTTGCGTCCGCTGCTTGCTTCTGCTAATTCTCTTACACGATCTTTGAGTTTATTTTCAGCGAGTCTCTCCATACTGCGGGTGTAGACATATTCTACACTATCATTGGTTCCTTTTCTAAACATTTTTTTAATCGCACCACGAATTCCACCCTTCTTCTTCTTC
>JGI25129J35166_1000386_pt1 | contig 14624 bp, 6 predicted proteins | sample ETNvirnome_2_130_FD_35166 | JGI IMG/M metagenome (IMG submission 35166) | reverse complement strand
AAGATACGGAGCCCTCAGCGTCTTTGAAAATGTATCACCCATCACAAATAAGTATACTCCCATCACTCACAAGCTTGTGATCGAATCAACAGTCGTTGATGCTTTTGGCTCTAGAAATTTAACAACTCCAACCTTGAACTTCAAGGCCACTTATGGTAATAATTTAGGATACTTTGAAAATGTAAATATTGATAATGCTGCCGATCTTGGAAGTGGAAGAGATATTTTGACCCCTCACAATGAGTTGCTGGCTCTCTATGGAAATGGCGCACTGGGAACGGATGCCACTCCAATAAAAGGATTTACTTCTGTAACATATAAGGAGTCAATATACCCGTGTGGAGAAAACATATATACTGATCGCATAAGAAAAAGAAATGCTTATACCAGTAGTGTTTGGTTAGATCTGCGAGCATCTAGAGATTCCTTGAATGATGACGGACATGGCAGAAATGAGAACTCAGCCGGTAGAATGGTTAGTCAAAGCTCTTGGCCTCTCGATGCAAGAACTAATTTTCAGACAACCGCTCAAACATGGACTTATCCAAACTCCGATAACGGTCAAGAAGGTGAGCTTCAAAACAATTATACAACATGGCACGGCAGGATCGGTGGCGCTCTACGCACCGGTTTTGAATACACAAGAAATACTGTTATCGCCGCCAGCGTTACAGCTTCGGCAGTTTTTTCAAGAAGACACACTTTAAATTCCACCGCATCCGTCGTCGCCCCAACTGGAATTCAGATCCCAGAGACTGGCGCAGCCGGGTTAGCGCCGACACATATCCTATGGGCTGGATTTTCCAGACCAGGTCACGGCGCCGCAAAATGGCAAGCAGCAGAATTAGCTGGTAGAATACACTCTCCGGCTGGAGAGGAAAGCACTTGGCAAACAACGGCCAGTAATCCGTGGTATAATAGTTATGATGATTATAATGAAGAACTAAGATTGGCAGCAAAAGATTATCAAGTGGTACCAGAATTTAGGATCAGCGATCATTTATCATATTGGATAAATCAACATGGCGCCGACTTCTTACAAGAGAGAACCAAGTGGTTGCAGATGATCGGTTCCCCGCCGGGAACTTCAAACGAGCCACAGAATAGTTCTGTTGATGATTTCTTCAAAATATATACAAATACCGATTTTATGAAGCATTTCCGGCCGTTGCAGGATGATCTTCGCAACATCGCGTCACCGTCTAAATTGACGCTTACTTGTCAGGCTGCAATCAAGTTTTTGCCTTATGATGGATTTTATCCCGCTGAACGAGCGCTCGCCTTAGCCGGCCAATTCTCTAGTTCTTATGCCCCGCATATGTCATATAGTTATGGGCCAATCGGTGCGGCTGGAAACACAAAGAGGCAGGGGTATGATGCGGCAGTCTGGAGAACGATGTTAGATAAGGTCTTCGCGCCTGGCATTTTCATGAATTCTATTAAATCTGGCTTGGCTGTTGATTATCCAATAATGTTAACAGCTTCAAAAATACAGCCTATCATGGCTGGCATGCATACCACTGACTATTGGGCACTCGGCATGCCAGGTGCCGGAACCGATTATGATCTAGATCATGCTCGCGAACGAGGAGTTTGCTATCCTCTTCGTTATCCTTGGAATCACGACGGTGCACCAGAAAAGCGGTTCGCTGACTTTCTTGCTGGAATTTGGGATGGGGCGTCTGCGAATAACCGAGATGTTTGGGGAGTTGAAAGACTTCCTCCTGCCGGCGCCTACGAGAACTTTGGCAAATGGGATTATAGAATTCCGTTTGAAGCGATAATAGAGCCAGAAAAATATTTGGCAAACATAGATCTGTTTGATCATGAGCCGAACCCTAGTGCTTCTCTTGGCACAAGCTCCGTCGATGGAGGAACCAAAGGTGCCCACTTCCCAGCGAAGGGAGTTTGGAGTGGCAATGGCGACAATCTTTATAGGATGATGGCACATAACTTCTTGGCAGAGGTGCCTGAATTCTTTTTGCCAAAGGGACAATTTAGTACAATCTCTTCTGCGCCAGAAGATGAATTGAATTTGGTAGTTAAAAGCGGCTCTGTTTACGCAGCCAGGCTCAAGCTTAGAAGGAGTATGAATGACTCCCGTGATTGGTCAAATGATAGTGGAAGAAATGGTTTAAAAGTGGTCGACCTATATAGGGATGGGGGTTATGAACTCCCACAGGATCCTCATAGCCAGCCAGGTCTTCAAGAAACCTTTACCATGTATAGTCGCCCGACAGCTTTCGGGCCTCCTTGTTGGGGAAGAATTCATCAAAAATTATATGCATCCGGAAATGCAGACTATGGAGTCGGCGGCGTTTTTGCTGAAATGAAGAATTTCCACAGCCAGTCAATTAGTGGAACATTCTGGGGAACTCTTGATAGCCTTGAAGGATACAATTGGTCATTCACTCCCCCATATTATCATGGCGAGGCATGGGTCGACCTAGTGTTCAAGCCACAAATAGATCAGACCACCAACCAGCTAACCAAAAAGTATACTTTAAAAGAAATCATGGAAGAAACGAATGCAATATATTGGCGAGTCGATGCCGGCATTCAGAATCCGACAGCATCACAAGCGACTTCCGAATTTGACGCTCCATCGACACAGCCAGCTTACCCCGTATTTGTTTGGAATGGATATCATAGTTCTTCTCTATATGCCGGTCAAAATGTTAATGACAATGCGATGCAGGTAGACGCATCTCTTAACATATTTGGACTGGCAAGCATTCCAAAGATTGAGACTTTAACAAATATGTCAACCGGTGATGTGTCAGCGACAACCGCCGGAAAGACGCACGCCTGGAAGATTCAGCCAAAGTTTGAGACACCAATGTTTAACTTTGGATCGGATGACAATGCGCTTCGACAACTTTCCTCTGCCAGTTCCGACGCTCCTTTAATGATTTCCGATGTCAACGGTTCGGAATCCATTCCACGGGGCATGTGGCATCAATTTGGTTATATGCCAAAAGACAACAGCAAGGGAATATTTATGGAAATTGGTGATATTCCAAAAAATTGGATCATGAATCATCCATGGGTATATGAGACAGATTACTATGCAAATCCGCCGGATCTTATCGACTTCAATGAGGATGCATCCCCCGGCGGCAACACAGACACCACTCATCATGACAGCGCCATGTTCCACCGCTCAAACGCCTGGAAGAGAACAAAATCTTTAACAGATCTCCTCGGGTTTGATTCAACCCCCGTTCGTCTTGGCGAGACAAGAATGAGAAAATATGTCAAAGAGGCTATTGTTGCTGTTCCGTTTGTAGAGGAAGATGGAATAAGAAACTTCTTTAAGCTCAATCCTGCCATGGTCAGAAACATATTGGATTCAACATCAAAGAAATCATTCGATGGCTCAGATGGTCCTTCAGAATCTGTTACGGAGCAAATTGATCGCATGAAAGATTATGTATTTCCTCCTAGTCTTGATTTCATCACTAACGAAGATATAGAGCCGATTGCAATGTATATCTTTGAGTTTAAATATAAGTTTGATAAAAAGGATCTTTCTCACATCTGGCAGAATGTGGCACCCCCATCTTCTAAAAAGTTTGAACTTGCAAAGTCAACCATTAGTCATTCTTTGCTTTCCAGAGAATTAATGGGGTTTGGAAATGTCGCCAATGGAGAAACTGGAATGAAAGACAAAGTTCAGTGGATGGTGTTTAAAGTAAAGCAGAGAGCAAATACAAATTATTTTAAGAAGACCATCAATAAAAATCCGGATCAGTCGACCATCAGAGAGAAATTCCCAGAACTTGTTAAATCTCCAACGCTTAATTTCGGAAATAATAATAGCGGATATAGTTATAACTGGCCGTATGACTATTTTTCAATAATCGAATCAGTAAAAATTGATGCAGAGGTAGAATTTTCAAACCTACCGTCTGATGCGCTGACCATCGGAGGAACGAGCCAGATGACAGAACCTGTGACGAAAGTATCGACAAAATCATCAGGAATAACGGCAGACACTTTGGATTTGGAAACATTTGCAGGAATAGTTACAGAATTGGGGAAAACTGAATGAGATTTTTCAATAAAAAAGAAGAAGTTTTAGATCTCCAGCTTACTCAGTATGGCAAACACTTGTTATCGCTGGGCAAGCTTAAGCCTGCTTACTATTCTTTTTTTGACAATAATATTATTTACGATTCTCAATATGCCGCGGGCCCTGAAAACACAAAGGATGCTGAGTCAAGGATCCAAGATGATACGCCATATTTGCGTACGCAATATGTATTTAGCGGAATTGAAACGGAGATTCAATTTGGAAACATTTGCAGGAATAGTTACAGAATTGGGGAAAACTGAATGAGATTTTTCAATAAAAAAGAAGAAGTTTTAGATCTTCAGCTTACTCAGTATGGCAAGCATTTGTTGTCGCTGGGCAAGCTTAAGCCTGCTTACTATTCTTTCTTTGACAATAATATTATTTACGATTCTCAATACGGCGCTGGCCCAGAGTTGCCAAAGGATGCCGAGTCGAGGATCCAAGATGATACGCCATATTTGCGAACGCAACATGTGTTTAGTGGAATTGAAACGGAGATTCGGGCAATCGCGGAAGAAAATCAAGCAGACTACCTTGCTGGCAAAGTGATTAAGACCCAACCATCGCCAGAAAGGCATTATGCTTTGTCTGCTCCTATAGGAAACATGACGATGACAACAAGTAGCGCACCTGCTTGGAATATATCATTTATGAAATCTGAACTATCAAGCTCTATAGAATATATGACAGGATCCCATGCGACAGTTAAAGTTCCACAGCTTGAAGTGGAAGTGAAATATAATGTTCACACGCAAGAAGAGGGAAATAACTTGCTCACAGAAGGTTTGGCATTAGACGATCCAAGTATAAAATATAGCGTATCTAACCGGTTTAGTGATGGGACTTTCTTTCTTGTTCTTGAGGATGAATTGCTAATAGATGTCTTCGAGGAGAATACCGACTTTGAAGAAGAGAATGTAGAAATTGAAATATACGAGATTGAAGAAAAGGATTATGGTGGCAAGATCTCGACGCCTGGATTGGAAACAACGACAGTTGTTGAAAATTTAAATCCACTTTACTTCATAAAAAGACCTGAGCCAATAAAAGATGATATTTTGCTAGATACAGTTCCTGCCACCGCCCTCACCGCACCGGATGCCACTTACGCAGATTACTTTTTTGACATTAGAGTAGATCATCAAATCCCAGAGAATGATATATGTAAGGGCATACAGAAGCTCAAGAACAAGGGCACTGACGCTAGGCCAGACTACAACATAGAATGCCCTGATGAACTCAAGAAGGTACCATTTGATCTATATGCATCAAATGTAACAGATGAAGATATCGAGGAGTGCTCCGAGTAATGTCATATCCTATAGTAGAAATAAAAAAAATAACAATCGACGAGGCATCAAATTTTCCACCCTCCACAGACCCTCATGCTAAAAACAGATCAACCACGACCAGGAATGCTTATGGAAAAAGGAAAAATCGAAAACAAGCAGACCCCAGAGGAGGTTCCGGATCCGGTTCGAATGACACCGCACCGAAGAATTTTGCAGTATTACTAAAGCTGTCAATGACGGATTTCGTCGACTCAGACGGCGCAATGACTTGGTATGAAGATGATGACTTTGTTAAGTATCTTAGTCTTCAGGTTGTTCAAAGCATGGATCCCAAATTTACAGAAGCCATCAATACTGGCGCGATTAAATTGCTGGAATCTGAGATTACGAAGAAAGGGAACTTTAATCGTGATAAGGTCACCATCTTCTCATTACCTCTACAGAATGCCAAACTTGGTCCGCTAATCAACCGGCAAGTCTTGATAAATCAAACAATACGATTTGATTTGCCAACAGATTCTCCTGCGCACCTAGCTTATTTTGCAAATGTAGTTCTTGATGTCGACGCCATTGCTGCTGCAACAGGCGCAGACATGTCTTCCCGCGCCATTCGTGACTCTATCGGTGCATATACCACTGAAACTGTCTTTCACAACATGCAACAATCAAAAACTTCAACAACCTACACAGGCCCTGATGGCGTCAAGGTACCTGGTCAAGTTGGCATTATAGCCGGCAAATTTGTTTCTGCCACCGTTGTTGATGATGCAGAAATTGTTACAGATCTTCAGGGGATTTTGTCTGACTTTAGCTCCCCAACCTCAAATCTTGCTAAGAAATACCTCTTGGGCATTACTGTCATCACCACCTCCACCGCGGTGGATAAGCTGACCGATCTCTCTAGTGAGATTGCCGGCTGGCACGCTAGAGATGAAGAAAACGATGCCGGCCAGATCTATCTTGCCGCAAAAGAAGTTCACGACAAATACAGCGCTCTTGTTTCCGCCGCCCCGCTTTTGACACCAGTTGTGTCGACAAACAATATAATCACAAACAATATGGCAATTCAAATTATTAGCGAAGAAGACATCAATATTTTGTTTGATCCCAACGCCGCTATCGACGACATTCTGGGTGTTAACACAACAGATACAACGCTTTCTTCCATGTTGAAAGAAAAGCAAGAAGTTGTCTATACCTTCTCTGATGCTTTTATATCAAGAGATGCAGAAGGTCACTGCCGCTTTATGTTTGTTATGAATCTTGCTGAACTAGTTGCTAGGAACTCTAAGTTTGGCAAGTTGCTACAAAATTCAAATTCTGAGATACGAGAATTGCTACAATCATATACCAAACTCAAATCAATAACTATTTCCAGACATGAAGTTGGGGATGTCAATCATCCCGCTGCTCGTGAAATTGTAACAGGTGTGGATGTCGATGGCAAAATCTGCGGAGCACTAAGATATACATCATCAACCGACCGTGCGCACAAAATAGAAAGCACCAACGGTGGAATATTGAACAGTCTCAGCAAAATTCCTTTCGGCGGATCCGAGCCGCAATTTGTCTCTGAGCAGAATGAAATAGCATCTGGAGACATATTGGCAGGCTCAATATCAGAGATTTCAATTTTCCCGACTTCTTTGTCATCTGCTGCCAGCGTTGACTTGAGAAGCTTCAGTGTTCTTGACGCTTCTGTGTCACAAGAAAATTCTGGAGAATATGGATACAAGGTGACAGTAAACATTGAAGACAACATTGCAGATATTCTAACAATGAAGTTTTCAGATCTCCGCAAAGCAAGGAAAACTTTAGAAGCATTTTATGGAGAATCTGTAAAGCCATGCAACTATGATAACGATCTGGAGGGATATACATCTTGGTATGTTGAAAATTTATATGAAAAATTTAATATAACTCCTGCCGCGTCTACATCTCTAGCTGTTGCAACCGCATTTGATGCCATCGATTTTAACGACAAACTTTCTAGTATAGTTTCTTCCGATTCGTCGGCTCTTGATGATGATCCTTTGTATCAAGCTGCTCTGGCAACTTATGCTGGATCCTATCAGCAAATCGCGCCCGGCGGCCGCCCTTTTCTTCTGCCCGCCAATCGCGGGCTAGCTTTGGAGAGGTATGCAGAGGGAACTTCTGCAACACCACTTGAACTCGACCCTCTCTATAATTCTGCGCTATCAGCATATACTCATGGTAGCGATGGGGGCGCAGCGATAGAAGCATATAGCGCCCTTCCATCCCCAACAGCCTTCAGCCCTGGCGTCAAATCAGCCATGACCTCTGACACTTCCGCTGCCATCGATAGTTCTGGAACACAGGCTAGTCTAGCCATGGTTAGTCAGGCCATCGCTGGCACAGTCTCCAGTGCCCTAGCAGAAGCAGCAGAAGAAACTGGAATATCAAAGGCGCCATGGATCACCCCGGTCGCCATATATGCAGAAGTTTTGAATATATTTTCTAATGTCAACGATTCAGCCGCGCTGGAAATGGCAACAGAGATGACAAAAAAGATTGATCCAGCCTCCGGCACACCTGACGGCATTTTAGAATGTATCAATATATTTCACACTCTCGAAAGTAAAATATCTAATGTATTGAAAGGAGATGCATCTAACAACAATGCAGCTTCTGCAACAACGAGATCTTCCGCAGGTTCCGCCGGCTCCTCTTTGTCAAAAATCATTCGGGCTGAAAATACATTTTCTTCAACATTTGATGCTGCAATTGCAAAGAATAACGGCATGGATTATCTTGGTGCCAAGTCAACCGGCGTGTCTGGTTTACAAATTGTGACTTCTGGGCAGTATTTTTCTAGAATCACTGATGAGACAAATAAATATTTTGATACGCTTCCGACTTCTACATCCCCGCTGTCTAACATTGATTCTGTTGAATCATCATATCTATCTCCTGCTGAGATATTGATGCCTAATTTTTCTATCGACACATTGGCATCTCCGTGGTCGCCGACTCCCTATGTCGAGGCAGCACTAACAACGGCAGTTACAAAAGGAGCGCTGACTTCCCTTCCTAGTTCCGCCGTAACCAAGCTTACGCCCGTGATTCCAAAAGTTGGCAATGTCATTTCAAATCCTGCCGCATGCGATCATGAAGGAACCTACACAGCCCTTAACGAGTCGTCTCTTGGCGCAAATATTGCAGCTAACGCTTTTCTTTCAGGAATGAATATAACTGTAAGCTATCCAGAAGAAGACGCAATCTCAACCGCCGCCGCCCCAATGTTGCCAACGAGTAAAGTTTTGGGGGAGGAGAGCAAATTCAACACAGCAAACTTTAATACAATAGGTGGAAATTCTGAAACTTCTTTNCAGGGTCAAGTCATCTATGGAGTTGACATTTCTTCTGTCGCTAACGCCATGGCAAACGGGCTAATGAATCAGGGAATTGTAACAACCACCGGAACGGTTGATGGAGCATTAAGTACAATAAGTTCTTTTGCGCCTGACAGTTCTAACACAACTGGTGAATTCTATGACACTTCTTTGCTAGGAAATGCCATTGAGGGCATGACAGAGACGGAGATCGCTGACATCCCAAATCAGATTAAGTCATTATTTGGTGCATCAAATGGGCCATTGGCAGAGATTGGAGGTATTACTGGAGATCCAGATATCACTCCTTTGCTGCAATATAACTTCTTTAGCATACAGAGGGTTGAAATGTTAACTGGTTTCGAGTTGTCTTCCACTTCAAATATGTCGCTAAATCAACCCACTTGGTTGCCTTTAAATATTGATGGATTTCCAGGAAATTCCGGAATGATTCTTTGTAGGATGTCTACATATGTTAACGGAAATTTGGGAATAACAGATCCCGGCAGCTATATGCTTCCAGTTTTAAGTAGGTATTTCTTGATATCATTGGCTCCAGAGGTTGGTGGAGTTTCTACTTTCCCCACTGGCGATATCTCGACTTCTTTCGGCGCCGCTGTTGTTGGAGAATTGGCTGCCAGCACTGTAAATAATTTAGGCAGTCTGGGATCAAATGGTACATCCAAATCTGACACTACTCTGTCGCTTTCGAAGCCAAATGTCAGTGAGCCAACTATACCGGGGATATATCCATGATAGGAAAGACAAAAAACATATTTAATGTTGGCTTATATAGAACTGAGGATACTGGAAGGTCGACCGACAGCTTCAGAAGTGAACTGGGCAACAGGTTATATATTAAAAAAGTAATATATGGCGATGAAAAAATTAACTCTGATGCTGTCTTATTTAAGAAAAGACAATCGATTAGAATAGTAGCTTCAGCAGACAAAATCGAGGCACAGACAACGACTGTTCTTTCTGCCGACGATCCATGGCTGACGATAGCTCAGACTTTAGTTCCAAACGGAAGAACATTTAGCGATCACGCATTTACATATGAATTGCCTTTTACGCCAGAAGAATTATCCACGGTGACAGACATAGCTAGCCCTTCCTTGTCAAATGTTGAATATGAATATAATTTTTATCAAAAAGAATACGAAACCAGCCCTGCCATGGGAGGCTTCACTACCCAGATGTTGCCAAATCTTTATACATATTCTTTAGCAGTGAGTGGAGATCTCCTAAAATCAGATAATGAAATCATGAGACATGTTACATTAAACGGGAATTTGATGCCAAAAGATGTTTCTAATCTCAACCGCCGCGGCGAAAAAAGCTTCAATATGAATACGGATGAATATTATAAGAAGTTCGCTAGCGCCACAAAAAGAGCGACTGATTTTGGGACAATGCCAAACAACTATTCGCAGATAATGTTTCCCTCAACCGGCGTCAAGTTTGCTTTAGAAGCCAATGAGACAAAATATCTTTTTCCAATGTATGCTGATATAGAGTTCTCAACTGATACGATGACGCTTTTTGCTGACGCCATGAAGGAAACGAAAACGAGTTGCGTTTTCATGAAAGACATGCTCGATGCACAGATAGCAACATCTCCATGGAGCTTTGAGACGGTGCGCACGATTGAAGAGACCGCAGTTCCAACGATTAAAGAAACTAGATCTGGAAAAGTATATGGCGTCTCAACTGAAAAATCTTTTGGCTCTGAAAGGCAGCGCTTAGATATCGGAGAGTGGATATTGAATGTAGCAAAAGCCGAGGCAACATCCGTTGATAACAAGGGCACATTTATGAGCATCTCAAACAAAGAGACGAAACTTGCTTCAAACCCCCTATACTCGACACAGAAAGATATCGCGCTATCGATTTTGCTTGGCAAGCTTCGTGGAATCATCGGAGCAAACTGGAGAACAGCCGATAATATCTTCACAGATGACTTTGCATATTCAGAAACGGTGCTATATAAAATAGAAAAACACGCACAAAATGTGACGGATTCTCCGATGCAAGTATTTTGGATCCCAAACGCATCAGAGTTGGATGTCATGAAATTCGTTGACACGCAAGTAAAGTATAATACATCATATACTTATATCGTGAAGGCATATCAATTTGTTTTGGGAACTGAATATACTTATAGTAATCTGGCAGTTTCACAAAAAGTTGCCAGCCAGTGCGTTGAGTTAATAGATGTAAACACTCAACAGCCTGTCGCGCCGAAGGTGGGCGATGTAAAAATTTCTAAAAGTAGAATTTCAGATTCATCAGTTCTTTATATGACTCCATCCGGCGGTGAATTTTTCGCTGAATTTGATGTTATACAAGTTCCTTCCATAAAGCTTGTAGAGGTGCCATTCTCTCGCCATGAGGGGGTTTTTGTTGATAGCCCGCCCCTTCCTCCGAATGTAGAAGTTATACCCTACAGCGGCATGAGCAATGTAATGAAGTTTTATTTTGAGGGCTCAACCGGCGAAATAACTGAACAGCCTGTTATTTTTGACGAAGCAGACGCAATATTTGCTGAGGAGTATCGCAACACAAAAAGATTAGGCACCGACGATCCAATCACATATGGCGGAGATGACTATCCAATTTCATTCGAGATGTATAGGTTAACCTCTCCCCCAACTAAGTTTGAAGATTTTGCGAACAAGATGAGAGCATCAGTAACAACGACATCTTTATCATCAGGTCAGCCAATTAGGGCAGCAAGCGCTGCGTATGTTGATGCCATCTCTCCAAATACGAAATATTATTATACATTTCGCTCCATCGATGTTCATGGAAAGAAGTCAAATCCTAGTGCTGTGTATGAAATAGAAGTAGTTGATGACAACGGCGCAATATATCCCACAATTAGAACAGTTGAATTCTCTGAAGAAGTGCCGAAACAGGCGTCTATTCCGGCAAAGAGATACATTCAAATCTCTCCGAGATATCTACAGAGATTAATTAACGAGGATAAGTCAAATTTTGGTGATTATGACAGCGCCAAAGATATAACAGGAAATCTGGTAATGGGATTACAAGACGAAACAGTTTGGAATAGAAAGTTTAAAATAAGGCTGGTATCCAAGAAGACGGGAAGGAAGTTGGATATTAATTTGAAATTTATTCAGAAATACAATAAAAGTGAAATCTCAGAGTAATAAGTAACTTGTGAACTATTTATACTGAAGAGATGTTATAATAGAGGTATACAAATGGCATTTTTAGATAACAGCGGCGACATCATACTTGATGCCGTCCTAACAGATACTGGCAGGTTTAGGTTAGCTAAGGGCGACGGAAGCTTTAAGATTACCAAATTTGCTCTCGCTGATGATGAAATAGATTATTCATTATATAACAAGGGTCATGCGAGTGGATCCGCATATTTTGATTTGGAGGTTTTACAAAGCCCTGTTTTAGAGGCGTTTACAAACAATGCCTCCTCGATGAAGTCGAAGCTGCTTTCGATAACGAGAACAGATCTGCTTTATCTCCCACTGATCGCGATCAACGATAAAACCACAAGCACAGCAAGGTATACATCTCTTCAGGAGTCTCCATATCTGGTTGCAGTTGATTCCACAACTGAGACGGCAATTAACTCTGCTGGAAGCACACAGGGAGTTATTAATGGAGAGACCCTTGGCAGTTCGACTTTTATAAGATTAGACCAAGGCCTTGATACACCAGAAAAATCTCCTGCATTTTCATTAGATGAAGATTTAGTTGAGACAGGATATATTGTTGAAATGGATAATCGTTTTGGCACTATTACCACTAAAGGGGGAGTGACTCAAACCTATTCTTTCCTTGACGACGATAGCATGGCAACATATGTATTTAACCGCGATGTCGACACCGATCTTGTGAGAGATAATGCAGAGACAGACAGGTTGGGAACAGAAGTTATCAGAGGGCCCAGAGGAACAATTATAGAGTTCTCTATTAAATCTTCACTGGATTTGAATACTGGCACTTTTTTGTTCCAAGAAATCGGCTCAACAGACACGGATACCTTTTCTGGAAAGACTCTCTTTTATCTTGATACGACTGTTCGAGTAACGGGCTTGACAACAGGATACAGAATTGATGTACCAGTTAGGCTCTACAAGTGCAGCAGTTGCTAATAATATAGGAAAAACTAATGGCTACAACATTTAAAAAATTTACCAGCAATGACACGGTTTCTACAAGAACTTTGCTTCACGAGGCTATTCCTCTTACTGGAACAATAGTTTCTGGAACATATCATGAGGTTGGATCTGGAGACTTTAACGAAACTAATATTAAGAATTATTCTCATGGGATGTTTCAGAGTGTGTTTGATTATCCATATTTGAGTTCCTCTGCAAATCATGTTTTTGATATAGCTATAGGAATCGCCAGCGGTTCTGCTCTTTCTGGAACTTCAACCGTGCAAAATGCCAAGAAATGTGCAATATATAATCAGATGGCACAGGTTTTGGTCGGTCACGATGTCACAGGAGGCATTCAGAAATTTGATCAAGATGGCAATATCGTCGGCGGCGGCACCAAGCTACAGGAAGTATTCTTTATGAACTTCTCTAGGCTTCTTTCGAAGGATGAGATAAAGAAAGGATCTTTCTCCATTGGATTCGCTACTGGCGGCTTGACCACTGCAACCCACAGCCTTTTGACAATTAATGACTCTGGCGCCGGATCAGATTATAGAGTTAACTCTCCTGCTGGAGAATATGCGGTTCTTAACGGATCTGATGGCAATAAGCATGGGCTGCTGTATTACCAAGCCGGAATCGCAGTCGTAACTGCGTCTATATTCGCGAATAAGTTTGAGGTTATTGGGTTCGCTGGAACCCCGAAAATCGACGGCGGATTCGGAAGGCCCCACACCATAAATACCGCGTATGATACTGCATCAGTCGATGCGGTGTTTACAGGATCTAATATAACAGCATCATGTGATGGCTTACGAAACCGAATTAGCACGATTTCATTCAATAATACTACAGAACTTAATTCTACAATCTATTTCTGTCGAGCAAACCACAATGAATTTAATTATAGTTCAAACCCAACTTATATCACAGCCAGCAAACTGCGAATCAAGAATGTCTCGACAGACACGCCAGTTTCATACATTACCTCCGTTGGTTTATATTCAGCAGATAATGAACTTTTGGCTGTCGCAAAATTATCTGAGCCTCTTAAAAAAGACCCATCAAATGAGTTGACACTTAGGGTGCGCCTCGACTATTAGGAGGTCACCATGGCGCTCTATAAGTTTGGGCAAAATGACATATTTCACAATCGGATAAAAACTCATCCGTCTGTGGAGTTTCACATATATGATAGCATAGTATACTATAACAATCGTTCGCTAGAGGCAGGCAATTTTGTTAGCAGCGTTCCCAACGCCCAACCTGGCGAGCTTAGTCTGTATGAATTGAATGTAGATAGAGTATCTGGGTCAACTACTAAGCCGGATATCATATATACATTTATAGAGAAGGGCAATGATCTTTCGTCTTTCAAAACGGTGTCGACTAGTGATTTTGCACAAAATTATTCCTATGGAGATGTCGTTTCAAAGGATTATCCTTTTACTGCGAGCATTCATCGATCATGTTTCACTGCCTCTGCTCCCCGCCCTCGCATAACTTCCCTAAAGAATACTATGAACTACTATACTCCCTTGAGCAATCATTATAGTTTTTCTTCGTCGATGGGAGACAAAGAGAGTCAAGCGGTTAGTTTGATCAGTATACCGTCAATTTTTTATGGCTCTTCTATAAAGAAGGGAACAGTAAGTTTGAAATTCTATGTTTCTGGCGCTCTCCAAGCAGAACTTCAAGATAAGAATAAGAATGGGGAATTGATTCAAGTTACTGGAACTTCTTATGC
>JGI25129J35166_1000384_pt1 | contig 14647 bp, 30 predicted proteins | sample ETNvirnome_2_130_FD_35166 | JGI IMG/M metagenome (IMG submission 35166) | reverse complement strand
TAGCCGAAAGGGTTCTAGCCGAAAGGGTTCTAGCCGAAAGGGTTCTAGCCGAAAGGGTTCTAGCCGAAAGAGCTTTAGCAGCCTCCGAAAGGGTTCTAGCCGAAAGAGCTTTAGCAGCCTCCGAAAGGGTTCTAGCCGAAAGGGTTCTAGCAGCCGTAGGAAGAGTTGGGGTCGTACTAATAAAAGCGGCAGATTCCAGGGTCGCAGGAGTATCAAGGATAGGGTTCGCGGAAGCATTCGTTCCCGTTCCCGTTCCCGTTGTCATAAGGCTAATCGTATGTATAAGAGTCGTCGTCGCCAGCATCGACGCTAAACTTTTGAGCGAGTAGTATAGAAGCTATTACGTCGGGTTTTGGTCCCGAAGAAGAAGGAGCGTTACCTTCCTTGCTTTCCATTTCATACTATCCTTCCTGAGTAGAATGAAGTAAAACGGCTCTTGTGGATCGTCCTATGGATTTAGGCCAATGGACTTCTAATCTGTTTGAAGTAGGTTCGATTCCTACACGATCTACCATGCCTGCGTGACCTTTACCATTTTTCAATTTTCCCCTTGGTAAGGGCTATATAAGGTCATGAAACGGTTCTTCGCAAGCGTGTTGTTTTTAGTTAGTTTGTGTGGATTTGCTGTAAAAGGACAAATTCCGAACCCTTTGAAAAATGAGGGACCATCTCTTACCACTGTTGGGGATTTCAATAAGGACGGTAAGGATGATATTGTTGCATGGGGGTGGTATGGTAATTCCACCTACTTGGGGACAAATAAATCACCTTACCTAAGTGAAACTGTCAATAGTATTGGCACACACTTTGGTAGCATGTTAGATCTTTCCGTGTTCTTTGATGGATACCTATGGGTTCCTAGCGAAACACAGGGAGCTACTTACATCGATATTTACAAATTTGAAACTCCCAATAATAGCTGGAAGTTTGTGCGTAATTTTACTGTTCCTCAGGTCGCTAACGGACTAATCAACACACTAAGATTCACGCCCTATCATAAAGATATTGACGGTGATGGACATAAAGATCTGATGGTTATGTGGGGCCAAACAGATCAACGTTTAGGCAAGCTAATGACAGGCGTATTGCAGTCTGATAAGGGTTGGCATAAGCTTCTCACACTCAAACCTATCCCAGGTCAACCAGTAAATAACTCTGTAATTGTGGATTTAGTGAAGTGCGAGGGTGCTCTACACCCAGGAAAGAACGACTATCAAGCTTTTTTAAGTGCAGGGGAGAAGGATTTCAATGGAGGGTTTGGAACTCTTATTGTGAAGGGGGATGATCCCCCTACAAAGCACAGTAGTATCTGGGCTCAGAAGGGGCCAAATATGAAGCTTGACCCACAGCAGAAATCATATGGTGGAGTTGCTTATGGCACTTTCAGTATCTTCCCTGTTGGTAAGGTTCCTATGTTTTTACTTAGAACAGGAGACGCTGCTCTCTTTGGGCTAAATGTCCCTGCTCCATGGCTTGGAACTACAGGTGAGTGGCTGCACCTAGGTAATGCTTTTGTGTGGGCAGAAGCTACAGCAGACTATGACGGAGATGGGAAAGAAGAGATTGTTGTATCAGTGGATGCAGTAGGGCACCCCGGCTACGCAGGAAATATGCTGTATATTGGAGACCCTTCTGAAAGTAGGGCTTATAGGCAAGTCTTTTACATTCCGAACAAATTGAATACATGGGCTAAGGTTACGTTTGCGGCTAGTGGAGACTTCGATGGGGATGGAGATCCTGACCTATTAGTATCCACAATCAATAACAGTTTTGGTAAATTCCCTTGGGCATACTTCCAGTGTGACCGCTCCAAGGGTAGAGGTAATCCTGCTCTTACGAGACTGTATTAGGATCATTTTTATATTACATTGAGTTGCATAACTAAAAACACAAAAGCATGATATCCCTAAGGTCTCACGGCCCAACGCCCCCTGCCTTCACTTGGCAGCATTTGTTTGGCGCAGGGGATTGACAGACTCGAAAAATAGTCTATAATAGGTGGACGAGCCTCAAGTTCTGAGGCTGTTCGATGCCCAACAAGGAGAATTAGAATAATGACCCATATACCCTGTCCGTCTGAAGCGTGGGATCCTTACGAACACGGTGAGGAACAGCGAGCCATGGGCGAAGACCTTACGGATCGAGTTGCAGTTTATTTTGGCCTAGAAAAAGGATGCCCTGTCCACAGGATCCAAAAGGCTCTGTTCAAGGGAACTGCTTGTGGGGCGTGGATTCAGTTTACTGAGTCTGGCTTGGCAGTAGGCAGTATAGTAGAGGGAAGCGATATAGATTGTGAATCCCAATATTTTGATTGGACGGGAGAAGAAGATGTGGAGTCTTTTTTGAGTAAGGCACTCGATGAGATAGAGTTGGAAGCTGATATACTTTGGAGGGAGAGTAATGAATGGGAAGAAGATCTTAAGGAGGATATATAACGGGGGTGAAATGGATTCGATTGCTAGAACAGGTGAAAGACCAGCCCGATAAACTGCGCTTGCAACTAAAGGGTTTTTAGTAAGACGCGATTTCGATGTCGCCACCTCCACCATTTAGGAATAAAATTATGAGTCTAAAGCAGAAACCAAATAAACATCTAAAGAACAAAAGCAATAAAGCTACTGGCCGTAAAGGGTCTGTGCGAGGTAAAAGAGACCTCAAGCATGGCAAAGGTAAGGGCTACNTTTTTTTGAAGGATAAAAACTCCAGAAGAATAAGTAAGTGATGAATAAAGTAATTTTACGTGACTGGGCTGTGGTAGCCAGACCTCCCCAAAATCCTTACGCTGCTCCTGAAACTATAAAGCTATCATTGCACGGCAAAGTATATAACAGTGATAAGTTTGAAGATGGTGATGAGATTACCACTTCACACTTTGTAAAAGTGAATGATTCGGGAAGACTTATTACCACCAGTAGTGGGTCTGTGTATTATCTGTGGAATCCTAGTGAAGACTATATTTCATGGGTAGAGAAGAATCTTCCCGAGTTGTGGGAGAAATGGGATCATACTTCTCTCATTACAGAGTATGATGAATAGGCCTGCCCTGTTGTCAGGTGTTTCTCAACTGTTTAGTTACGGCTTGGAAAAGTAAATCGAGTAACATTCACGGATAGTTCCCGTGGGGCAGGACCATTATGATAAGTGACGCAGAGAAGACTTTGGTAGAGATCCGCACAAAGCTCATCAACATACTCTCCCAGGCTCAATGTAGGAAGAAGACTACTAAGTGGAAGTATTGTCGTAGAGCAGTGCAGAGAGATATTAATCGTGTTGAAGCTATTTTAGCCATACACCAAAATGGAGGATCAGATGATACCGTAGCAGTTATCAGTGATTCAATTGTTTACCATATGCAGTATCAGGATGGTATTACTTTCTGGGAGGGAGAATTAGAAAAATGAAGAAATCAAATCACCCCTTAGGTTTAGACTTCTACCTGCCCATGTCTGAAGATAATGTAAATTCTCCTGACCATTACACAATGGGAGGGCATGAAGCTGTCAAGGTTATTGAATCGAAGCTCAGTCCTGAACAATTCCAGGGGTACCTTTTAGGTAACATTTTAAAGTATACTATGCGATGTAATTATAAAGAGAAGTTTGAAGAAGATCTCAAGAAGGCTCAGTGGTATCTCAATAAGCTTGTAGATACTTTCCCCGAAGAGGACGAGAACTAATGCATAAAGTAACACTAGATGTAACTGCCGCACAGTGGGAACAGTATGAAGAACAGTATGGTAGGCTTATGCACTCCATCACTAGACGAATATCAGGTGATAACGCTGTGGCTAACCTTGAGGATAACTATGCTGAACTGTGCTTAGCTGCAATAGAAAGTATCAACGGCTTCCACCGCAAGACTGGGCAAACCTTTAGTGAGATGTGGGAAAACCCACTCTTTGATAAATATACAAAGACGTGTTTGTGGCATTCAAAAAACAACAGAGGTAAAAAGATCAGCAAAAAGATTCCAATGTTGAAGAAGACATTCTCAATGGATTACAAGCATGTAGATCAGCAGGTATACGATGATGTGACATTCTCAGACTTGTATTTTGACGATCTTAGGGTAAACTTAGGGCATAAAGAATCACAAGCCTTGGACATGATTTTAGAGTCCAACAAGTTTCTAACGTCTGGTGGCAAAGTAAATATTCTGGCTCTTTCGCGTGGGATGAAGTGTTCGTGGGTAGTGGCAAAGAGTTTAGTATCTAAAATAGCAACAGCACTAGGGAGTGATCTATAATGCTTAAACCAGATTGGGTAGTAAATGCAATATCGATAGTCGCTTTGGCGGTAGGATTTCACCTAGTTGGGTGGACTTCATTAGCAGGATGCTTGCTTATAACTTGGGGATTGCTATATGCTGGTTCAAGTTGGTGGGCATTAGTAAGAAATTAATTGGAAAGTAAACTAGTATGAAATTAAAAGAAGTTGCCACGTTCTATTTCGGGGAAAGTATCGGCTCACGGGTTGTAGTTTTATGTTTAGGAGCGTTCGTTCTCACGGTCACTCCCTTAGCAATCACCAAGACACCCTCAACACCCCTTGAGCTTCCCCAGGATGTGATCTCAGGCTCTCGCCCTACTGCATGGTTGTCTATTGACAACGGTAACAAGGTGCCCTTAGCGATCAATCTGAGGCACATCACATTATGTTGGCCTGACCCTAACGATCTTAAAGGTTCAACTGTTATTAGGCTTGAATCAGGGCTTGATATTTCAATTCCCATGAGCTACAAAGATTTGTGGCGTTTGATGGGCAGAGCAGCAGGTAAGTAGATGAGCCCGACTGAAACTAAATTCGAAATCAATATAGAAGAAACTGTAGTAAAGAAATTACATGTTATGGCTAACACCTTGGAGGAAGCAATATACTCCGCTACTCACTATGGGCCTGTTCCTCAATATAAAGATAGCCATATAAACTGTATTATTCGGGCTATTGAAGCAGAAAGAAATGTTGTCATTAGTGAGTATGTAACAAAAGTAGTTCTACTATCGACAGTTCCAGTCACCCCAATTAGGTTAGATGAAGAGGATAAGCCTGATGTTAGTTAAATTCACAGTATTTGAGTTTCATAAAGTCTCAGGGGATCTAACCGATCGACGTACTGATTTATGGATAGATCCTAAGAGAATTAAAGCCCTCCAAAATGCTCGACCAGAAGATAAAGAAAAGCTCTTAAAATATGGGTGGGACGGAAAAGAGGATTTGGTAGTAATGTATACTGAGAGCCTAGCACCTGTGTTACAGGGAGCAGAATCGCATACTGTAGCTGTCCAAGGGTTCCATGCTAATCCAAATGTTAGTTACATAGTAGTGTATGGAACTGTTAATGAGATTGTAAATCGTATTAACGAATATGATAGACTTCTTCCTTAAGGATTATCAGTGGACAAAGTCTATATTATAACTGTTTTAGGAGTAAAATAATGGGTTTCTTTTCAAAGGAGAACAAGCCTACGAAGGAAAGGCACTAGAAAGCTACGATGAAACATATAGCGAAGAAACTGCGTGAGCTAGCAGATCTATCAGAAAAAGTAGATGAGGCTTACTCCTTCGGGGGTAAGGTAGCTCTAGCTACCAAGATACATGCTCAGATCTTCCGACTCATGTGGACAGACATGGCGAAGATACTCAAGGACCTGAAACAGAAAGCAAGGACGGAAGAGGATTTCTTTAGTTTTTTCTCAGGGTAGAATTTCATGAGTGATGAAGAGAAAGAACGTATTGAACATAGTGATAAGCTATGTAGAAAAGTCAAAACACCTATTCCGATATATAGGAGAGTAGAGTATAACCAGGACAAAGAGGAAGAAAACGAGGGTAAAGGAGTGGATAAAACAATAGCTTATTTCAACCATGTTAGAGGGAGACAAAGTTGGTAAAAAGTCAAATGATTGAGAAATTGGTAAGAATACCAATGTTCTGGCCTATGATTATAGTTGGAATTGCATTTATCATTATGGTTAGCTGTTTTTGAACTATGTGAGCTTGGCCCCACCGCAAATAAGTCAAAACCGACTTAAGTAAGAATCAACTTATATATATGCAAATAAGTCAAACCATAAAAACCACTCTAACTGATCGAATAGCCCTATTACAAGCTATTTTGAAAGAATTACAAAGGCTTGTAAAAAAGTCAAACAAGGTCTGAGACCCCTTTACCGTATCGACCCCCCACAGTAAAAAAGTCAAAACGTGATTTAGACGGTCAAATACATCAGAAAAGCTAAAAACACCCAAAAATCTAAGTCGTGAAATAATAACAACTTAGATGTTGTTGCTCCTAGAGAAAGTAGGAGAAAAGTCAAAACGTCTAACTTTCGTTTTAGGCACGAAAAAAGCCCCTTTTGGGGCTTCTATTATAAAAGTCAAAAGGGGCTAGTTAGTCGTATTTCGGGTTCAAAATCTGGTCTAAAATTCCCTTCAGCAATGGGCCGAACAGGGGATCCTGCGCGAGATCGAGGTGGCGTTGGACCGCCCACTGGTTGTAGATGGCAAGGTGCTCGACGACGTGCAGGCTTTGTTGGTGGTTGAAGTCCGTAAAGATCCTTTTCACAATTTCGATTTCTTCCTCATCCAACTCGATTGTGTATTTAGTCATTAGTTTGGTTCAGGAATGTTATGCACTCCAGCCTCGAAAAAGTACCCTTGGTCGTCTGACATTTCAGATGCTTCTGTAAACCGTGTAGGTTTTCCTGCTTTTTCCCAGCATAGTTTATGATAGCATTCGCAGGTCCCGTCCTCGAAAGGTTCCTGCCAGTCATCTACACTACCATATCCATCGTATGCCCCTGAGAATTTGTGTCCTTCTTCGGTAAGTATTACGACGTTATTCATCCATGCATTTTTATCTTCTAACGCATAAACACTGAGCAGCGGATGCCCGCAAACTTCACAATCCCACGAGAAAAATCCCATTAGTTCATACTCGCGGTGCGAGGATGGGGCGGGGTGAGCTTATCAGCAAGTTCCCGAACAGAGTCGGCGGGATGCTTTTCAGTATCCAATCCGAGCACCTTAGAGATGTCATAAAACGCTTTCGCACCTTCCTCGTCGTGGGGGAGGAGCTTCTCGATAATCGTGAGGGTGCGAACGATGAATGTTTCTAGTTCTGTCAACTTCATACCTACTATTGTAGCACACAAAATCGATTTGTCCACCCCCCACTTAATACTTATTGGATAATTTTAAGTGTTGTGATAGTAAGGACTTATGGGGGGGCGTCCCGGCCCCCGAAGGGGCCTAAGTCTAGTCTAGGCTACAGGTTATCGCCCTGAGTGGCCGAGAAAGCCTCGGCAGCACCAGGACGCTTGTAACCGTTTGGACCCATCTGCTTAGCGAGCTTGCGCCGTTCGTCCTTGTAGTTTTCCAGCAATGCGAGAGTGGCATCGCTCGACGAGTCGGACGCATAAGACGCAGCGAACGCATTACCCAACGCGATCGACTTATTGTGAATTTCCGTAACGGAATTGAACATATTGGATTATTTCCCAAAAATAGAATCTTGGCAAGTTTGGCAATAACCAGATATTGCAAACTCCTCCAAGGAAGAAGTATCACGGAAGCGTTTAGCGTTAGCTGCACACTTCACGCATGTATTGTGTTTGATACAGTCGAGGCGTGAACTGCCATAAAGAGACTTTGAGGACTCTTCCAGAAAATCCTCGATAGCTTTAGCTTTTGGTTTCGGTTTCATGCGTGGTACCCTGCGATAACGATAGCGTCGTCTAGCGGAACAAAAGAGAGTTTAATTTCACAAGGGGCGAAGCGGGTTCCCTCTTCTAGATAAGGTGGGATTATCCCGTTTGGAATGTATGCTATATAATCGCAGTCATCGTCGGGAAACTTATCGCTATACTGCAAAGGGGCAGAATGATAGTCCCAGATCATAATTGCATCGGCAGCGCATGAGAGTGCTTCGGGTATGTGCATTAGTGTTTCGGGTAAGCAATTACAGGAATAGAAGAATCCCAGCAATTGCGACAGGAGCCACACTGGTTTCCTTGTTTAGATGCGGGGCAGATCGAAGTATCAGGCTTTTTGTCTTTCGAGAAAACCATACTCCCCAAGACACCCGAGAGCGTCTTAGGGAGATGATCCATGAGTGGAGCCGAAACACGAACACACAAATTAGAGGGAAAATCCCAATGCTTTAGATATTGTTTGATTATCCCGTATTCTTTAGTAGGGAGCCAATGCTGCGTATTAGGAGTGTATCCACAAATCGCAGTAATAGCCATTAGATGCGCGAGGCTTTGAATATCCCCGCTATCATGCCAGCGAAAGTGTTTGGGGGATTGTTTGCTAATTAGCGTGACCATCGCCTCGATCCAATAAGGGTGATCGAGGGAGGCGAGTCTACGCTTTAGAGCTTTTTGCACCATAGGGAAACGATAGCGACCCTTTCGAGCATAGCATCCCGAGCATACACTTCCCGCTTTTACAGCGAGTTTAGAGCCCATATCACAATCGAAAGCGGATAGATTGTAGGCTTTCCCTGGCATCTTAGAGGGATTGGAGAGACCCCCCGTGATCGCTTTAGCTTCGGCGATTTTCACTTTATTACGTCCACCGACTTCTCCGACAGGTTGTTTTCCTCGTCGAATTTAGCGAGAAGGGCGCGACCCTCGTCCCGCCGAGGAACGTCGCGTACTCCGTATTGGTCATTAAGATAGGCGCGAGCGCACTCTGCCATGTCCTTGTGTCGCTCGACACCCATCCAACCGAATAGGTAGTGGATAAAGAAAGAGTCAAACTCGTTCGCCATGTTGACGAGCTTCATGTGTTGTTCTTGGATTTCTCGGAGTTCTTGGTGCCCCAGAGGGCCGTGTTCTTGGCGTTCATTCATGCTTCTATTATACAGTAATTTCGGGGTCTGTCAAGCCCTATTATTCGGTTTCTTGCCAACCTGTGGAGAGCTTCCATCGAGTGATGCGAAGGGGCTTCCAGCCGATCGGGCGGTAGATCCAACCCTTGTCCTCGTAGGCTTTTAGGATCCGATAGGCTCTGGCCTGGGTGAGGTAGGGCTGACGAAGCAAATCTCCGTTGTCATACTCTACGCTTAGGGTGTATCGTGCTTTTTTCATTAGTTTTGGGGAAAAGGTGACGCTGGGGGGATTTGAACCCCCTACTATGCCTCATCCCTTCAACACCGCTACGAAACGGTCGCGGGAATCGTCGTAATGCACAGCAAAGCCAATATCAGCGCCCTGTATATCATACACTAATTTTAGGGTCTGTCAAGCCACGGTTTCATGTTTTTTTGAAGTTTTTATGGCTCATAAGGTGTTGGTGTGTAGGGACTTAGGGATTTCGCCCCGGCCCCGAAGGGGCCTAAGCCTAGATGTCTAAATCACTTATGCCATGATTTGTGGGGATTGTATTTGCAAAAGCGGTGAGATCATCCCGTTGATCCGACGGTCGCCATCGGTCGTTATTTATTAAATAACGAGGCCAAGGCTTTAAACTCATAATAAGTTGATCATACACAATATTATGATGAGCTAGAGCTTGTTCACACCATTTCCTAGAGGATTCAGGCCTTCCTGTAGTAAGGATTATATTATAGCCTTTTTGATGCCACTGCCAACACTTTTTAGCTGAGCCCTTTATTAGCCCAGGCTGGGTTCTATAGACCTCGTCGCAGCGGTCGGATTGGTAGAATATAGTTCCGTCGATATCTAGAAATATTGTTTTCATAATAGAAGAGAGGAGTGGGACGCACCTTATCCCAATTACCCGACACATATCTTACTATGCCATCGCCCGAAGGTGCTACAAAGGTGCTGACTCGGCTCCTCAAAAATGAGAGGGGGGATTGGTTACTGGACTCGCCTAAAGGCTCCGAAGGCAACCATACTCCCCCCCTGAATATAAATGGTGCCACGGTCCTCGCATGTCCATCCCGTAAGGGCGTTGGCGATTCCCGAGCTTAGGGTAGCTGCGACACATCCTAAGCCAAGCGGCTGTCCTACCGCCGTAGCACTAATAAATGGTGGGCAGTTTAGCATACCCAGGCTCTGACCTTAGTTAGCGGTGAAGCTGTAAGGCGTGGCGTATCGCGTGTTCCACACCTCGACGATGTGCTTACGCTTGCCACTGTGAACCACAGCCTTGTTGCTGCGCTTTACGATCTTATAGATCGGGGTAGACGCACCACTAGTGCGACCGTAGGAATAGCAGACATAATTGCTATTTGAGAACTGGACTTGACGAAAACTACGCATTGTTGATGGCCTCCTTGGCCTTTTTAGACATCTTCTTCAGTTTCGTAAAGACGAGACGATCAGTGGTAGCGGCTTCAAGATTCGCTCGCGCCCCTGCAACGTTTTCGTCGTCGATGGTTGGAATATTACCGAGCACCACAGAAACCAAGTGGTCAAGTTCGACCCCCGTGATACCTTCGGTAATTGCAGTGGCAACGTGACCGATCTCGGTCTTGAGGTAATCCCTTTGCTCACTTAGAGCGTCGAGACCAACTTCAGCGAATTCCGCCTCAGCCTCGATCTGCGCGATCCAGAGTTGTTTGCCTTCGATGCGAGAACGGAAGGATTGCGGGCCACTGCCGAAACCTTTCTGGAATTCGATCATCTTCTTAGTCAACTCATCGAGGGAATTCTGCAAAGTCTTTATTGCAGGGTTGTCCATCACTTTCTTCAAAGCGATGCGAGCCTTGAGCTTGCGCTCCTTGGCTTGGGTTTCGTCCAACATCTGTTGAACAGTCTTCCGCTTGGCGCGGGTCTTCTTGGCGGTCTTGGCCATGTGTTGTCCTTGGTAGGGGTTTAGAAATGTATTGCTTGAACTATTATAGCCGATTATCTCGGATTGTCAAGAGGTGAAACTCGAAATTCTGGAGCGAAGACGCGGTCATCGGTGTAGTCGAGCGTGTCGCTGACCCTAATGAGAAAGTCAAAGCATGTCGGACACATGGCCTTGGTCTCGCCTGTGCTAATCTTCGTGACGAGTCGGACAGGACGGAGCCCATCTGGGTTAGTGTCTTGGCACCCTTGGCACCTAAGTTGTGTGATGATAGTCATTTACCAGGGCTCAGGCCAGTTGTGGTCGGGGTGGTCGTCGTTGGTTGGTGGAAAGTCAACCCCTATTTCGGCATCGAAAGCCTCGCGTTGGGCGGGGGTCATGAAAAAGGCGAACTGGTTTTGGGTCTCGTCCCACATAAGGCTAATTTTGTCCTGTTGGAGCAGGAGCCGCAGAGCCCTATCGAGCGCATCATCACTGGGTTCATGTTTCATGTTACCCATCATACACTAATTTCGGCATTTGGCAAGGGGTAGTTTTAGGGAAGTCGCTAGATTTCTCAAATAGTTTTTGCTCATAAGGTGTTGGTGTGTAGGGACTTAGGGATTTCGCCCCGGCCCCGAAGGGGCCTAAGCCTAGCCTAGCAAAGCCTTTAGCGGGGATGGAACTTGCGACTTCTAGCGATATTAATGGGGAGGCTTGTCGAAGAAACTCTCTTACTGCTCTGTCTCGCATCCTCTAGAAGGAACGTGTTGAGTCAGACCCAAGTAATGTAGCTTCTTTCTATCTCTTGCCTCAGGCGATAGATCTAATACAATATTAAACACAACACTAATATCCTTTGTCCCCTGCTAGTTTGCAACCTAGCAATTAGTGCTAATGGGTGTCTCCCCGCAAATTACCACTTGTAAGATGCGGACGCTCGTGGCTTAGAACACACTATTTATACTCACCACGACGAGTGTAACGATCCTTAATATCACCTAGTAGAGTGTGAAACCCAGAATGATGCAAAGGATAAGCAGGAGCAGGAAGGGCAGGAACGCGATTACGTCCCATGGACTAGAAGGAAAACAGTTATTTGTGTCTTTCATTAGAAGTCGTCCCCGAAACAGCCATAGTCCTCGTCCATGCCAAAACCTGCGGACGCCATCCCCGAATCCCAGTCATACTGATCATCGTGATCGTACTCGTCGTATTCGTCGATCTCATCGTCGCAGGGGCCGTCGAGCGTGAGCCCTCTCGGGAACTTGTCGCACTCTTCGCCCATACCCGCTTCCGCGCAGTCGTCGCAAAACAATTCGATATAGTCAAGATCGCCTTGTATGTCGATGATCTGGGTCTGGCTCATGGGGGAGCAGGAACCTGTGAACAGAACGTGGCAACCCGTGCAATGGGTGGGGTTGTTTTCGTATGAGTGGATAATCATGGCTAGATTGAGTTGTGAAGTGACTTTTTGGTAGTGTTAGGGGCCATTGCGAGAGACGCAAGCCACTCATCGAACATACGGAACACCGTATTCCTCTGACCTGTGAAGGTGCGAACGAGGTCGCCCTTATCGAAAACGTTGAGGGTGAACAGCCCACTCGGGCTCGTAAATGCTTTGATTGACACCATGCCTCTATCTTACACTAATTTTGTAGTCTGTCAAGCCTAGTCCTCTGGGTTTTTCGTCTTTTCTCACTTTTCTTAGGGCTCATAAGGTGTTGGTGTGTAGGGACTTAGGNATTTCGCCCCGGCCCCGAAGGGGCCTAAGTCTATTCAGCAGGAGGGTTTGCGCGTAGGATCTTGGCGAGTTGACGGCCAACCTGTAACCTGCGACCGTTACCCAACTTAGTGCGGTTCAGATAATTTACAACTTTGAGAACCGTATTTCCAGGAACCCAACCCGCGACCGTATCCGCCCCGAGATGTAACATTCCGTGCTCCTCCTTATGCCATACCGCGATTTCCGCGTCGGGGCAAGAANCACTTCTCCCGCTATCGAGGCGATCTTCGAAGTGAATGTCNCGATTGGCACAGTAATTGAACTCGCCAACCTGAATGCTGAGAACCCAGCCATTGTCAAAGTTGAGATGAAAGCCTTTCCCTTGTGTGATCGTGATGTTCATGTTTCTATTCTACACTAATTTTGTAGTCTGTCAAGCCTAGTCTTCTAATCCTTCCTCTGTCGGATGGTCTTTCGCCAAACCTTGATAGCGTCAACGATAGCCTTGGAAGAGTGTAGACTCAGCCGAAGTTGTTCCCGTATGTATTTGATCGCGGAGATGGATTGACGATTGACGAGATGCCTCACCGTTTCGCGCAGGATTGTGACATTCACCTCTCTATTGAGTCGGTCACTGAGATACTCCCGTACCCTATCGTAGTCGGCATCGACGAACGTGGCGAAATCAGCAGCCTCTCGCCGAAGCTCGTGCAATGTGGGACCGTCGAACGGGTTCGGGTCGTAGTGAGGATTCACGCTGCCGCTCGATCCCTCCCCTGTCACCGTATTGTCAAAGTCAAGCTTGACGGTGAGCGTGCCGAGCTTATCGAGCTTATCGAGATGCTGCATGATGAGCGCGAAAGATTCGAGACGGTCGTCGATGCTGGCCTTGAAGGTAACTTTGAGTGTGTTGGGCATGGTTCTATTATACACTAATTTCGGAGTCTGTCAAGCCTAGTCCTCTGGGTTTTCTATTAAGTTCCTCAAATAGTTTTTGCTCATAAGGTGTTGGTGTGTAAGGACTTAGGGCTGCGCCCCGGCCCCGAAGGGGCCTAAGTCTATTTCTCTGCTCGCTTTATGATGGTCAGACCGAGCAGGATCTCAACTGCCTCAGTACCAATTACATTCGCTAGAGCGGAATCATCGCCAAGGACTTCTGACCAGTGCGCTTGGCCATCTCGACTCTTCTTTTTGGAGGCAAGGTAGCGAGCCTGTCGGTCCGCTTGGTCCTGCCCGATGAAGAGCGAGCTAAGATCCTCGGTGTTTTTCTTGTGTTCCATTANAACTCGTCCTGCAAGTGGTAATCGTCGGGGCCTTCGATGTCACGATCCAGGCAGTCCTCGCACAGCAACTCTTCGCGGAGAGTCCCAGGAACCTCGACCTCGATCAGCCAAGAGGTGGGCTCGTCGCAGTGGTCGCAGTGGGGAAGGTTGTTTTTCGGNTNGTTCATGCGTNTATNATACACTGTTTTTAGGATCTGTCAAGTCTAGGGGTTGATTTTGTGCTTTATACGTTCAGCCTTGTAAGCATCAACCCAGTCGGGTCCATTGGTCTCGGCAAGCGTGAGGGCATCCCTACAAGCCTTGTGGCCTCTGGTATACACCGAGTGATCGTCACTCATAGCGTAGAACCAATCGAGGTGCGTGAGGAATTCTAGGAACTGGTCGAAGGTCATGTTAGTAGGTTTCTGTGAATTCATGCTTCCATCATACAGCACTTTTCGGATATTGCAAGAACTTTCTCAGAAAAGATTTCTTTTAGCTCAATGCTAGAAAAGAGGCGAAATCGCCACAACCTTGGGCGAAATCCTCAGCCTCAGCCAAGGTATCAAACGCCACAGGCTTGCTGTGGTAGCGCATAACAACGACACCCTGAGGGTAACGGGAAGCGTACGCTTCCAAGAGCTGAACCCAACGGCGAGGGAGTAGTTCTTTTCTGTGTTTCATGCCTCCATTGTATAGCATATTTCGGATCTGTCAAGCCTAACATTCCTGGTTTTTCGTCTTTTCTCACTTTTCTTAGGGCTCATAAGGTGTTGGTGTGTAAGGACTTAGGGCTGCGCCCGGTGCTGATGGTCCTAAGTCTAGTAGACCAGGGATGATGTAAGTTTTATGTATGTATGCTTGCGGTATAACGTATGTAAGTTTTATGTATGTATGCTTGCGGTATAACGTAT
>JGI25129J35166_1000380_pt1 | contig 14707 bp, 13 predicted proteins | sample ETNvirnome_2_130_FD_35166 | JGI IMG/M metagenome (IMG submission 35166) | reverse complement strand
CATAAACTTAGAATTTAATAATTTTAATATCGTAGAAAGGGGAGACTTAAGAGATATAGCTCGAATGCTTAATGGAGAGGAGGAGTTAGATAACAATGGAGNCCAAGAAACAATCCCAGATTTCGATCAGTTCTGAAGACTTCCAAGGCATTCTAGAGTCGATAGGATATAATTTGATTGACTGTGGAGATCACTGGAGGGCACAAGCCGTATATCGAGACGGGGACAATGAAACCGCCGTAAAGATTTACAAGAACACGGGAGTTTGGATGGATTTCGTGACAAACACTGGGTCCAAACCTTTCGAAGCCTTAGTTAAACTCACCCTTAAAGATGAGAAGCAATCAGCGGAGCTTCTCGGGGGCAACAAACTAGAAGTCANCCCCTACACCCCCAAAGAAACAATAGAAATGGAAAGAATTTATTCCCCATCAGTGCTAGAGCGACTTTTNCCCAATTATCGCTTTTATGAGAAAAGAAAAATTTCTGAGGAGACCCAAAAAGCTTTTCAAGCGGGTCTCGCGGGAGTGGGTAAAATGTATAGAAGGATGGTTTTCCCTATTTATAATGAACATGGTCAGATAATAGGTTTCTCAGGGAGAAAGGTAGATCCCGATAACCACTATCCCAAGTGGAAACATATTGGCCGAAGAAACAACTGGGTNTATCCCGCTCTCAACACGCGGACAGGAGTTGATGAAGAGATAGAATCAACAAGAGAAGTTATTTTAGTGGAAAGTATAGGGGATGCGATGGCTCTTTATGAACAAGGTATTAAAAACGTGCTGGTTATTTTTGGTCTCTCTGTTAACAATAATATTATTAACTATCTTAGTGGTAAGTCCATTAATCATATTTTCATTGCTACTAACAATGATGAGAATAGCGACGAAAATAGGGGCTTTATTGCAGCGATTAAAAGCTTTATTAAACTTTCAAACTATTTTGATCTAGAGAGACTAATTGTAAAATCCCCCCCGAAACCATATAATGATTTTGGAGACGCCCATGAAGGTGGATATGATTTTAATAATTGGCTCGCTAGAGATATAGACAAGGAGATACAACTAAATTATATTTTAGATTTTATTAAGAATAATTCAGCCAACTTCACCAAGAAAGAAATTAAAACAGCCCTAATACTTAGTGATGACTGAACCCCACACCCCGCTATCCGCCAGTAGAATAAAAACGGCGCAGTCGTGTGCGTGGTTATATTGGTGTAAATATAAACTCAAGCTCCCAGATAAAAGCAATGACGGGGCGAGGAGAGGCTCTATTTGTCACTTGATTTTTGAGGTGTTGGGCGCTAAAGGGAGAAAAAAATACTATAATAAAATCCTCAAGACCCAAGATGTGTTTTCTGTTCCATCTATTGAGAGATTGATTCTCAAACATGCTATTAAGGAGGGTATAGACGATGAGGAAAATGTAGAGCTGATGAAGGAGATGATTTATAATGGCCTCTCCTATGATTTCTTCGGGCTGGAACTAGGAAAACCCACCAAGGAATATTCAGAAAAAGATTTCGATATTATTAAAAACGACGGGAACATAAAATATAAGATAAGAGGCTTTATAGATAAGCTGTTCTTATATAAGAGAAAAAAATTTGCTATCATAAGAGACTTTAAAACAAGCAAAGAAGTTTTTAAAGGGAAGGACCACACAGACAACTTGCAAGACCTAATGTATAGCCTTGCGGTTAAGAGTTTATTTCCTGAGTATTCAGAGAGGGTGAGCGAGTTTCTTTTCCTTAAATTTGAGCTTGATCCCGATGCTCGAAAATCAGGGGTGATGAGAATGAAACCCCTTGAAGAAGAAGAGTTGGAAGGCTTTGAAATGCAGCTTTCCGAGATACAAAAATATTTAGATGGCTTTTCGGAAAAGGAGGCGCAGAAAAACTACGCTGCCCACCAAAGCTTTCCCACTGATAATTCCTTTAGTGGAAAATTGTTATGTGGATTTGCTAGAAAAAAGGGAGAACTTAAAAAAGATGGTTCCCCTAAATGGCACTGTCCCATGAAATTTGATTTTTTCTTTTATGAGGTTCGCGATGCTGATGGTAATTTTGTAAAGTCTTATTTTGAGGAAGAGTTTTGTGAAGACTTGGTTCCAGAGGGCGGCACCCATGAAATGAAATATTATCAGGGTTGCCCCCCACATTCTTCTTGACCTCTAACAAAAGGGGTTTATTATAAAGGGGATGATTCCAGTATTTAAGTCAACATTCTCTATTGGGAGAAGTATTCTGACCCTAAATAAAGAAGAAACAGAAGGTGGCCCTAATAGCATCATGGAGATATGCAAAGAACACTCCATTGATCCCCTTGTTCTAGTAGAAGATTCCATGACTGGTTTTGTAACGGCCCACAATCGTTGCAAGGAGGCGGGGATTAAGCTTCTCTTTGGTCTAAGAATTACGTGTTGCAACAACACCTATGAAGATGACGATTCTGATCACAAGATAATAATCTTTGCCAAAAACGATGAGGGGTGTCGGTTGCTTTACAAAATTTATTCATACGCTCATACAGGACAGAGTGGCAAAGTAGATTTCCCTTTCTTGTTTGGAGTTTGGAATGAGAATATTGAGTTGGTGATTCCCTTCTACGACTCGTTTATATTTAATAATAATTTTCACTTTAAAAAGTGTGTTCCTGATTTTTCCACCATCCTCCCTACTTTCTGGACAGAAATGAACGATCTGCCTTTCGACCCCTTTTTGGCGGAAAAGGTCGAAAAGTTTGCTCGGAGCATGATGAGGCCAGTTAAACTTGTTAAAACAATCTTATATAAAAACAGAGAGGATGTCGAGGCCCTCCAAACATATAAGATTCTCTGCAATAGAAACTTCGGTAAGGCGGCGTCATTAAGCAGNCCCAACCTAAATCACTTCGGCAGTAAAGAGTTTTGCTTTCAATCTTACTTAAGCCAAAAACACTCAAAACATGAACGAACCCCTTCTTAGATTTAACAAAAAACAAAAGTATCTTGTATTCGATACTGAAACAGAAGGTTTGAATTTGGTAACCTCAAGACCTTGGCAAATAGCTTGGCTTGTTGCGGAGGGAGATAGGATTATCAAGAAAAATGATTTATTTATTCAGTGGCCCGATTTAAACGTTTCGGAGGGGGCTGCTAGAATCACGGGATTTTCTCGCAAAGAGTATGAGAAGAAATGTCAGTCACCAAAAGAAGTTTGGGAGAAGTTCGCGGAGGACTTTGGCGATCCCGAAACATTAATAGTAGGACAAAATGTGCTAGGGTTTGATATTTATATGCTCAACATATGGAGAAAACTAATAAGCCTCCCCTCTACCTATGAGTATCTTCCCAGAATGATTGATACACGGGCCTTAGCGGTTGCTATAGCCAAACAAATTCCTGTAGAAAAAAAAGACTTTCTTTGTTGGCAGTATAGACTATTAAATTATAGAGAGAGGGGCTTAAGAACTTCTCAAGCTGCCTTGTTAAAGCAATACAATATTCCTCATGACCCCAAGAGACTTCATGATGCCCTGTATGACATAGAAATGAATTTTAAGATTTTTTGTAAGCAGCTTTTTCAATTAGAGATATGAACCTTACCAAGTATACAGGTTATAACGCTCCCTTCCCCGTAGGGGTGAAGCTACCAGAAATTAAAATAGAAAAAAGATATCATGATGAAGTAGCTTGTTCTGATTTGGGAGATAACTTCCAATTTCTCAGAAAGCTTTGCTTTAAAAGGCTTAAAGAAAGGGGTATTGATAAGCTAGAAAACGCGCAAGTTTATTATGATCGGTTAAAGGAGGAGCTTTCCACCTTTAAAGAGCTGGGGTTTGTGGACTATATTCTCCTTAATTGGGATATCCTAAACTACTGTAAGGAAAACGATATCCCCACGGGTGCGGGACGCGGAAGTGCCGCAGGATCTTTAGTTCTATATGTTATTGGGGTGACCAATATAGATCCCATAGAATATGATTTGTTTTTTGAGAGGTTTGTTTCTAAGAGCCGCGCTCGAAAAATTGAGCATGAGGGCGAGACCTATCTTGACGGAAGTTATTAGCAGATGTTGACAACGATATCTCTTATGATCGTCGTGCTGAGGTTATTAATTATATTGAAAAAAAATACGAAGGGAAGACTTCTAAAATTCTCACCCTAAACACTTTAAGCAGTAAGTTATGCATCAAAGAGTGTGGCAAAATAGTGGGAGAACTCTCCGAAGGAGATGTAAATCAGATAAGCGATACTATCCCCAAACATTTTGGCTTAGTAGCAAAGCTAGATGACGCCTATGAAGAAAGCGAAACCTTTAGGGCTTATGTAGACAAACACCCCAAGGTTTTTAAGATAGCTAAAAAATTACAAGGACTAAACAAGAATACTGGAGTTCATCCGTCAGGCATTTCNATCTCTTATTTTGATCTAGAGGATGTGATGCCCCTCCAAANTACCAACGAGGGGGCGTTAATTTCGGGNTACGACATGAATGATGTGGCGAGCTTAAGTGTTAAGTTTGATATCCTTGGCCTAAGGACTTTATCGGTGGTTCATGATGTTTGTAAGCAGGTAGGCATAGAAGCCTCTGAGATTGACCCTCACCACCCTTCCATCTACGCTGCCCTCTCTCGCCTACGCTCTCCCCAAGGACTCTTCCAGATCGAAGCAGACACCAACTTCAAGGTTTGCCAATTGGTCGCTCCTCGAAATCTTGAACAGCTCTCTGCGGTGGTCGCTATTGCCAGACCTGGAGCGTTAGACTTTAAGGATAGATACGCGGAATATGCGAGAAGCGGAGAATCCCAGTCTGTCCATGAGTTTTTTGATGACATTCTCAGCTACACAGGAGGCATTCCCCTCTATCAGGAACAATTGATGAAAATGGCTGTGAAAGTGGGCTTTACCCTTGATGAAGCTGAACANCTGCGCCGAATTGTGGGTAAAAAGAAGGTCGATCAGATGCCAGCGTGGAAGATAAAGATTGAAGAGAAAATAGAACAAAACAATCTCGACACTACCGTTGGAGATGTTTTGTGGAGAGTCGCAGAAGACTCCGCGAACTACTCCTTTAACAAATCTCACTCAATTAGCTACGCGCACTTGGCGGCTTCGACGGTATATCTTAAATTCAACTATCCCAAAGAGTTCTTTTTAAGTCTTTTAAAGTATACAAAATATGAGCCTAATTCTCATGAAGAAATAGCAAAAATAAGCCAAGAGTTGGCGAATTTTGACATAAAACTTTTGCCGCCCGATCTAAACAAATCAGACATTGACTTTAAGATCGAAGGGAAAGACATCAGGTATGGCCTGAACTCTATCAAGGGAGTCTCCACTAAAATTTTAGAGGCTCTTTTAGAGTTTAGGGAAGATTCTTTTGAGAATAAGTATGAGGCATTCTTATCAGCCAAACAGGCGGGGTTGAATATTGGAGTCCTCTCCGCTCTAATACAAGCTGGCCTCTTGGATTCATTTGTTTCGAGCAATAGATGTAGGTTGGTTTTAGAAGCACAGACTTTTAATATTCTTACTGATCGAGAGAAGAGAAATTTAATTACACTGGGTCCAAAATACGATTATGATATAATTACCGCTATTCACGATACCCGCAAAGAAGAGATGGTTGGTGATGATAATCGCAAAATGTTTACTGAGAAGCGTTTTGAGACATTTCGCAAAAAATTCAACCCCTATAAGGAAATATATGAGATGAACTCTCAACATATCAAATATGCCAATTGGTATTTTGAAGAGAAGCTCCTTGGCTATAGCTATTCTTATAATATAAGACAGGTTTTTAGTTATGAAGGTGATTTTCATTCCTCTAGGGTGGTGAGGGACTTGGCAGACAGGGGAAGGGTTAAATTTGTGGGCATTTTGACCGATATTATCCGAAGGACTAGCCGAAATGGGAATAAATATGCGAGGCTCAATCTCCAAGACGAAGGGGGAACAGTAGATTGTTTGTTCCTCGATGGCCGACAGGCCCCTCGCCTTACCCACTACCTTGACTCTGGCAAAAAGCTACCTAAAAAGGGGGAAATCATCATAATTTACGGATCTAAAGGTGACGATGTTGTTTTTGTTGACAAACTCCTCCCCTTAAAGGATAAAATCTACATGAAGTTATCTGAACTTAAATAGTGTAATCAATCATGATGGGTCTAACTGATTTTAATTTAACACCGAAAGCAAAGAAAGGTTTAAAAGATGCTCAAAAATTCGCAGAGGCCAATGGCCACTCTCTTATAACAACAGCGCATCTTGTATATGGTTGCTTGGCCAACCTGTCTGACAGTTGCTCCTTAAAACTGAAAGTGTATGGCGTTCCCCTTGAACCCAAAGGATTTATTAAAATCTTCAAACAATACGCTTCAGCAAACAAAGAAAAGTTTGAGATACAGAAGGGGCAAGGGGGTTGGCACGAAGAGGTAAACGAAATTATATATTTTGCTAAAGAGTTCTCAGACAACTTTGATAGTTATTTCATTGGGGTAGAACATATTCTGTATGTCATTTTGGATATGGATGGTCCGTTTGTTGGATATTTGCGCGAAAGCGGAATTGATCCCCTTCACGCCAAAGATGTAATAGAAACACATGTCCTAGAGACCAGTATCCCGCCCACGGATCAAGTAAAAAACATTTTATATATTGAATCTAAAAAAAATGTGAGTGTTCGCGAGGAAGGGATTGGTTCCCCCCCAAGTCATTTAAACAAGTATTGCATCAATCTTAATGAGCGCTTTCTAAACAACCCCTCTTCTAAGATTTCGGGTAGAGATGACGAAACTACTGAGTTAATAGAAATTCTCTCCAAAAAGAACAAAAGTAATGCTATTTTAGTAGGTGAGGCGGGAGTGGGTAAAACAGCAATTGTTGAGGGGTTAGCCCAACGAATAGTTAATCAACAATCTCCCCCCCACATGTCCCTTATGCAAATTTGTGCAGTTGATATTAGTGCTATGATAGCTGGCACTAAATATAGGGGGGAGTTCGAAGAGAGATTTAAAACCCTTATAGCGGAGGCGGAAGGAGAGCCTAATGTTATTTTGTTTTTTGATGAAATACATACTATTATTGGGGCAGGTAATTCTGAGGGGGCTGTAGATGCCTCGAATATGCTGAAACCTGCTTTGGCTAGAGGGGACATTAAATGTATTGGAGCAACGACCTCTCAGGAATATAAAAAGTTTTTTGAAAAGGACACGGCGATGAAGAGGAGGTTCGATAAAATTGTTGTAGAGGAACCTTCTAAAGCTGCTACCAAAAAGATAGTGATGCAAACCCTCCCCTTCTACGAGGACTTTCACCATGTGCAGTATAAAGAAACAGATATAGACACAATTTTAGATCTTTCCGAAAAGTTTTTAAGCAATAAAAGATTCCCCGATAAAGCCTTTGACCTTATTGACCAAATTGGGGCTAGAACCAAAATTAAGTATATTACCATTTCTTCTAAAATGGCCTCTGCTAGGAAAAAGTTCTGCGAGTTCTTGGTTAGTAATGGGGAAGACAGAGAGCTGGATGAAAAACAGTTTACAGAACTTCTAAAAAGTTACCTAGAAGAGCTTGCTAATAGCGGGAGACCTAAGGGTCGCAAGCAAAGGATTAGACAGAAAGACATAGTGGCAGTCTTCGCAGAGAAAACTGGTTTGGCGCCCAAAACAATCTCTAAAAACAACTCTTCATTTCTTCATTTTGNCAAACAAATGAATAGCGAAATATTNGGTCAGGAAGAAAATGTTTCAACTATTCATGACGCCCTGTCCTGTGCAAAAGCAGGCTTAAACGATCCCCGCAAACCCCTTTCTAACNTTTTGTTTATAGGTGGCACTAGTGTGGGTAAAACCTTCACTGCCAAAAAGATTGCTAAATATTTTTATGGTAATGAAAAGTCCTTTATTCAGCTCAATATGAGCGAATATCAAGACAAGACAGGTATTTCAAAGCTCATAGGGGCCAACGCAGGATATGTGGGGTATGAGGATGGTGGTCTTTTAACAGAATTTGTCCGCAATAATCCCAATTGTGTGGTTTTATTCGATGAGGTGGAAAAATGTGACCCCAAAGTCCTAGATTTATTGTTACATATTCTCGACGAGGGTTATGCCACAGACAACTTAAATAGAGAAATTGATTTTTGTCGCACCGTCATCGTGATGACTTCTAATATTGGACATAGCGAAAAGTCCAAGCGAAGCATGGGATTTCTCTCTGAACAAGAACCAGATTCAGAAATCTATAAAAAGTCTCTTGAGAAACACCTGCGGCCCGAATTGATAGCCCGCCTAGATGAGATACTTTTCTTTAACAAGTTAAACGACACCCACCTTCTGAAGATTGTTGATCAAGAACTCAAGAATATTGTGGAGAGGCTTGCTGACAGGGGGGTGGCTCTGAAGTATGACTTTAGCGTTAAAAAACACATTTTTAATAAAATGAAAGAGAAAAATAATCACGCCCGACACATTAAAAATCTAGTAAAAAGCACTGTTCAGGTGCCCCTCTCAGAGTTTATTGTAAAAAATAGAAAAACAGAGAAGATTTCCCTAAAAGTAGTTGACAAATCCCTAGCATTTGTATAATATAGCACATATGAAACGAGTAAATACTAGAGTCATGAGGGCGATCCGCAATACCAAGGGCAGGTTTTTCGGCCTCTATACGTCGCAGGGCGAAACCCTCAACGCTCAACTGTCAGGCGAGACCGATAACTACGTTAAGGTCTATGATCGCAATGCTGGTGTAAACCGCAAATTTGCTAAGAGTAGCATTTGTGGTGTGCGCGTTGCAGAACAAACTTTCGGTAAGGTTTTTTAGGGTCACCGAACATCTCAACTAGAATCCCTTATCGAAGAGAAGCTTAGGCTTCTAGCTAACCCCCTTGAAAAAGGGGGTTAGTTTTTTATTATAAGTAGTGAAGCTCAATTCCTTATTCCGACACAAAGCCTACGCTTTTTCTCAGGCGGGTAACCCAGAAGATGACTGCAAGTTCGCGGAGACCTTGTTGCAAAAAACTCATCCCGACTTGGACATACAATCCATTTTTTTATGGCAGATAGGGGATAATTATGATAGCTTTCTTTTGACAGACGATGCTCGACAAACCTTGAAATTAAAAATTTCGCTAAGTGATCCCGAAGGCGTCTTAAAGAGGGAGGGGGTTGTTTTAAGAAGGAGTCCTTGTCCCAGCCTTCCTGTCTTTATGGACTATGGGACAATCAAAATCGGGGACGAGGTAACCTATTTGCTCACTCGGGTTCCCAATGGAGAAAACATTAGGAGCAATGGAAGGTCATCCCTGATGTCTCACTTTGATCTTTTTTTAAAGAGCTATTGGGTGTTTGTCAAGGGTCACAACGTAAAACCCACTTACAAAAAAACAATAAACCATTTTACAAAAAACTTAATACCTGAGAACATTTTACCCGAAGAGTCACGCGAAGCCTTAAAAAGATACACTGATTACAATTTATGCAAAGAATTTCTAGTAGCCCTTCGGGCCGACATTATAAACCACTTCGAAGACATTCGAAAAGAACTAAACCAAAAATGCCATGCGTCCCTTTCCCTTGATTCTATTTTTTATTACGGAGGGGGTTTTTATTTTGAAGAACTACATAATGTATGTATGGGTCACCCCTACATAGACTTTTGTGATTTATTAATTGAAATGGGGAGTCCCCAACAAAATGATATTTTGTTATGGAGGAGGTTTTGTAACAGTGGCTCTATCCCAGAAGATAGAAAGTTGTATGAGAAGACCTATCAAATGTGCATAAGAAAAAAGCTGGCCGATTCGTTAATCTCTTATATTAAAGAGGTTTATGTTTACGATTCATTTAGATATGAAAATATATTTCATATAGCTGATAGTTTTTCCCATGCTTATTCTCGATTTCGAGACATAGAGTCCTTCGAAAAAAATAAAGACTTTATTATGAAAACCATCTGCGAGCCGATATTTGGTGTAAAGGCTTAAGTAATGCCCCTTCCCACGCCAAATAAAGGAGAGAAGAGGTCTGAGTTCATAGACCGCTGCATGGTCGATCTTTCGATAAAGAAAGAATTCAAGGACAATAAACAAAGGGCGGCAGTGTGCCACTCCCAGCTCAAAAAAGCAGCCGCTAAAGCCTCAGTGGTGGACTGGAATTCGTGGAACGATCAAGATATATTTTATTATTTTTCTGATTGAATTAGGGACCGCAATCCATACAATCTTACATGATTGTTCAGTATTATAAGCCTAATTCCAAGAATACAGGCTGCGCTTTCAGTTTCGATATCGGAGTTAATAATAAAAACCAAGAACCTTGTGTTTATGTTAGGGCGGTGAAACAGCATTCTTGGGACAGTTCTAAAAGGAGCGGTTCTTTTTCTGCCAATGCTAAAAACCCTGAGAAATCTATCTCAATTAAATTAAACGAGATTGAGGTGGGGGGCTTTATAAATGCCGTGACTAATTATAAAGAATTTTCAGCCTTTCATTCTTATGAAGATAACAAGACCTCAATTTCTTTTAAGCCTTATACCAAAAAAGACGGCACTGAAGCGTTTTCTTTTGGGGTTACGAGAAACTCCTCTAACAAGTTTGGTATTGGGGTGGAAATGTCTGAGGCGTATGGCCTCCTTGAATTCTGTAAGTTGTTTCTTCAAGAACTATACACTTGCAGACTAATGAAGAACTTACAACAAAGGCAATCCCAGAGCCATCCAACCATTACTCCCCCCAAGTCGGGGTTCGATGACGGTTACGTGAACTCATGAGTAAAAAAACCGTCTTAATTCATTCTAATTTTTGCAGAGCCTTTACAGGATTCGGCAAAAACAAAAAGAACATTATGCGGTATCTTTTTGATACCAACAAGTATAATTTGGTAGAGGTAGCTAATGGAATTCATTGGGATGATCCCGCCACACAAACTGTTCCATGGACATGTAGGGGATCTTTGCCGTTCCCGCAGGAAGTGGAGGGTTTGTCTGAGGAGGAAAAAAGGGGCGCGGGTTACGGCAACAAGCTGATAGACCGCGCAATAAAAGAATTTAAACCAGATGTATATATTGGCATCGAAGATATTTGGGCCTTTAATAATTTTCACATTAAATCATGGTGGAATAAGATTAATACCATGGTTTGGACAACCCTAGACAGTCTCCCTATTTTGCCACAAGCAGTAGAATATGCACCCAAGATAAAGAATTATTATGTTTGGGCTTCCTTTGCTGAAAAGGCGTTCAGAGAAATGGGATACAATCACGTAAACACTCTCCGAGGCTCCCTTGACACCTCTAACTTCTTTAGGCTTTCGGACAAANAAAGAAAGAATCTAAGAGAGTCTCANGGTNTAGGCAATGAATACCTAGTGGGGTTTGTCTTCCGTAATCAGTTAAGAAAAAGTGTCCCCAACCTTTTAGAGGGGTTTAAAATTTTCAAAGAAAAAGAGCCAAGGGCCAAGCTCCTCCTCCACACTCATTGGGGTGAGGGGTGGGATATCCCCCGAATGCTTCAAGAAAAGAGCATAAGTGCGGCTGATGTTTTAACAACGTATATTTGCTCCAAGTGTAGTGCTTACGAAGTGCGTTCGTTTTCGGGACACGGACAACACTGTAAAAGATGTGGTTCACAAGGCACCGTGAACACCACCAATACTGGAAAAGGAGTAAGTGAAGAACAGCTGAATGAGATTTATAATCTTATGGATGTTTATTGTCATCCTTTTACTAGCGGGGGACAGGAAATACCCATTCAAGAGGCTAAATTGACTGAGCTGGTGACCTTGGTTACTAATTATTCTTGCGGGGAGGATACTTGCGGTGAGGAATCTGGAGGACTCCCATTAGAGTGGAGTGAATATAGAGAGCCTGGGACTCAATTCATCAAAGCCTCGACTTACGCTCAAAGCATTGGAGAACAACTAATCAAGGTGCGCGATCTAGAAGATGATGTCCGACGAGAGTGGGGTCGCAAAGCTCGTCAGTGGACGATTGATAATTTCTCCGTTGAAGTTATAGGCAAACAACTAGAAGAGATAATTGATGAAATGCCCCCCGTAGATTATGACTATGATGGTGGTGCCGTTATTAAACTCGATAGCACTTATGAGCCAAAAGAAAACTATTCCTCTCGCGGAGACTTCCTTATAGATATCTATAAGAATATTCTAAAGGATGAGATAGATGAGAACTCACAAGGGTTTAAACATTGGATGGGGGAGCTAGAAGCGGGAAAGCAACCAGCAGAAATTATAAATCATTTCAGACAAGTAGCTCTAGAGCACAACCAAAAAACAACCACTCTTGATCTGTCTGAGATGCTGGGCGATGAAGATAAAGGTAAAAGAATAGCCGTGGTAATACCCCAAGGCGAAACCGATGTTCTCTTGATAAACTCCCTTTTAAAGAATCTCAAAAAACAATACAAAAAATATAATCTTTATATCTTTACACAGCCTCAATATTTTCCTTATATAGATGACAATCCTAACGTTCATAAACTAATACCCTACTCTCCCTCTCTAGAAAACCCCCTTCTAATGGAGGGGGCGGGGGATCATGAGGGGCTTTTTGAAATGGTTTTTTATCCACACACCACCACGCAGAAAAATATGTCTTATATACATAATGCTCTAGACAAACACCAATTCTCGCTTCGCTAGTCATGCCTCACCTTCTAGAAGAATACGCTAAAAATTTAGGAGTGAAAATTTCACTTCCTGTTGTTAATGATCATTTTTTTCCCTTGATTATAGATAACTATATTACTATTTCTAATGACGACGAGGTGGAATCCAAGCATTATCCGTATTATGATATTGTGCTCAACTTGCTTAAGCCATTTCTAGAAGAAGAGGATATAAAAGTCGTTCAGCTGGGCGGTAAAACGAAAATAGAGGGAGTAGATGTGGCCTTGAATATTCCTTTCAAGCAGAAAAGTTTTATTCTATCTAAATCTTTATCACATGTCGGCTCTGACAGCGCGTTAAATCACCTTGCCAGCGCCAAACAAGTTCCCACGGTGAACATATTTGGCAATACGTTCCCTAATGTCAATCGGCCTATTTTCTCCGAGCCCTCTCTCAATATTGATATAGCTCCCAAGTGGGACAAAAAACCATCTTTCAGCGATGTTGATCCTAAAAGACAGATAAGTACTATCAAGCCAGAGAAGATAGCTGAGAGCATATTGAAATCACTAAAACTAAAAAAGATTCCCATTAGTTTTAAAACCCTTCACGCTGGGGAAAAGTTTAAACAAAAAGTTGTTGAGGTTGTGCCTACCTCTTTCGCTCCCCTCTCTCTACCCGAGGGACAGGTCGTTATAGTAAGGGCAGATTATGGGTTTAACGAAGATGCTTTTTTGAGATTTTGTAAAAGTTACAAGGTTGTTGTGTATGCGAATCAACTCATCCAACCCCATGGATTAAAGGAAATAGCCCACAACCTCCAAACTCTGTTTATTTTTGCTGAAGCGAGTTGGGACACCATTCCCACCAGCTATTTTAAAATGTTAAAAAATTCAAACATTGAATGCGTTCTCTTAGTTAGAGAAGAAAAAGATTTACCTGCCTTACGCAACAAGTATTTTGATATTCCCATTCGGCCCTACCTCGCCCCAAAAGATCCACCCTGCAAAACAGGGGAGAATGCTAGGTTTCTTTCGGAAAAACGAATAATCGAGGATGGCAAAGAGTATTTAAGTTACGCTCATTGGGAAAAAGGACTTGACAAGAACAACGAAGTGCTCGATACTCCTGAATATTGGAGAGAATCAGATCACTTTTATATTTATGAGTCAGACTAAAACAGCCGAAAAGAAGGTAGCTAAGAAGTTATATGGACCTGATGTTTACAAGCGTAATGATCACGGTCTATTAGAAAATGCGGAGTATGTATTCAACGAGGATGGTTCTGTAAACTGGAGAGCCATGATCAAACCAGAGTTTCTCTATCCTAATAAGGGTTGGTTTGAGGCTCGCAATAAGTCAGTCCCCGACTCGATTGAAGGCTTAGACGATAAACAACTCTTGATCATGTTGGGGGGAATCAAAGAGCTGGCCAAAATGAGGGGATACAACTCCATTGATTTTAAAGTAACAAATGTTTCAGACGGCTATGTCACGGCTAAATGCACCATCGATTGGGCTAAAAACTATGAAACCCCTGACACTGGGTTAATATATACGGCCTACACAGATGTGGCTAATGCTACCTTAGATAATACAGATGCTTTTTGCGCCAAGTTTCTTGAGACTATTGCTTGCAACCGAGCTTTCGTGCGTTGTGTTCGCAATTACCTTAACATCCATATTGTCGGAGCAGATGAGATTGACAAATCTCAGGGAAGCTCCCAATCTTATGAGTCGGGTGCTGTAGCGACCCCTATTACCCCTCTAGACCTCTTGGAGAAGACTCTTCGGGAAAAGCACGGGGTTGAGTCATTCGACGGCTGTAAGGAAGTCCTCAGGAACTTGTGGAAGAGTGAGTCCTACAGAAATGAATCGGCCAAGGGCTGGAAGTCCTTTAAGGACATCCCTACCAAAGAAGCGAGGAGGCTGATTGCCGTGTTAAATAAATGATCAAGAGAATTACAAATCCTGATGAATTTAAAAAGGCTTTAGATGACATCTTTGATCTTTTCGAACACGAAAATGAAAATGAAGGGCATCAGTTTTTAAGACACAATAAAGAACATATTTCTAATTCCTTCGCACAC
>JGI25129J35166_1000371_pt1 | contig 14937 bp, 6 predicted proteins | sample ETNvirnome_2_130_FD_35166 | JGI IMG/M metagenome (IMG submission 35166) | reverse complement strand
CAAGAGCGGTTCCCTGATACTAAGGTAACGCTGGCAATATGTGATGCTATATTAATAGCAAAGTTTGCACATGATAATGAGTTATTGGCTCAACATTAACAAGTAGGGGATGGATAGTTTTTTGGTGTTCTATCTGTCCCTGAAAGTTAACCGAGGAGAACATTATGGAAAGAAATGGATTTGGATACCCCTCTATATTATACTTAGAACTATGGAAAGATGATTTTGTAAGAGGAATAGACTTTATAATATTATTTGTAGAACTTTCTGCTCATGTTGCTAAAGATGGCTACATTACTATTGGATTAGCATTAATGAATCTATTAGAATTTCAGTTTACAATAGGTACAAGACTAAAATGATTTAAGAGCTTCCATTACTGCACGTTTCTTAGCTGATTCATACTCTCCCCTTCTTGCTTTCTTTTGCATACGAATTTTCTTCTTTGCTTCTTTACTTTTCTTAGTTCTTATATTTAATCCACCCTTACCCCAGATTGCTTTAGACATATCTGATGTCCACTTTCTTGGATACAATCCTAATTCATAAGCAAAGATAGCATGAGAGTTACCATTGGCAATAGCAGGTATATTTTTAGTAGCCCATCTGGCAACCTCTACATTAATACTACCAAGTAATCTATTTTGTTTCTCTGAGTCAGTCATTTCATATGCATCTTTATATCCAACAAGCATCTTTCCCCAATCACTATCAGGCATACTATATAGACCAGCTAAGTTTCCCCAAAAGACTAGATCAGAGATTAAAGGACCTGAAATTACAGACTGAACAGGACCTCTACCGTAGAAGGCTTCTTCTCTCTCTTCATCGCTTTCTGCTTTAAGATATGTTATCCAATCCTTTACTCTATCAAGAGTATCATTCTCCATCACATGAGTTAAGTCTAGATTTATAACAGATGATAGTAGATGTGTAAATGCATATATACCTGCGTAACGAGCCATTGTTTTTATTTCAGGTGCATCCCATTGCCCAGCAAGAGCAGCATCTTTTGAACCTCTTAAATGTTCTGCCTGTCTATTCATAAAAGACATGGAGTAATGCATAAACTGTCCCATGATCTGACCAACAGCACCATAACCTTTATAGGTACCACCAATAATGGGCGCCTTAGCATGAACTCCATACTCAAACGCATCTGATACAACAGCTTCATTCCCAGCAGTCTTAGCCATACGCAAGGCTATTCTTTCTCTTCCTTCTGAGGTATGACCATAAGCCATGGCAGGTGACTCAGAAATCATTTTATATGTTGAAACAAATGACGTTCTAAACATCTCCTGTCTCATCCAGTTCTCAGTAATCTTTTGGAAAACAGCACCCCATCCAGTTGTTTTAGCAACAACCTTATCTATTGTCTCCCACTTACCATCTCTTTTAAATTTTAGATGTTCTTTAGTAGGATCAAATTCAATAGAGGTTCTTTCTATACCTTCCATTGGTACAACACCTTCCATAGCTGCAATAAGGTTGGCTTCACTGAACTCATATCCAGCATCTTTAATAGCACTGTCAACCTTTGATCTTAATATCTTATCAGTCTTCCAAGCATTTCTAGACTGAAACCATGTCTTGTACCCTACATTTGCAAGATAATAATTGAATGATAAAAAGTTACGTACAGATGTTGTGAACCCGAATCCTATCTTAGATAAGAACTCTGTTGCTGTTAGTAATCTAGTTATTTTATTAACCATTGGGTCTCTATCAGTATATCCTATGGTAGCTGTCTTATATAAATCATCCATGTAATCTCTCATAGACTTAGCAAGTTCACCCTCCATACTTTGAAGGCGGTGATTAGACTTTAAGTATGCTTCCTTAACATGATTGATCTTATTAAAAGCAATAATATCTTGAGCATATCTTTTGAAGACACCAATAGGATTCTGATTCCATACTTCATTAAGACCTTCACCTCGTCTTCCTTTTAAATGGTCAGGTCTTCCATCCATAGCCATCTGGTCATATATCTTTGAGATACTTTCAAAGGCAGCAGCTTTTGCACCATCATTACTTGTATCCCATACATCATAAAGTTTTCCTTTAATCTTGGGGAGTTCAAGCAACAAATAATGAGGAAAATACCTACCCTCTTCCATACCATCTTCTATACTCTTAATAGTTTTATTAACTTGTTCTCTAAATCTCTCAGCTCTTTCATATTCAGGGCCAGCTTTACGATCACCTACATATATTTCTCTAGCTACATCAGCAGACTTACGCAAACCAAGTATAGCAACATTTCCTAGACCCTGTTTAGGATGCATAAACCCATCTATAATAGCTTCAGCAGCATTAACAACATGAGGACTTGTCTTATTCATTATCTCTGCTCTCTCTTCTTTCGTCCCCTCAATATATTTTATTACATTAGGAAGTACATCTCCACCCTTTCTAGATATTAAATCTTCAAGGGATTTAATCATTTCATTCTCTTTAGCTGTGTCACCACTAGCAATAGATTCTTTAATTCGAGCCTGTACATCTTCAACTTGCTTTAAGAATACATTAGGCGATTGTTTTCTACCAGTACCAGTACGTGTAATGGCATCAGCTTCAAAGAGAGCAGCTTGTAAATGTTTTTGAGCCTTCTCCAACTGTTGAATATAAAATACGTTATGGTTTCTTTCATATGCAACAGCTCTATTAATATTATCTAAGAAACTTCTTATGCCTGGAAACCTATTAGCTATGGCTCTTGGTACAAATGTAACCTTCTCAAACTCACTTATCTTTCTTCCACCTAATCTCCTATCTAGATTTAGAATTTCAAGTTCTATTCTATTGTACATTCTCTTGCCCTCATAAGGAAAGTATGTATCAAATGGCATACCAGTCTTGGTCATGATAAGGTTCTTCATCATCCTATATCCAAATGTTTTATTACCTCCACTAATTTCTGACAAGGCCTTCCCATAAAACTTATTAATATTAGGAGACTTGTTCCAAAGTTCTACAAGCTTATTCCCTTCCCTTAAATGCTCTCTTAACTGCCTACCATAAGGTTGACATTCCATATCTATCCACCTATCCCCTTAACGCAGGTACCCTCTGCTTCTTTCTTTATTGCTGTTTTCCATTCATTAACTAAACCATTCCTAACATTTACTCCACCCTCTCTATTAAATTCACTACCTGCATAGTTCATATGAACCTGTTCAGACCCATCAATCATTCTAATCAACTGTCTATTCTTATTGTTTCTAGATACATCCCATGATGGCTTCGCAGCATCCAAAGCCATCTCCAATGTACCAGAATATCCTTTACCTAATGGGTCTTTAATAATATCATGTACTAGCCTGCCCATACCTCCTAACTCATTAAAGTCTGTTGAATAGTCTCTTGTATATTCTCTACTACTATCACTTAACTCGTCAATAGTTTCTCCAGCTCCAAGAGTTCTCGCACGCCTAAGAAGAATACCCTTTCTCGAAACAAATGCTTGGACAGCATCACTATATGCTATGTCTTTTTGCTCAAGCATCCACCTATTAATTGCATTAACCACTCTAACATTTTGTTTCAAAAATGGAAATACCTTTTCACCAGCAGTTATTATTCGTCCATGATAAACTTCTGGCTGAATAAGTGACTCATATATATCCTGTATTCTACCAGCATTTTTACCAAATCCATAGTCTTGTCCCCACTCCCTAAAGAGAGGTTCAAGCCATGAATTAATATCTATTCCACCTTTAGTATAAATTTCATTCTTAGTAGCCTTATTTTCAATAGCATCTCTAAATGTTTGTGTTGTAATTCTTTTTATTGACCGATACGTAGTATCAACATCATTATAAAATCTTTCTACCTCATTAGATGCTAAGGGGACTCTAAAACTTTCAGGATTATACGTAGTGAGAGCATTTAATGCAGACAAACCATCTTGTGCTTCAAAATCGCTAGTATGATATGATCTAATAGGATTCTTTAGAACCACATACTTTAAACCTGGCTTCATATACATACCCTGCTTAGGCCCTCTAACTATTCCATCAAATAAAATATCAAACCCCTCTGGTACTTGCTCTAAACCTTTAAGAGTTGATTGATCCCATCCACGACCTATAGTATCTTCAGCTCTCTTTGTAATATTATCTTTAACCCTATAAATAACCTGATTTTCATATCCTTCATTTCTCCAGAAATGGCCCTTCTTATGACTTCTAACAGAAATCTTTGCCCAGTGCTTATCTCTTTCCTCAGGTTCAACATCTTTTCCCCAATAATCTCGCATAGACTTGGTTTTAAAGTAAGATTCCATAGTCTTTAGAGTCTTATGCTTTCTCAAAAGCCTATCTATTCTTGTTTCATTTACCCACCTTTCACTATGGAGATAATCCATGTATCCTTCAATCTGTTGTCTGTCTGACTCTATTATCTGCCACATTATATCTCTTTTCAGATCAGCATTAAGCTCTACACCACCTATCTTATGACCACCCCAATCAAGACCTAATATGTTATCCCATATTTTACCCATCTCTTCCGCATTTAACTCTTGTCCTGGGTCTTTACTTGCACGAAGAAGAGATATATTATCAAGAAACTGTCTATTAAGTGATCCAATATTCTTGAGCTCACCTGCAAATCCATAAACATCCTCTGGATTTTTATACATATCCCTTTTTCCAAGTTCATGCAATACATAGGTACCTGGAGACTGATCCATAAACTCTTGAAATAGAGTAGGTTTCTCTCTGCCAACTCCAAACGATAAAACTGGTGCCATACCTGGGTATTTAAATCCTGGCTGCTGTACCGACTGTGCAAGTTTTCCCACATCTTGAAATCTTTTTGAGTCAGGAAAGAACATCTTTAGTAGAGCATTTTGCTTTCCACGATTACCACGACTCCTTCTCCATAGTCTATCAAAAATATATCTATTAGGGTCTAGATGAAATTCTCGTATATCATGATACATATTTCTGACTTGCCAGTATTCAGCCTGCCTTTGCCCAGACTCATCAAACACACCACTAAATATTCTCTGAGTTCTACCAACAGTTTGTACAACCTCTTTATAAACATCTCTGTACGCTTCATTCATAGCGCCAGAGGGACCAGATTCAACGTGCATAACAGGCTTCATATCAAGATGTAGTTCTCTGGGATTTCCATTTTGATCTACACCATGAGGTCTTTCCCCTCCTACAAAAGCCTTTGAACCTGGGACTCTTTCATATGGTGATGCAGTCTCTCCAGCTAATCCAGCCTTACTCCATCTATCAAATAATATAAAATCAATAACCTGTTCATCCGTAGCAAAAGCTAATTCACTAGCACCCTTTAGAGGATCAAGGAGAGTACTAGCTACATTATTAATTCTTTGTGCAAGGTGTTGTGTACTAGGACTACTTTGATCTAAAATATTCCATTTGTGAATGTCTGCCCCCACCTTCATATCAAATCCAGTATTCTCAAGAAAAGTAAGTGAATGATTCATTCTAATTATTCTACCTATCAGTCTCTTATTTCTATTGAGATCAGTCTTATACTTACCTATAGTATCATAACCTTCTGACGCTATACTACCACGAGCATTTAATCCATTCTCAAATATATCTGCTCCCCATACTGTTTTAGTATATGGCTGTGGTTCAACAGTTAATCCAGAGGTTCTCAGAGCCATTGACCACATACCAGGCCTAGCATTAGCAAACCAAAACAACTTATCTACATCAAAATCTCCCTGATGCTTAGTAAGCACATCCATACTATTTACGCCTACAACATTTCCAGAGAAGGGATCATTATTATATCCCTTCACTCTATTAATAACTACATCACCCATCTGTTGCCTAGGTATCCTAAGACTAATATGACCTAGTTGAGTATCATGATCTCGTAAATTTCTACTAGTCTTAGTATAAGTTTTACTATCATTTTTCCACATACTTTTATGAGAATCACTTAGAGAGCCCCAAGGACCAGCTTGACCAGATACAAAATCGCTAATCTCTTTTGCTGTAAGGTTAACTGTCTCTTTTTCTAGTACGGCATCTAATCTTCTCAAGGCAACGGCTAAGTTATGTGTTGGTTCTCTTTGAATAAACCCAGGTCTTGTTTGATTCCAATATTGGGGCTGACCATCCGCTGTAAAGATACGTACAACATCCTCAGAAACATCTTTCCCACCTGAATTTTTAAAGATAATAGGAATCTNTTGATTGCTCTGATATACTCCACGTAGGTCAGCCGCCTCAAATGGGAGTCTCATCTCTCCATACTTAATCTGTCTTCTCTGATTATTTAATTCTGTGTAAGCAGGCAGTCTTAGATCAGGGTCTGGAGCAAAAACTGAAGTTCCAGCACCCTTATCAGCAGACTCTCCTAATCGGCCAGGTAATTGCTTATGAAACATTCTATGAATCTGTTTCTGAACCAGTATATCACCAGAATCTATACCCCAGTTAAGCAACTTAGCCATCATGGTTTCACTACTATACTCCTTATAAGCCAGTTCCTTCTGTGCAATATTAAAGATTTTTGCTATCATAGCATTCCTGCCATCACCATACAATTCACCAGCATCTTCCATGACTGCTCTAACATTTTTATCAAGCTTCATATATTTTATTAGATCACTGTTCTCTGCAGAGTTCATAAAGTTATGAAGAGCATCAGGAATACGTCCTTTCTCTAGTGCTTTAGGAGAAAATACTGTACTTACGTCAGAGTGAGGTATAAGAAAATCATTCGCTGTTGTATGATTAGCTCTTATCCCAGCCGCCAAGTTCTCAGCAAAACTAAGGTTAGAATCAAAACTTATATTTGCAACCACATTTGCAGAGTGTGACTTAGCAGCTGATTCACCCATAATTATATCAATGTTATGGAGAGCCATAGCATTAGCTATAACCTGATCGAAAAAGAAATTCTCTTTACCTATTAAAGTTCTTGCATCTTCTGGAATATTATGAATAATAATTGGCTTGACACCCCCACGACCTTCCCCTAAGCCAGCTCCAGCATTAGCATAAACTACATGACCAAAACCTTCTCCAAGCCACGCAGCCCCATCCATGTTAGATGTAGTCTCTGTTATGGATTGAATTTCATTACTTGCTATAGCATTTATCATATTATCGTAAGCATTTCGTGCTTCGCCCGATGCATTTNTTCGAGCATCAGCATACTGTCTTAATAACTGCTCTCTCGAACTAAACAAGGGATGATTGATTACTTCATCTGGGACAACAGCGACATTAGCCTGATACCCTTTAGCCCGTTGTTCACTATAAGCAAGTGCAAGAGGCTCATTGCCCCCGAGATATTGTGTTATTACTTTTTCGTGAACATTTTCTACTACTGGATTTAAAGCTGTAGCATTTCTCTTCTCACTTAAATGTGCGTATTTAAATATGGAAGCCGTCTCTGACTGTACATCTCCTTTCTTATTGTATCCAACTAAATCATTAAACCCCTGAGTATTTATAAAATCATAATACATAGCCCTCATAAGAACTCGTTCTTCATTCTTGCTCTCAGTCTTTCCTTCAGATTGTACCTTATCTATTGCATCTCCAAAGATGTCCTCGAAGTTTCTACGAGCTCCACCAGCCAAAGACTCTCTCTTTTTCTCGTACCATGTACCTACTTTCTCTGACCATGCTAGCTGATTATTTGAAATCGAAGTCCCATCATATAATATATCATCTGTTTGAGAAACAGATAAAACTCTCCATCTACCATCCGTACTTCTCTCTCTTGTTCTATCAGCTAATTCATCAGCGGCTTCTTCTCTTTTATCAGAATCTTGTATTTTTCTGCCAGCTTCAGCAGTTAATTTGAAATCAGTTAAGAGATTCTCAACATTAATAGGATTACCATCTTTTCCTGTTATATCTCTAATGCTTTTTGTTCTTCCACCTGAGTCAAGACCATCAGAAGACAAATATGCTAGAGTTGTTATATTTAATGGAGTATCAGAATCTTTATCGTTTAGCCATCTATCAAATTTTTCAACACTTCCTCTCATTCTAGACGCATCAGGGTCTTGCCTTAAAATATTTAGTTGCCCATCATATGTAAACTGGAGTGGTTTATGTGTATCAACAATCGTACCTATTACTCTATTGAGGTCATATAAAATAAACTCTTGAACGGAATCATTAGCATGCCTTGTGATAGCCTGATCTACTGTTTCTCCTGCCGCCTTCTTTAAGTCTCCATCCTCATACTTATCCTTAGCTCTGGATTCACTATTATCTACCACATCATTAATCATATCCCGCACTACATCTAAAAGCTCTCCCTTCTGTCTCAACTTTGTTCTTCTTGCAGGAGTAAGCGACTCAGTATCTGCTAGTTCAGCAGATACTATTCTCTCTCTCAATTCAGGACTAAAATTACCCGTATCAGCATCAAGCATAATACCACCATATCTAGCAGCAACACTATTAGGATTAACTGAGGCAGATACACTTGACTGACCAGATAGAAATGCTGAAGCGGCTTCTGCTATCTTACTTTCATATCTTGCTGCAGTCTCTGGATTTATAAGCTTTTGATTAGCCGCCCTAACTGTTTGTAGGTAATCTCTTAGAGCAGTGTATCCCTTCTTTTTAATAAATTCAGATAGTAACTGTTCTTCAGTAGCTTCCATATTCATGCTTGTATGCTCTGTTAAATAACCTCTTATCTTGTCAAGCATAATAGCTACTTGCTCTCTATTAACTCCTCTTCCACCGTCTATCATCATTTGTACAATAACTCTTTGGGCTTCCTCTCTTGAATGAATATCACGTCTTTGCAATTCAAGAACTCTTTCTCTTTGAGACTCAATCTTTGCAAAGTCAATACGATTCATAACCATGTCTATTCTCTCAGCTCTAGACGCCCCTGGCATATGAGATATTGCATCATCTACTGTTCTAACTTGTTCATATGCATTTTCAAGTGTCTTAATAATTATATCTAAATCTTTTAATCCCTTCTCTGAAAATTGACCTCCCTTTCTCATGTCTTTTAAAGCATTAACTGATGTCACCATAGACTCAGCGCTCCACTCTCCCTCATCTCCTGCAAACCTACTCTTTATATTCTCTCCCAAAGTTGCTAACGTAGCAGCATCTTCCTCTACCGCTAGGGATTCTCTCAATCTAATGAGTGGTTCTTGAATCTCTGATCCATAACTTAATATTTTATCAGCCTTATCTAGGGCAAGTCTAAGAGAAGGAACATCTCCTCTATCAATATACTTAGTCTGTTCTATCTTAGGTCCTCTATCTCCTGTATCAATAACTAAGTCACTTATGGTACGGAATCTTCTCTGTATCTTTTCATATATCTTCATGTACCTTTTACGTTCTTTGGGATTGCTTACAAGTTCTGGACCATCTTCCAATAACATCTTTTCAAAGTATCGTGCTTGGGGCATCCCTATACCCAGCCTACCTCCTGAAGTAGTTTCCCTTGTAAACATAGCATGGTCACCAATCGTAAGCATGTCAAGTACAGCAGCTATATCTGGTGCAACTGGCTGCCTTCCTCTCTCCCACAAATACTTAACAATATCTTCTTTAAGAGATACAGTATCCTCAAAAACTCTTTTACCTTTAAGACCATTAGATTCTAATAATTTATGAAGTCTTTCAGCGTCTTTAGCATTAACAGTCCTCTCACGTGAGATTCTATTTATTGGTCCCTTACGCTCAATAGCCATCACCTGAGCAAAGTCAACTGCAGCTTGTAAATCTTGCATCCTTTCTTCAGCTACTTTCTCAGTCTTATCAAATACTTTATATGACCCAATCTGGTCATTTATAGGACGATCTAAAGTTCCAAATATATCTTCAAAGATTTGAAGTAATGGCTTGTCTTGTTCTTTTATATTTCTCCGCTTACCTGAAATGATATTATATATTCTCTCAGATACTTGGTTCCTATGATACTGACTTAGCTGTTGTGTAATTCTATTATTGAGAGGGTCAAGTGCCATGTCAATACCCCTCCCTAATGTGGCAGTAATAATATTGCTCCTCATATTCTCAAGAGAATCCGCAGCCTTTTCTTTCATCTCTGGAGTCAGCTCTTCAACAGGCTTACCATCTTTTGTTGACATCTTCTCAACTCGACCCCATTCTTCTAATTTCTCTACAAGCGAATGGTACTCATTGAAAGAACCTAAATCCTTACCCGATGAACCTGACACAACTGAGAGTCTTAACTTACCACCTTCCTTTCCTCTATTATCTTGGTACTTTAGTTTACCAGCATTAGCAAAACCAATTGCTGCCTCCTCAAACATATTAAAGAAACTCTCATTAACTTCCTCACCCACCTTTACTTTTAAGGCTGGAAATCCTTGGCTTTTTACTGAATCGTTCTTTTCCTTATCGTAGACAATCTCATCAATAGAATCTTGAATCTTTGTTCTCTCTTTAGCTGTTAGATATTCAAGGTCTTTCTCTGAAATAAGAGTAGTTTCCAAATCCATTCTACCACCCTGAAGAACCTCGCTAGCCTTCATAGCAAAATATGAGTGATATGCCTCTCTAACATTAGANTCTATAATCTCTCCATTCCCCTCTCCAGTATCCACTCTAGCTTTAAACTCATCAGTCTCTATAAACTCATCAAAAATTTCTTTAATCTTACGCATTGTAGGGTTCTTTAGAAGACCAGCACCATACAATCCTTCTTCCTCTCCTATTTCTATAAGATCAACAAGTGTCTGCACCTGACCAGACTCCAATCCCATTCTATTAAGAAGTTCTGCCTGTTCTATATACTTGTCGTCATAATGAAGCTTTTGCATTTCAGCTTTAGAAAAAGGTTTCCTTCTCTTAGTCCAAAAGGCACCAAGAAGAGCATGCGTAGCCATCTCTGATGGGTCCATAGCTGCTCTAAACTCTGGGTCTAATAGATTATGGGCTCCACTAAAGAATAACGATCCAATAGTCATCCTTCCTAATGAGCCTCCCATATCCTTCCAAATCTCACTCTTAGTTAATGTGCTAAAATCTTTGTACCTCTTTGCATACCAGTTATCTAAGAACGGTAACAATACATCCTTTCCATGTCTTCCAGAAGCTACTCCCTCCATAGTTAAGGTATGATCTACGCCCTTAACAGTAGATATAACACTATGATCTCGGTCTGATCGTAAAACCATCTGCGCATATCCCTTTAACTCTTTTTTAGACATATTCTTATACTTGGGCTTACCCCTAGCAATTCTCATCAAATCTCTTGTCATCTTCCAAATAGGAGTCTGTCTACCACCTGGGATAGCTTCTACTAATGGTAACATAGCAGCAAATGTGGCAGTTTGAAGAGCTGTGTCACCCCACATAGGTTCTCTACCTTCCTTCTTCGCCATAGCCCATTCATTCGCGGCATTATATATACCAAAGTTTATATACATATCTATCGCCTTGCCAGCGTATGTAGCAAGACGACCCATCTCCTCTTCTCCTACTCCTCTAGTTAGTTTCGANATACCCCATCGACCAAAACTATTAATGTGTCTCCCTTCCCTGATACCCTCAATAAGGGCCTGAGATACTTCACCAGCCTGTTTAGGAAGAATACTAAGTTTATCCTTATCAGCGGCCTTCATAATAAAACGCTTGACATGAATACCTAAATTCTCTTCAAATTGTCTTATTGCTCTAGGGTTACCAGCTTCATATACACTCGCAGCTTTCCTAGCCGATGGGAGTAATGATTTACCACCAGCTTCCATCTTCATCTCAAAGTCTAGAGCCTTCTTTACTGCTTTCTCACCTAACTCNTTCTTTAATCCAAACTCTAAACCTTTCTTAGCAGCTAACTCAGTTCCCGCTTTCACAGCAGTATGGGTACCAACTGTAGCCATAGCCGCAGCTCTTGTTCCAGCTCCAATTAGTTTTAGAGGTCCAAGAAATCCAATAGCACCACCAAGTACACCACCAATAGTCTGAGCCATTGTCTTGTCAGCGCTAAAGAAATCTTCCTCTGCACCAAGAGATTCTCTTAGTCTTTCAGAAAACGCTGGAGCAAGAACCTCTCCTAATCCAGCTGTCCCTGATTCATAAGCCTCCCAGGCAAACTGACCTAGACCAGCAAAGAGNGCATTTCTATCGTCTTGAACCTTACTAGGTGTTAATGTTTGAAGGGGTGTTTGCCCAGCAGAACCGTAATTCGTGGGTCTTTTTAGTTTACCAGTCTGATAATCCGAAACAAGTTTCGCAAGCTGGTTGTCACTAACAGTGACGTTGCGCTTCGCAAACTCTCTCCTTAAAGACCTGCTTAAGTTGTCTTGTACTGGCATCCAGCATTACTCACTTCAACTTATCCGCTATCATATAGCCTGGCATCCTACGTGATTTGTTAGTATATAAATTTCTAACTCTCCAATCTCCCCTAGCTCTATTGCTTGGGACATCCTCAATCTCATAGTTATCATCTCCCATCTGAACCATATCACCCTCTTCTAATGCTTCCATTCTTCCTTTCCTCTCAGAATCTAAATTCTCATACTTACGTTCCTTAGTCCCTGGAAATTCCATCCCCATAAAACGACCAGAAGAGGCTTCCATATCCGAGACAGAAATATCTCTATAATAAGATGCGTTAGTAGGTCCACGCAAAGCCTCACCTCTATCAGAATAAAATATTCTCTTATAGTCTGAACTTGGAGATGTAATCTCTACACCTTCAGCCATCGCTCGCAAGTCAGTGGCTAAACCTTCCATTCCTATTTCATTTAATATCTCCAATGGTGTATGCACTACAGTCTCTTCATCCCCTACTGGTGTCTCAACTTCTAATGGTGGAGCAACTACTTCAGCTTCACCCACAACCTCTTCTTCTGGCCCTCCTCCATATGCATCAGCCATTCTACCCGCTATAATGTCTTCGTAACCTCTAATACCAAGAAGGCTATCAGGGTCTATCTCAGTATCACCACGTATAAACTCATACATCTCTCTACTTATATCTTTCTCATTTGCCCTGGCTACTGGTACCCCTTCTAACAACTCAAAATCCTCTTCAGTTGTTATCACACCCATAGCCATTAATTTACTTAGGTTAGATTTTTCTTTTACTCCCATCACACCAGTCTCAGGATCAAGGTCTCTATCAGACATTCTCATAGCTAACATATCTTCACCTAAGTCTAGTATAGAATCACGATACCTTTCTGGCTGTGTAGAATATCCCACTAAAGCATTGTACATACTGATTCCCATTGGGTCTTGTTTCCAATTCTTACCAAAGCCTGTTCTCATATAAGCTTTTAAAGATTTTCCTTCATCTTCTTCATCGTAAAGAGCACCACCTGCCATACTATAGATATTGTTAGCCAGCTTAGACATGTTCGCATCATTAAGATTCTGTGATAGGGCAAGTAACTTACTACCCTTCTCAAATGCATACTTCTCAGCTTGTAATGCTCTGTTAGCAGATGATTCCATAAGGGCAAGAGATGTTTGAACCCTCCTCTCATCACGTCTGAGAGTATCTTCATATCCCTTATCTATAATAGTTAATAAATCTTGTAGTCCGCTAGGCATTATCCCCCCACTAATCCTTGCCAAAGAGTTTCCATAAATTCATCTTGTTGTTCTAACTTTGCATTATCTGCTGCAATAGTATCTCTTTGCGCATCAATCTTATTCTTTTCTGCATTAAACATATCCTCAATACTAACCATCCCCCTACTAAAACTTGATTCCTGCTTTTCTATTGCACTCGCATACTGCCCTGTAGTTCTTCTTCTTGCTTGCTCAGCACTCACATCACGTTGAATCAAACCTTTCTTCTCTGCCTTGGCCTGTGTCGCTCCAGTAATATCTTCCATACCATAAGATGTCTGTCTACCAGTATCAATAATTCCAGTTCCAAACTCACTTCTCAATACATCTTTCTTAGCCCCTGTAGCTGTCACTAAATTTTCCTCAGCTTCATTAAGACCTCTTAACTTGTCCTGATTTACACCCTGCTGCGCTCTAGATTGTTTAGCTGTACTCCAAGCTTGCATACCAAGTTGTCCAGCCCCCAAAGCAAACTTGGCAAATTTAGCGTATGGAGAAAACTTAGAGGCAAGACCAAATAAATCTCCCGTCTCTGCACTCTTTTCTATTACTGAACCTACTTCCATGCTAATCCTTCTACACTCATATCATTAATGGACAGAAGAAATATAGTTTGATTTTTTCTTCGATGGGTCTTTAGGGCCTTTTCCGTACGCCCACACTGGATTACCAAACAAATCTGTGTACAAATATCCTTCCACTCCCGAAAATCCCTGTAAATCAGAATTATTCCCAGAGGTATCTTTTTTACCAGAATCAGGCATGGGGTGGCCTAACTCATGCCAAGTTTTAGGGCTTTCTTCTTTTACAGGTGACGGTGGTTTAGATGACATCATATCTTCAAGAGTGCTAGCTTTATGGAACTGAGCTGCAGCAGTAAGGTCAGTCATACCATACTCTGTGCCTTCACCTCCAACCTGATACTTCTCTTCTTTTATTCCCAACGTCTGACCTATCTTACTGAATATACTCTGATCTTCATAATCCCCTCCACCCACTAGGTTTAATGACTGGCCTTCTTTTTTCAATTCTGCTTTTAAATATTTCCTAGTGGCATCAGCCTGCGCCCTCTTGTCCATAAGTTTTTGAATCATATCAACGCCCTTAGACACAGCAGCAAATCCCCCTTTTATTTGATCTCGTTCACGCTCACCCTTCCATGAGATGAACTCCTTCTCGTGTTCCTTCTCCATTACGTCATATAAGCTAGTCCTATATTGACCTAGGGCTGTGCCTAACGCTGAGTATTTACCTTGTTTAAGTGCCATATTTTTAGTCAGTACAATTTACGCATTGTTCTTTAAAATTTCTACCTCAGCCTTGGTCTTCATCTCTCGTCCAATCCTCTTCTGCAAAATCATTTGTCTCAGTCATGTTCATTGTA
>JGI25129J35166_1000370_pt1 | contig 14966 bp, 19 predicted proteins | sample ETNvirnome_2_130_FD_35166 | JGI IMG/M metagenome (IMG submission 35166) | reverse complement strand
AGTAAGCGTGTTACCTTTAGCTGAATAGTTGCCAGAGCTGGCAACCTCATTGCTTGTTGTATAAGCTGTTGTAGCCGCCGATAAAGTCGCAGAAGATGTATACAACGCTATTTTAAAGGTGTTTCCACCGCTATTTAAAAAATTATGTTTCGCTTCAAGTAACTCTTTCTTGAAACTAGTACACATTGCTTGTGTTATTGCCATTTATATATCCTCTATATTTTTAGCTATGCCCCAGTGTCCCTGCTTTTCTAAAATTACTTTTATAGTTGCTCGCTCACTTTTTGCGACTTTATAAAAATAATCTATTAACAACGCTTTTATTTGTGCTCTGTAAGCAACCGCTTGTTCACGCAAAGGCATCGGGGTATCCACAGAAATAGCGACAATTCGATTAACTGCCAGCTCTGCCCATTCTTCAGCGTTCATACCTCTGTTAATAGTGGTAACAACCGTAGGCGTTCCAATATCTGCTTCTACATTTACGTCAAACAACGGCTCTTCTTCCTTGCCCTGCTCTATAAGTATCATTACGGTTTTTATATTCAGCTAATTCTTTTAACATGACTAATGAAGCATCATATCTTTTTTGATACTCCGCCATCATATCCGGCTCTCCTTTCATAAAGGTATAAGCCTCAAGAATACTTCCATATAAAAGCACCGAACTAAAATTATCCCCAATCCATGTTGTAGTCGCAGTAGTAATGGTTTCTGGGTAATAGTAGTAATGCAACTCCATTGTATAACCAGAATCAGGAGTCGGCCCTAGTATCAATGTCGTATCATCAAAAAGCGCATAATATTGTGGGAGTCCTTTATTATCCCCCGCCGCAGGGTAGGCTTCCCGTATAAAATTAGTGTCTTTGTTTATCAGATAACTATAATTACTACTGCCATCTAATACCGCTAATGAAAAGGTATCCAGCCAATCGGTAGGCAGTGTTAAATATTGGTTACTCGTTGTTAAAGCGCCTGTTACATTTTTACGCAGATAAGCTATCTGTACTGTATTATAAATACGCTGTTCAGCTTGCGTAATAAACACATTGATGTCAGTCGTTGTAAATTCATTTTCTACATAAGACTGAATAGCTGTTTTTAAACTTTCATAGTTCATAATTAATTCGAGTTCTTACTAAACCCAGTACCTTTGGTTGCTGCACCTTTACCCTTCATCTGTTGTGTTTGGGTATTCGGTATCTTATTTGGATACCCGTCCATTTTAGGTACAGGCACAGGTTTAGGTTGGTTTGTGTTTGCTTTATGTTTTTTCATTTATAACTCCTACGAGGTAGTGACCGTAACCGATCCTACTTCTCCTGTTGCTTTTAAATCATTGGGTGTTACCCCACCACTATCATTAAACCCTACTGGTCCCCAACCCCATTGAAACACCCTACTACCAACACTATTTGCAGTTTGCGCGTAAGAGTTATCAGGTCTTGGGTTTCTAATTGCTTGCGGGTCATTAACTGGGTACAAGCCCACAAAATTTTGTGGTTGATCTGATTCCCAACAAGTGGAGCACACTAGAATATTAGTCTTACGCGCTCTAATATAAATTTCTTTAAGGCGGTTTAATTTATATTGAAACCCGCAACGATCACAATCTGCGATTGCGTGTTTAGCTGATGCGAATTTCTGAGCCATATCAGTTTACGTAATATATCTGTGGAGTAATTAGTAAAGAGGCTTTATCCCTGTCTTCATCAGAAGCAAGTAGCCAAGCTTCGTCATACATTTGTTTGAGAACAAGTACACGTTGTTCTGACCCCGGTATTTTTATTGCTAAATGATAAGCAAGACCTGCTACCATTGCTGGAAGAAACCTAAACGGGACATCCATTGTATTAAACCCACTTCCTGCATCTAGTATCCTAGCTAGTCGCCAATACACTAGCGTATAAGTAGCCGCACTATCCGGCACAGGCCACAAAGTAACGGTAGGGTTTTGCACCCCGCTTGCTTCAGTAGCTCCACTTTTACGATCTATGTATATCTGGGTAGGTCTACCCGTTGTGGTTTTATTAGGAATTGCTGCGTAACTGGATACCGTTATCCTAGATAGGGCTAGATCAGATTGCGTAGTACCTGACCCAGTACGAATAACGTATTCTAGTAAGTCAACTGTATCAACAGCAAGGTCGTAAGTTGCAGTTCCTGAAGTTAGTAGCTGCGTACCTGACTCTACAGTCCAGAGATTAATACCTCGATTTGCCCACTCTGCGAATAATAGATTAAGCGAACGTCTGGCTGTTTTAAGATCATACCCAGAACGTAATTCAGAACCTGCTCGTTCAAATGCTTCTTCTACAATTTCATTAAGATCCAGATCAAATGTAGCAGTTGAGGAAGTTGTCATATTTCATACCACTATCTATGTTTAGCTCTGGTTTTGCCTTTACGTGCAATACCATCAATAGATTTTTTAGCAACAGATTTTTTAGCAGCAGATTTTTTAACAAGACCGCCTTTTTTAAAACCTTTCGGCCCACTACGAAACTCTCCGCGTGTAATATCGCCTTTTACAAAAGCTTTCACCTCCGCCATCGTGGGGAGTCTTCCGAGTTTTTTAGCTAGTCCTTTTACTGCTCCTGCTCCTCCTACTCCTCCTCCTACTGCTGCTACTAGGCTAGCAATTGTTCCCGCCCTTCCTCCAGCAGTCTTTCCTAAATACTTGTCTATAGCTTCTGAAGTTCCAGCATCTTTTCCCAACCGTTGTGGTTGACTCAAAATACTTTTCTTTCGTGCATTCCATGCGCGCGTTCGCGGATATCGAGCTGCATTGATATCATTATCCGCAGTACCAACCCTACCCTCTGATTTACGAAATTCAGTTGGTTTTACAGGTCCGCCTGTACCAATATCCCCCCGATTTTTTCTTTTCGCGAAGTCTTCGCTAGCGTCATAAGTAGATCTGCTTTCAGTTGGTTTTTTAATTCTCCGCTTTACCGCTGTATGAATTGGAGCTTTATTTCTTGGTGTTTTATCACCTGACCTTATCCCCGGTACAGCATTTCCGCTTCGGGCAACAGCAGTAGTAGGTTTAGCTGCTGCTGCTGGTCTTTGTGCTCTTGCGTTATCCCGTCGCCCCTGAGCTGTCACTTTCTCAGCAGCAGTACGTTTATCTGGTTTTTTATCTTCTATCTTACGTTCTTTCTCTGCGGCAGCTTTAGTAGGGCGTTTACCAGTTCTATTCCAAGCGTTCATGTAATCTCGAAGACCTTTGGTATTGGTCGGAAATCCAGCCTTTACTAACTGATCTCTAGTTACATTTGCTTTTCCGTTAACCGTTTTATCAGACCCTACGCCAAACTTANCTTTAGTTCCTGTCTTAGCTGCACCGGTTGCTAGTCTTTGTGCTCTTTTATTGCTTCTTCTACCTGCCGCTGTCGCAAGTTGTGCTGCGGTAGGAGTAGTAGCTTTTTTATCATCTTTTTTATCAGCTTTCTCTTTCGCTCTAGCAGCAGCAGATTCAGGATAGCCTTCATCCTTAAAATATTTGCGTTTACGTTTTTGTTCTGCCTCAAAAAATTCACCAAGAACTGAACCAGCCATTTTAATATCCTCTATTTAAGCGTGATACGCAGTCATGTTAGTAAAGGTAGCAACCGTGTATTGCACATAAACGCCTTCACTAAACACAACACCTTCATCAGGAACAGTGACATCTCTCGATACAGTAGCCGAAGCAACAGTACCCAGTTTCATCAAAGCAGTACCTGCTGGAGAGGTATTTGTAAANCTAANNGTNCCTGCTGTTGCAGAGTTAACCGTAAATACCCCTTTAAGACGGGAACGACCTGCAAAAATAACATTGCCAGCAGAAGCATTTACTCCTGCCGAAACATTACCTGCGGGATCACCAACTGCTGAAATACCGGATATCGTTAAAAAATATTTAGACCCAGTAGCTGTTCCTGCATTTGCACCTGTAATGGACTCTGTTTGGGAATCACTATTTACATCAGTCCCAGTTACAGTAAACGATATACCAGAATCATCACCAGCAGAAAGAATAGTTACAATTCGTCCTGCGTTAAAAGTACAAGAGCCACCAGAAGCTAACGCGCCCTCTATTACGAGGGCTGCGTCCTCCCCAACGGCTGCTGCTGCGGATATGCCATCAGCATCAAGTGCCACTGTGTCAGCAGTAATAAATACCGCCTTTACGTCTGATACGGCCATAACAGCCCCCCTTATGCGTCAGCAAACGGTGTGGCAATCGTTCCAGAACCAAGCAACATTCCTTCAACAAAATATTGAGCACTAGCAATTGCCGTTACACGAATATAACTTCCGGGGTCACCGCCTTTAGTAGAACCATTCATCGTGATGACATCGTTAGAAGCCGCAGAAACCCACGTTTTACCTGTAGCCGCCGTGGTAATCCCGGTATACACCATACCAAGAAACTTGTCCGTTCCATCGGTCACAATATCCATATCCGTAGCTTCGGTAACCACCACGAAAGTGAAGGTTGCACCAAGATTGTTGAGTTGATTGGGATCTGTCGCATCAGTGGGCGTTGTAACGTCAATAGACGGCAACGTAAATACGCCATCAGCATCATTGGTTAATAATATTTTTCCTGCGTGAGATGCAACCGTTAAAGTCGTATTAGCCGTTAAGCTAACGACGCTCGGTGAACCAGCAGTAATGAATCCTGCAAGAGATCGAACTGGACCTGAAAAAGTAGTTTTAGCCACTTTGCTACCTCCTTACCAAAGGTTTTGCCCTAGAGTCTTGGTAAGCGTCTGCTGGGGCAGTCGCTAGGGCTAATTTTCCCAGATTAAAGCAAAAGGGGTACTAAGTACCCCTCCGCTATATTTTTATCAGGATGTTCCGGGGCTACCGAATATTCCTAATGGGTCGGATACACCGAATGAATACCTTTCACGCGCTTTATATCGAGCGTTTCCAGTATCAAAGTCTCCATCCATGCTGGTACTCATTGAAGTACGCACAAAATGTTTCAGACCATTCGGGATATCTGTTGAAATGAACCAAGCGTTCGTATCTGTAAGGAAATTATTCACAGAATAACCCCCTGGAATAACACCCATAGATCGAGCTGCATTGATATCATTATCCGCAGTACCAACCCTACCCTCTGATTTCAGCAACCGAGTTGCAACGAATTGCAAATCAGGTGGGATAATCAGTTTCTTAGGTTTTCCTGCGATTAACAGACCTCTTTCATCCGTCCAGTTAGAAATCTGAATAACAGCCGCTTCCAGAGAAGTTTCGTTTAAGTCAGATGCCGTCGAAGGACGATTAGAATTAGTTCCGCCAGAGACCAATGGATGCGAGGTACTACACAAGACCACACCATCACCATACGTATAACTAGCATTAAAAGCACGATTTAATATATTCGCACCTTTAACCTGCTTGGTATACGCCATAGCTCTTGCCAATGCTTTAGTGTATCGAGCCGACAAAGAATCATAGAGGTTATCCTCCATTGCTTCTTCAGTGATCGAAAACCCCATTGCGATGGTTTCATGGTTGTATCTTGCAGCCCACGCTTCCTGTGCATTATCGTAAGAAATTGCTGACCCTTCGTTCTTCACCGGAGCGGCTCCAAAACCAGACAGCTTTGCTTCTTCCTCAAAAGCACGTTCGGAAGTTTCTGATTCAAATATTTGCTTATGTTCCTCACCGTAGCGATTATACTCAAGTCCAAAAAGAGCATTAAGACCCGGAAGGAGTTCTTTTAGTAATTGTGCTCTACTAATAGCCATTTGTAATTACTCCTAAATTCCAACTGGGTTGTTATACGAATGACCGTTGAACTTAACTATAACGTCAGTATAACTGTCACCTACGGCTGAATCTGGCCCATCAACAAAATCAACAATTCTAAAAGCAATTCCAGTAGTCACAGCGACTGTCGCATCTAAAGCAGATGTAGAATTACCTGTAGTTGTTGACCCTGTACTGGTTGACTGCACCGCAGCTAAAGGAGCGTTAATCCCCAGAGCGGTTTGCGCCACAGTTCCGTCTGCTTGCGCTTGGAAAAGCACATCTGGATCGTCAACGACATATCCAACAGCGTCAGAAGCTACTGTACCAGTGGGCCAGTATTGTTTAAAAGTTTTTTGAGATGTACCCGGATCAGTGTAGGAGCACCCTACAAAGACACCAATAGTTCCAGCAGGAAACTGAGAAGCATTACTACCTATAGTAGTAACAATTTCCAATGTCCCAGCAGCAACTATTGCAACAACACTACCATTAAATATGTTAGTGCCGTATGCGGATGCGATCTTTATTTGTCGTGTGGAACCTACATAAGGTTGCCCACCGATAAGATTTAGAGGTCGAAACCCATAAGGAGTCGCACTAGAAGCCATGTTAAATTCCTCACTTAACAGAAAGGTTAAAAACTATGCGCCTTTTCCTCCACCACCACCAAAAGTCACTTTTGTTGACTTACTGGATCGTAACAGTGGCATACGAGGGTCATCTTCGCGCATATAATTGTTATCGACAGACTCAGTATTTTGCTCAGTTCGTTGAGTAATATATTCATCTCTCTGTTGAGTAAGCTCTTCGTCAGTTTTGCAGAGAAGCAGCCCACCTATCTCTATCGAATCCGTAAATTGACTATTGGTATCAGGCATTGTAAAGGCTTCAGGATGTTCTGATGCTTTTACAGGTTCCCACCCTTCTCGAAATTTAGAAGACACGTTCTGCGGGTCATTCTGGCCCATAGAACTTACACGGATATACCGATAGGACTTACCATCTTCCTTGTTAATGTCTGGTAACAATTCAGGTGGAGTCCATTGCTTTGGGCGTTCTTCTGTTTCACGAGAGACAGTTGCTCTAGTGGTTTTAGATCGCCCCGCTGTTTTGGTATCTTCCATCTACGCCTCCAATTTCAATTTTTCACGAACATACTGTTCGGGGGTAAGATTCAGCCGTTGCGCCAACCTAACTTCCGAATTCGTAAGCACCACCCGTTTAGAGCTGGTGCTACGTTTAGCAGGAGAAACTACAGTCTGCTGTGACTGTCCGTTACTTCTACCTGCTTCCTGCTCAAACTTTTCAGGAAATCTTGTACGCATCTCTTTGTCAATGCGTTCATAATATTCGTCTGATGTCGGGTCAATTCCAGAATTAACTAATTCTTCATGCGTCCCAAACGCCAGACTTGTCATTGTACGATCCACCCCCCACCATTTTCTATTGCGTTCTTGCCACGCTAGCGCCTTTGCATCTGCTTGAGGCGCTTGTTGATCTGGAAGTGCTCGTTCTGCTTCTTGATTTACACTATGTTCTGCTGCTTGTAAAGCTTCTTCGGAATATTGTGGAACATAAGCTTCTGCATTTTGTGCGCTAATTGTTGCCGCAGTTAGTTTTTCAGTCGCATCTGCTACTAAATCTGCATCCCCTGCATCATAAGCTTCTTTATAGGTTTTCTTCGCTAATGCTAGTTCATGCTCTGCACTGCTTTTAGAATTATCTATTAAAGCTTGTTCACCCTGAGTAAGGTGTTGCTTTAACAATTTGTTTTCTTCTAAAATATTTTTTGCAAATTGGGCCGCAGCATCTCGTTCTTTTATTGCCGATTCTTTTAACCGCCGTTCGTCGTTCCAGACCTTCTTTAATTGTTTACCTTTCTCCTTGGAATATTCTTCCAGTTCATCATTTTCAAGGTCTTCAACAATTTCTTCGGGCATCGTCTGCCGCCCTTGGTCTTCTTCGGGCGTATCATCTACTATTTCTATCTCAAACTCCTGATTCTCATCAGGTTTTTCTTCTTGTTCTGGCGCAGTAATAACAGTCTCTGTTGCATCTATATTTTCTAATGCGGTTTGTGGCATGTCTATGTCCCTCTAATTCTAAAAGTTATTGTCTTTGGATTCCTCTAGGGTCTTCCACTACTGCTTCTACAGAATCATCGTTAATAATTCGAAAAGCTTTCCCGTGAATATGCAATCGCGTACCTGTATGGGGTCTTACAAGCACAAAATCGCCTTTTTTACACCATGCTCCTGTAGGAAATTTACCCTCATCCGTGTAACAATCTGGGCCTAGTTCCATTACAAACAACACCGTTGCTAAGATTTCTTCGTTTTTTTGAGTTTCATTAGCTTTTAGAAGCCCACTATCGAATTTATCTTCGATATCAGGGACCGCGCACAAGATATGGTATCCTTGGGGCTTAGGTAGTTGCGTGGCTTTTTTCTCATCAAAATCTACTATTTTTACTGCATCACTCATCTTCTTCAAACCTTTGTTGTAAATCTGTTAAGTATTCTTTCGTAGAAAGTAGCCCATTTATTATCCCGCATACATATTTGTATTCGGAATAGTCTTGAATACTACCACTACTTAACTTTTGAAGTAAAATATTATGTTTAGTATCAATTTCGTTAATCACTAATTGATATACGTCCATTTACCCCTCTTCTTCCGGTGTTCTACCGCTATTTACCATATTACTCACATTTTGATTTAGATTTAACCCTAATTTAGCCCCTTCAATAGCTTGTTTAACTTTTAAGACTTCATCTTCTTTTGCAGCATCTGCCATTATTTTAGCGGATGCTGTTTTTTCTTGAGACTGAATACGGGCTGCATCCAGTTGTAATTCAGCTTGTTTAATCTGGGCATCTGTTTGGTCTTTAGCCGTTTTACGCTGTAGTTCACCCTGTTTAAGTTGCATTTCTGCTTGTTGCATTTGGACGATTGGATCTTGCGCTTGCTCTTGCGCTTGCTCTTGCGCCATCTGTGTTTGGTTTTGTTGTAATAACTGTTCAGACGCATCCGCTACCAAACGAGAAAGTTGCACTTCTATATTTTCTGGTAATGGTTCTTCCGGCGGAGGTAACGGTACACCCAGTTGTTCTTCCAATTTAGACCGATANAGAAACGCAACATGTTCGGCAACATGAGCCTGACCTGCTGCGGCAACAGCTTGTGCATTAGGATTCTGTGCCATCATTTGTTGGATGTATGGATCTTGTGCTGCGTTCATATGAACTTTAATGTGCGCTTCATGATCCTGATAAATAAATGCCTTCACAGGTTTACCTGTAATAAGATCCATATTTTCAGAAACTGGATCAGTTGGCTTTTGTTCTTCTTCAGAAGGAATTAATTTATCTACGTTTTCTATTCCTATTGTCTCCAACATTTGTTTATGTAACTCAGGCATATCGTAAATCTGTGGCGCACTTGCAGCGAGTTGCATCACTGTTTGATACTGCACAACCTTCTGTGCCATTGTCGATGAATTAGGATTTGCAACAGGGACGACTTCCACCATATCGTAGTCAGCGCGTTTGACTTGTCGGCTTCCTTCACTAGGCTCATACGCATATGAACTAGGTGTATCATCTTTAATTATTACTGCCAGCAACTGAAACTCCTGTTTCATTGCTGCATAAACTCTCGCCTGTACCGAGGACATTACTTTTAATGTTCGTTCAAGTATGGCGAGTGTTGTACCTACAGGAGACTGCGAAGACATATCACTAATTTTTAAATCAGCAATCGACGCAAACCGCCTACCTTCTTCCACAATGCTTTGCATTAACTGGAATAGAACCTGACTTGGCTCTTTGTAAGGCAGCGGCATGATGTTTTCTTTTAACGAGCCGCTTGGAATATCTACATCGCGAAATTCAGCAGGAGATATGGGTGTGTCATCACCCTTAACGCGCATTCCCTTGGTTTTAAAACCACCGGGAAGATTACTTAACGTTCCTGCGTCAACAAGTTGGCGTATTAATGATGTTCCTGACTTCGCAAACGAACCTAGTAAATGAACTAGCCCAAAAGCGTAAAACCCAAACCCCGGAATGTAGGGGTAATGCACGAAGTGCTGACGTTTAAGTTTCTTCCTATCATTCTCTAGCCAATTACGTCTAACCGCTAAAACGGTGTTCGAATTACGCTCCATTGTTACAATATAAGGAAGCGCAATTCCTGTCTCTTTACCCTTTTCGTCTTTGTCTTCGTACCCTTCAACATCAAGGTCTACATGAAATTCGAGAATTTTATACCTATCGTCAGAAGATGCGCTAAACCCCATGTTTTCCGCTATTTTCTTTTCTATTTCATCTAGGTATCCGCCTTCGGGGCTATCTAGCTCTATATCTCTGTAAAACCCGGAGACTTGCAATTTACGAACTTCATTTTCTGTCTTACGCATAACATGGGTTACACGTTCTGCATCATCCAGATTACTAGCGCCATAAGGCACTACCATATCTTCTGCCGGAACATAAATAGACGCGGGGCGGCAGGTTGTCGGATCGTAATACACTTTTTTAAACGCATTACCCGCAAGGCCCAAGCCCCACAACATACGCTCATGCTCGGCCCGATACTCTGGCATCTTTTCTTGGACGTAGTAATTCATGTTAGCGGCAACATTAATAGCGGCTGCTCTATTCTCAGGTGTCTCTTTCCCAATAATTTTAGTCTTAACGGGGCCACCCGCAGGTAAAGTTTCCATAACGGTCTCTGATTGGAACTTTACTAACGCTTCAGACAACAACGGATGGTATACACCACATGCCCCTGCCCACGGTTCGGTACGGTCTTGTATTTTAAGACCTAACAATTCCATCCCGTCTGCATATGTTTCAAGCCAATCTTTTCTTGCGCTAAGATCCCCTTCAAAATCCTCCATCAAACCGGAAGCTATTTCAGATAAAAGATCCTCATCCATTTCTTCTGCAAGGTTTTCGTAAAACGGATTTTCTTTATCAGACATTTCTATCTCGACAATGGTAGTCAGTGCGCCTTCCGGTGACGCATCAAACTCTAGGACCGTACCCATGTCTTCTTCAGATTCTTCAAATTCAGAAACAGGCCGTCCGTCAGGAAGGACGATTTCTAGTTCGGGCATATTTTCATTTGCCATAACTGCTTACCTATGTTTTGCTCTGGTATGACCTTTACGTGCAATACCATCAATAGATTTTTTGCGAGATGGTTTTTTAGCAGCAGATTTTTTAATAAGACCACCTTTTTTAAAGGTACTTTCACCATTCCGTCCTCTCAACGCATCAAGCCATTCACGTTTTGTAATAACACCTTTAGGGTTCTTAGCGGATTTTACTAGCCTCTTTTCTTGAACTGCCTTCAATTTCCTATTGCGGATCGATTTTACCTTTCCCTGTGCCCTCTCCAGTAGTCCTTTTGCATCTCTTCCTGCCGCTTTATCTTTTAATGCCCTAGCTCTTTGTTCAATCGCGCCTTCATCGAGTTCTCGCTGCGGAGTTCTCCGTCCGTAGCGCAAGTTCCGCTCACGATGGCTTTCTCGTGGACGATTTGAGATTTTTACCTCTCCCTGTGCATCTCTCCAGAGATACATCTCTTCCTGTTGCTTACCTGCCGCCGTATTTCCGCGTTGAACGCTAGGTTTAGTATATTTAGGATCATTTGCTGCTTTCGTTGATCTTATGATGCCGCTTTGCCATTTTCTCTGAGCCGCCCGAGTCAGAGATGCTTCTCTTCTTTTTTTAGCTAATATTGCCGCTCTTCTTTTAGCTTCTTTAGCTGCTGCCTTTTTAGCTGCTACAACTGTTGCTACTTTTGCTGCTCCACCACCACCACCTGCTACTAGGCTAGCAATTGTTGCTGCTCTTTCCCCCGGAGTCTCTCCTAACGCATTTGCAAGCCTTTCACTTACACCCGGTTTTCCTGTAGCAAGTCGGCTGGGTTGTCTCAACCAACCAGACTTGTTCTTCGCTTTCTTTCTAGTTGACGCCATAACTACTTACCTCAGTAATAAACTGCCCTATTGGTATGTTGTCTGTAGGCACGATACTCTTTTGTATCATAATAATCATCGGGTTCATCCATTGATGTACGAATGTAACCCCCTTTACGAAAGCGCATTAATGCCATTGAGGTGGAGTCCACATAGTCATCATGTTCTCCCGCAGGAAAACTTGCGACTTCCTCTATCACTTCTTCTGCCCATCTAGTTGGTGGGTGCCACACTCTCCCCGAGGCAAAAATATCCGACACCGCATTCAAACGACTAATCTTATCGTTGCCTTTAGTGGGTGTAAACTCTTGTACTGGGATGCCCATTGCACGTAACTCATATATTAACGGCGCACCGCTCGCTTTTTTCTCAATAATAATACTATCCGGTTCCCACTGTTTATATTCTTCCATGACAGTTCGTTTTAATTCGGGAAACTCTAGCCTGTCACGGTAGGCGTTCAGTAAAATAATGTTTGCCTGTGGGATTCCCTGTTGTAATTTAATCCGGTGCTCTTCAGTTTCGCTTTCTATCTCGACCGCAGGAGTTCCAGCCTGATAAAACACCCCCCACACTGTACAGGCACTATAATCTGCCCGATTATTCCTCTCAAATGCCGTATCCCACGACATCAAGACGAAATCACAGGTTGGCGGGTCTTCTTTTTCCCAACATTGCCACCAATCCCGTTTAACAATAGCACTAATCTCCGAAGTCGGGTCTTGCTGGTACTGCGACATCCATTTGGAGTGGGGTAACTCNTTTCTAAGGGTACTCAGTTCTTCAAGAGACCAAAATTCAGGCCAAAGTGCGTTTCCAGAAGGTAAAATAGCGGGAAACTCAATGATTTCCCACTCTTCCCCATCCCTCTGCATCGCTGCCTTGACCACTTGACCCGTCAAATCCCGTTTACTCCACCGTGTCATGACGATCACGATGGCTCCCCCCGGTTGTAACCGCTGACGGGGGCCGGATGTGTACCAATCATGCACTTTATCGTAGATTTCGGGACTATGTTCAGCCAATGTAGCCTCTTGCTCACTGTGTGGATCGTCAATAATCAACAAATCCGCGCCTTTACCTGTCACGGCACCGCCGACACCAATAGCAAAGTAGTCCCCGCCCTTGGAAGTATTCCATCTTCCGGCTGCTTTCGAGTCCACCTGAAGGGAAGTATTGGGAAAAATGTCAATATATTCCTCTTTCTCCACCAGATTACGCACTTTCCTACCGAATCCCACGGCTAATTCCGCCGTATGAGAGGTCTGGATGACTTTCTTATGTGGATATTTACCCAGAAACCACGCCGGAAGCAGATAAGAGGCAAATTCCGACTTGGTATGGCGCGGCGGCATGTTAACAATCAGACGTTTACATTCCCCGTTCGCTACTCTCTCAAACGCATTTGCCATGATCTTATGATGCCGCCCCATAATAAAATCAGGCCACATCTTTTTGACGAACTCCAAGAAGTCTTTCTCTGCCTTTTCCTTACTTAACAGTTCTTCAAAATCACCAAGTTCTTTCAGCAATAATAACTGTTCTTTCTCCGACAACTTAGGAAGTATGGATATTAAGTTATTGAGATCGTCTGCGGATAGCTTGGGCGCAAGTGTTCCTGTCTTATTATAAGGGCGTGTCTGTTCGGCGGCTGCGCTCATATCTCGCTGTCCGGTTCCTCTTCTACCACTTCAAGTATGGGTATTTCTTCAAACTCTGCCTCATGGATCTGCCCCATCAGGCGGTTAATCCTGTCCTTAATCGCATGTTCCAATTGGCCTGTCGTATGGGTCACATTGATTTCCGTCTTTTCAGAGAACAACCCAACATCCGAAATCTTACCCAACAGTTCCAGTGCGCGTAATTCCTGCTTGGTATCCCCGCAACCGGATACTTCAATCAACTTATTGGTAACATAAGTACGCATCTGGGCTACATCCTCAACCACCTGATGGTCATACTCAGTTAAAATTGTAGCTAACTTGGAGGCCGTATAGGTATTAAACAGCCGCGTTGCCGGAACCTTTATTTCCTCAGGTTTGTCCGTACCTGCGTCAAGTTTACCCGTACCCGCATCACATATAGCTTGAGCTTCACCCATTTCACATGAAGTAGCACCAAATGCTTCATTAAAAATATGCGTAGGGTCAAGTAAATCAACCGGATCTTCCTCTTCAGGTTCAAGACTCTTTGTTTTAGGTCTACCTTTTTTCGTATTTTTTGCAGGAGGCTCATATTCATCTCCCTCTTTCATCCCTAATTCCTTTAAGACAGTTGCTGTATTTGCAGCAACACGAACTCCTTCCTTGAGGCTAACTGATTTCTCCTTTCTCGGATAAGAGGTAGGTAGTGGTACATCAAAATCAGGAACTACAACAACAGCAGAAACTTCCTGTAGACCAAGGGCTGGCTTGTTAACCCATTTATCTACAATGTTTTGTAAATTGGATCCCATAATTTTTTACAAAAAATTTTTGGCCTACAGCGTTTTATATTAAACGGGGGGGTTTTACAAGTAGGGGGGTCTTAAAAAATGTGTGGTCGGGTGTGGGGATTAGTATGTATAAGGATGTGGGACTCCTAACGAGAATTTGGGGGGTGGGGGGTTGCTATTCTAGTATTAGCTTGCTTTAGACTGTCATTCATGTATAATAGGAACCATCGGAGCAAACACATTGCGCCGAGTTAACTAACACGGGAATAGATATTATGAGTGAATCTAATCAGCCTTGGGTCCGGTCAATGACGATAGGGGAACTCAAGGAAAAGGTGGACGCAGCAGAAGTTGAAGGGTTGACACCGGAGGGTAGGGTGGAACTCGTGCAGGGCTTAATAATAATAGCGATCGAATTCGATCTGCTGTCTCCTGAGGACAAGGAGGGTCTTCTACCGTGGTGGAAGGAAACGATAGAGGGATGGGTTGAAACCCATTCCCAGAAGAATGTAGAGATTTTTCCCTGGCCCGCCGAGTTTAACCGCTAAATCTCTACATCTCTACTGCCCTCGGCTACTTCGGTAGTCGGGGGCTTTTTTTTGCCTGTCTTCCAGAGAACTGGCAAGGAAAGGGGGCCGGAATCGGGGTGGTGGGAAATTCTAGTCCTATCTAGTATTAGCTTGCGTTAGACTGTCACTCATGTATAATAGGAACCATCGGAGCAAACACATTGCGCCGAGTTAACTAACACAAGGAACGAATCAATGAACGCAGTAAATAACGAACGAT
>JGI25129J35166_1000364_pt1 | contig 15005 bp, 15 predicted proteins | sample ETNvirnome_2_130_FD_35166 | JGI IMG/M metagenome (IMG submission 35166) | reverse complement strand
AGACGCAGGCGATGACTCTATCGGTCAGTGGCAGGCAGACGGTGGNNCCGCTGAAGACGATGTCCACCTCTGGGTGCCCGACCAACCCTTTGACTGCCGGGTGGATGTGCGATGCCCCTCGACGCAGTTCGCCAGGTTGGTACTGCGGAAGCGGGTGGACGACACCTCGGGTGCCTCCTTGCGCGTCATCGACATCTCCTTAGTCCTGACCCCGGAGAAGGGGGTTCGTCGATGAGGGAAAGCTACCCCAACATTGGGTTCCAGCAGCTCGACGCACTCTCCAGCCTGCATGTCGGCGTTGACCACAGTCTCCGCCAGATGAAGGAGGACCTCAACGAGAGGTATCAGCGAAGGGGTGTGGAAGTTTCCCCACTCGATAGTCTTGCCGGTGCCGTCCGGGCCGCCATCACAGGCGAGGTCATCCGCTTGCTGCCTGGCGAGTATCGACTGCCCAACGCTCTGACGCTGGACAAAGAGGTCACTATCGAGGCGATTGGCAGGGTCCGTATCACCTGCGACGGGAACGCTTTCAACATCACTGGCGCTTACGTCACACTGCGCGGACTACACTTCAAGCAGACCGGGACGACAGCAACCGAGACCCTGGACATCCAAGCTAGCCACTGCTCTATCGAAGCTTGCACCTTTGAGGGAGCGCAGCAAAATGCCGTCCTCATCGACGCAGACTACTGCCGGGTCATGATGTGCAGGTTTGTGGATGACATCTCTCATGGTGTGTTCGCGGACATCTACTATGACGATGGCGCAGACTACGGCATCGCTGTCGGCAACAAGTGGTCCTCGACTCGGACCTATGTCCTGTCGTACATGACGGGCACCAACCTGAGCGAGGCTGCCAACGGTCCCGCCGCAACCATCGATGTGCGACCATGACAAGCGGACCCCTAATTCCCAAGATCCTCGATGGCGGTGCGCTGCTCGGCTCACAGATCCGCACCGCGCTTAAGAACATCCAAGATTTTCTGACTTCCATCCCGGTGGACAACTTGGAGCGGTTCAACATCCGAACCCATCTGCCGTTCCAGAGCGACAGGCAGGTGGGTGTCGCTGCTACCGTCATGATGAATTACCAGAAGTTGGGCATCGGGTCTGGTGCTGCCAGTGGTGATAGCAGCAAGGTCTACGCGGTGGAGTTCCAACTCCGACTGAGTGCTGCCATTGCCGGTGGCGACGACTTCACGGTGACCCTGGAGCAGTCGGGCACTGTCGATGGCGTTTATACCACAGTGACCGGGTGCAGTGCTCAATTCACAGCAGGCTCGCCAGGCGCTGCGGTGGAGACAGACGGCACCAACAGTTATGGCTACTACAAGCAAGTGACACCCGGAGCTACGACCATCGCGGCGGCGCAGTTCCTGCGGGTCAAGGTTGTGTCCGACGCGGGCTCGACTCGGACGGTCGAAGAGACCAGTGTGGTGGTGGGCGTTGAGACACGCCTGCAACCATAGGGGGAAGAGATGGTTGACTTCACTCGAGGGTTCAGCAACGAGGGTGCGAAGGAGAGCGGCTTCCCCACATCGGGTGAGATGGGGCAGATGCGCCAAGGTCTCCCGCCGCAGCGCAAGCAGCAACCCTTTGAACACAATCAGCAGGGCGCACAGAACCCCTTCGCCAATCAGACTCCGATCCACCAACCAGTGCAGCAGGCTACGCCCGCCGCCCAAGGTTCCCAGTTCCGCGTCAAGACCAAGGAGATGTCGCCGGCAGTAGCCTCGTTCCTCCGCACCCAGTCAGTGCAGCACGGCTCACGCGGTCTTGAGGGTCGCCTTGGCGGCATGGAGCAGACGGTCCAGGGTCTTCAGCAGCAGCGCCAAGAGCAGGACATGCAGTCCAGGGTCCAGGCTGCGGCAGAACCCATGGCACGCATGATGATGCGGCAGCAGCAGCAGGCAGCGCAGCAGCAGCGACCTGGCGGCCCGCCCATGCAGTTCGACTACTCCAAGGAAGGACCGCCCGGCGGCGGCGAGATCCCCTACCAGGGAGAGTCTGCCCCGCCACCCCAAGCAGCGGGAGGCGCAGCCCCTGATGGACCCAGCAACCCCTATGGTCCCCAGGCACCCCAGCAGCATCCGGCAGCCGCCCCGCAGCCTGCGGGTGACGCAACCCCCGCGCAACCCGATGAGCCCGGTGGACCCCCGAATCACTTCGCCCCTGGCACCGCCACTGACACAGGCACCAGCACGATGGAGCCACCTGCCACGCCTTTCGAGGAGCAGGAGTCGGCAATGGTGCCGGCTGAGGGTGTCGAGGAAGCCAGCCTGTCCACTAAGGACGGCATGTCGAAACACATGGGCGACCTGTCCACCAAGGAGGGCTGGAACAAGGCGACCAATGGCATGGCACCCTCGATGGGTGGTCTGCGGAAGGAGATCTACGACATCGCAGGCAAGCTCGGTGCCCTGACCGAGAAGGGTGGCGCCCTGCACAAGGGCATGCTCGAGCAGGCGAAGTCGCAGATTCAGAAGCAGAAGGACACCCTGCACGCTGCGCTGGCGGAAGCCGGCGGCGGCATCCTCGCGGGCGGCAGCCCTCTCCTGGCACAGGAGTCGGTGAATGCAGCGAAAGCCATGGTCGATGCGGAGTACAAGTTTGCCCTCGCTCAGTCGCAGTTGTACGGACAGCAAGCGGGCATTCTGGCTGGCTTGTTGGCAGAGCAGGGCAGGATGGACTTGGCAGAGGCTGCTCAGAAACTCGCCCAAGACAAGTTTGCGGAAACCAAGGACATGAACGCTTGGAAGAAGAAGTATGCCGGCATAGAGGCAGCCACCAATTTCATCAACGCATTCGACCTGGTGCCTGACGACGAGACCATCGGCAAACTGGCAGGCATCCTTGCCGGCGACATCGAGGTGTCCGACGAGGAAATAATAGAGATGTTCGCGTACAAGCCCAGTTCGGTAGAGATGCCCAGCAACCCTGCTTACACCAGCGCAATCATTGAGAAGTGGGTGCAGGGCGGGTCGGTTCCTACAATCGTTCAAAAAATGGCGAGCAAGGCAGGCAAATTCCCAATCCCTCAAAAAAATGCCTACACATCTAAATATGAGTGGGGCAAGGCTCTTAAGACTTGGATTCAAGCAATCACCTACGTCGCTGAGATCCACAACTGGGACGACGATTGGCATGCAGCCTTGAAGGGGTAGACGATGGCAGAGCGATTTGAACTTCTCAAGCAGCGCCAGTGGCAGGGCATGCAGAATGCCTATGCCGAGGATGCTGCCGCTCGCCGGGACTTGGCGATGACCGACCAAGCCCTGATGCAGAGCAAGGCACTGACCAACCTGGCCGGCGTCATCCCTCGTGCCATGGACCCGCACACCATCGACCCGGAGGACATGCACCGGATGGAGGCGACCTCTGCCCGTCACGGTCTCATGGAGCACCAACTCCAGAACCAGCAGGCACTGCAAGCGCAGCGGGCCGCCGACAGGAAGGAAGAGTTGACCCACGCCGCTCGACTCCGAGACCGCTTCGCCCGCAGGGGCAGGGGCAGGGGCAAGGGTCGAGGCGCAGAGAAACTCATCAAGGAGATCGAGGGCCTCGCTCTCGAGATGGATCAGAGTCCCACACACCACAAGCGGATAAGGAAGGTGTTGGAGTCCAAGTACAAGCGACTGCGGCGCATATCTCCAGATCTCGAAAGAGCCACGCGAGAAGTCATCGACCCGGAGAAACTCTCCCCCACCGGCAAGACCTATGCCCAGACCGGCAGGGACATGCCTCGCGCCAGGCAGCCGCAAGACCACAGGGATCGCATCATCCAAGAGGAGTCCAACAAACTGCGGAAGTTGATAGACTCTCGAGCGAGGATCGTGACCAGTCAGAACCTGTTCGGAAAGGAGAAGGCGAAACAACTCAAGCTCATCGACAGCATGATCGACACCGCACAAACTGACTACAGCAGGGCTATTTCCGTTGACCACCGTCAAAGCACGATCCCGCAGCCGCAGGCTGAACCGAACTGGGGAGAGCCGCCAGCCCCAGGTTGGCGTAGAGCCAAAGACCGTGGCGTGTTTGGTTGGGCAAGTCCCGATCGCAAGCAGTTCCACCCCTTGAGGTAGTTCCGAATGGCGAGTTCAATCGAGTTTCTCGATGATCCTGGGGCGCAGCCTGCGTCAACGGTCGAGTTTCTTGATGAGCCCTCTGAGCCATCGGTCCAGTTCTTGGACGAAGAACCCGGTCTGGTAGCCGGCGACCAGGTGGCACCCGGAGAGACCGTTCGCCGCCAAGCCTTCGACAAGCCCCTCGCAGAGTCCGGGCTGCCGCTGACCGGGCAGTTCCTGCACACCCTCGGAGACCCGCTCGGTTTCATCCGCAGCCAACCTGAAGCCCCTGGTCCTGGGCAGGTGGGCTTTGACAGGTGGCTTGCCCTCCAGACAGCTGGAAGGCAGGGAGCAACTCCACTCGCAACACAGGTCGGAGAGAACCGGGCCATGGAGATGGTGACGGGCACAGCCCAGTTCGGTGCCAACGTCCTGGCAGGTGGGGCTGCGGTCGCCGCCGGCATCCTAACCTGGCCTTTCATGGGCTCGGTGCTGTTAGGCCGGGAGGTGGGTGAGGGTGCCGGGCACTGGGCGATGCGTGCCAAGTTCGGTGCCGGCTCAGAGGCTACCGACAACGACCCTGCCCTGCGTGCCAACATCTCGGAAGAGGACTGGGACCCTGCCAAGCATGGCTACTCCTCAAAGGCCGCCATCCAGAAGTCCCTGCGAAAGGGTGCCCACTCGAGGGACGCCTGGATGCAGAGGATCAACGAGCGCACGGTGGCCGCCGGGCGAGCCATGGTCTACGGACTGAGCCCTGCCATTGCCTCGGCTGCCATGGCGGAGAAGGGAGACAAGTGGGACGCATTCGCCAATGCCTTCTACCAGTTCCCGGTGGAGTCCCTGCTTGGACCGGCGATGCTGCTCAAACCCACCATGCGGATCGGCGGAAAGAAACTTCCGGTCAAGGTGCGTGCCGGCGACGACTTCGTTCAGGTAGAGTCGGTTGCCGGCGAACCCCTGCACTACAAGAAGCACGCACGCAAAGCCTTCTACGGTCTGGTGAACATCCCCGAGCGGGACGTGAAGCTGAACCCGTGGCTGCACAAGTCCTTCCATCACACCCCGGATTGGGCGAAACCTGTGTTGTGGGACTTGCCCGATGCGGTCACCGAGATGCGGCACTCCTTCCGAGACACCTTCAAGGGGCACCCCTATGGAGATGCGATCCGAGCTCTTGCGGACGAGTACGCTTCGCCAGAGGTCATTGAGAGGTTTGGGCAGAAGGTCGATGAACTTACGGCACAAAACGAGGTGCCACTAACCGACCCGCAACAGGAAGCCATCCTGTTTGGACTGCTGGAGAAGAACCTGCACCGGAACAAGAAGGGTGAGATTGTCCCGCCAGGCAAGGACACGACGCCCCTACAGAAGGAGTACGACTCGGTGGTGGGTGATCCCGGCGCCGGCAGCCGGCCCTCGGACATGGTGGCTCGCCAGCGGCTCGGTGAGAGCATGAAGAAGGCGGGGCTGTCCGACGAGGACATCGCCCTCAACCTGGCATACATCCAGCGTATCGTGCCCGATGCCGTCGAGAACCTGCTGCCCGAGCAGGCGCAGGAGTACCTGCAAGTCATCCGCTCCCTGCCCGCCATCAAAGAGATTGTGGATGGGCCGGCAACCGGACGGTCGCTTGCTCCTTCGCCAGAAGTTCTGAGGAAACAGAAGCGCGAGTACATCAGACAACTCCGCGACTGGCAGCAGAGGAAGTCAGAGCAACCCCTATCATTTGACGAGTTTGAGGCGCAACGCCCAGAGGTCGAGGGGTACAACTACCACGGCTCGCCTGATGGTGACCTCGACTTCATTGACCCATATGCACACACCAGGGAGTGGAAANAGGGGACGGGCTTCTATTCGACAGAGANCCGGAAGGTTGTTGAGGNATACGCAGCCGGNAGAACGCGCAAAGGGAAGCCGGGCGAGGGTAGGGTCAACTACGTTGAACTGAACCCGGATGCGAAGATCTTGGACATGGAACTCCCACCCGACATGGAGATGTGGAACCAAATTGCTAAGAACATGGATGTTGAGCCCGTGCGCGGTTTGGATGGGCCAATCAAAACGAACTTCGATGCGTATAAGGAGTTGGTTCAGAATATCCGCGACACGCATCAGGAGGCTGGTGCCCCAAGTGCGGTTGTTGAGTCGCTGAACAGCGGTTACGGATACCACGCAACATCCCACATGGAGGGTTTGAAAAGCGGGAACCTCCATCGAGTTACGATTGTCATTGACGACGCTGGTGCCCGCATCGTCCCGCTGAAAGAGGCGTATGCCCGCTACGTCAAGCAGCACCCAGAGGTCCAGCCGCTCGGTGAGCCACCGACCCCACCCGCCGAAAGAGTTGCAACCCCTGAGTCTCAGAAGTATGCCATCCCCGAACTCGCCAACGCGGGAGCAGCGGAAGTCGCAGAGCGGTTCCTCTGGGCAGCCGACAGTCGGAAGGTAGACGCCTGGATCAAGAAGAACGAAGTCGTTCGCGGACCCAAGTGGGCGAAAGACATTCGCAAGAAGATCCGAAAGATCGCTATGCCCAGGAGCAAGTTCCGCAACGCCGCCGACGTGTACAACAACGTCAACGAAGGCATCACAGGGATGATGACCAGGGAGGAGGGGGCAACACTGGTCGCTGGTGCCATGAAGGGTCTCGCTCAAAAGATGAAGCACGACACCAACTGGGTGGCGTATGCCTTCTCCGAGACCGTGACCAAGGGCAAGTACACCCACGTTCCGATGAAGAGCGTCCACCCAATCACTGAGAAGTTGCCACGCATCCTCGCCAAGATGGACGAGGCGAACGTCGCCGCCGGCAAGCGCAGTTATGAACTGCCTGTGTCGGAGCACGGTGCCCTGCTCTACACGCAGCCCATGAAGCTGTTCATCAAAGGGGCAAAGCAGATCGAGAATGCAGCCGGCGGGAGTGAAGCCGCTGTCGCAGCGCAGGCCAGGCTCCTGGGCATCATCCGGTCTCACCCAACGGTGCGCTTCATCTCCGACGCGAAGACGCCGGCTCTTGCCCGGTGGGTCTCGCGGGAGATGTCGAATCCGCAGTCGGACCTGTATCGCTTCTACGAGCCCTACCGCTTGCAGCAGGAAGCCCTCGTCGAGACACTGGGTCAGCACCCCCTGACCATCCTCCAGAACTACGATGCCTACCTGTCGCGCTCTTGGAGCGACATGACCACCAAATGGGCTGCCATCCAGAGGGACCTGGGCGCAGAGGTGTTCGGCATCCCGATGAAGCAGACCTCGTCCAGGCACAAGCGTCAGCGCACCGATGCTGAGGCTGCCGGCGCTCTGCTTGAGAAGGTCGAGGCGGCTGAGAACCTTCGCCAGAAAAGGACGAGGGAAGCCAAGGAACTCACGGGTGACGAGCAGTCTGCCTTCATCGCCCAACATGCTGCCGATCTATCCGGGTTCACCACCCACCAGACGGTCAAGTGGACACTGGACAACAGTCAGTGGCTTCTTGAGAACATGAACTACTTCAAGCAACTCGAGTCCTACCTCGACAGCAGCGGCATGATCTCACTGGAGCCCAAGACCGGGTGGGTGAGATTCCTGACCACCAAGGACGTGACCCCTCAGGCAGCCGCAGCCAACGTGGACCCCTACAACTTCATGTTCGGACCCATGGCCGGCAAGTACGTCCCGCCCAGCATTGCGAAAGCGTTCAGAGGTCTCCGAGAGCAGTATAAGTCGGTCGGCCCTCTTTTGGGCATGTGGAAGTTGCTGCATACAGGCTTCAATCTTCCCGGCTACCACGTCCGCAACGAACTCGGAGACCTTCTGAACCTCGCCTCGAGGTCCGGGTACACGCCCACCCACAAAGCTTGGAGGACCGCTCGCACAAGGTCCAATTCCCTGGTGGACAGGCTGCACGACCACGGCAAGATCGACGGGACTACAGCCAAGCTCATCAGCGATGGTCTCCTTCAACAACCAGGCGTCGATGCCACCCCGATGGTGACCGGCGATGCCATGACCCATGCCGGTGCGCTCGGTTCCCATGTCCTCGACCAGACCCTGCGTGGCGTGTCGCAGGACGCAACCGGCGCCATGAAGACGACCACGATGCTCCAGCGTTTCTATGACCTGGGCACGGTGGGCAAGGGTGCTTGGGAGAAGTGGGGGGTGCCCGTCAGACTGCGCGGCAACAAGAAGGGCATCAAGCTGGGCAAGGCATACCGAGAGGCAGTCGATGCAGCCAAGGCAGAGTGGTATGCCAGAGAGGGCTACCCAGTCGCCATGTCTGGCAGCGCAGGCATTCGGGAGTTCACCCGCCAACTTGCAGACACAGCAGTCATCCGATGGACAGTCAAGCGAGAGAACCAGCGTCGAGCGCAGGCATACTTCATTGCGAAGGATGGTCTGGGTTTGAAACACTCCGAGGCTGTGCAGTGGGCACTCGACACCTTGCATGACTATGGCGACAAGCCTGCTGCCATGACCTGGTTGCAGACCAATACCCTGTCCAAGTTCATCGTGCCCCCGTTCCTGACCTACGGGTACAAGCAAGCTAACTTCACCATGCGGATGATGCTCCACCGTCCAGAGCACTACATGATGAAGCTCATGGTCGATGGCATGAATGCCTACGATGTGACCCGCACAGCCCAAGAGGATGGTGGCGACAAGCACTTCTTGGCAGGGCACCAGTTCGCTGCCCTGACCACGTTCGGCTCCAACCGCTTGCTGATGGGCAGTGGTCGGGACATCGCGCAGATGTTCCATGCCGCAGGTGGCGGCGGCAAGTGGCTCCGGGCCTTCAAGGGTTACGACAAGCACGGCAACATGCACGAGTTGACGATGACTCTCCCGCTGCGGGACATCGCGAACCTCAACACGGTGCTGCATGACATCCAGCCAGACGATGACGTTCTGCGCCGGGTCGCTCGGATGAATCCGTTCACCGATGCCTTCTTCGTCTTCATGAACCCGTCGTCGCTGTACTCCCCAGCCCAGGGCTCGGGCGTTGCCCCCTCCAATCCCAGCACCTCGGTGTATGCCTACCGAGCTCTCGGCTACCTCGCCAAGATGTTTGTGCCGGTGGACTCTTGGCAGAGGTCAGGCCCGCTCACCGCGCTGCCCGGCGGCGCTGCCTACGAAGCGGCTCGAGGATTGTCTCAGGGCGCGATACAGACCCGTGGCAAGCGCAACCTACCTGTTCACCCGGTGGAAGCCTTCACGCGCATCTTGACTCCAGGGATGGGTATCTCTGCCGTTGACCAAGCCAACATGTGGTATCGCACGGTCCAGTCCATCAACGCCAAGAAGCGTCGGATGGCAATGGAGAGCCGGCGCCAACTCAACAAGCTCAACCCCTTGGAAGAGGACCAGGCACTCGAACTGCGGCAGGGTGAGATCAACCTGCGCTATGCCATGCACATGAAGGCACTTGAGATGAACCTTGCCCTGACCGGCGACCGGAAGATGCACAAGCACATGCGTGCCCTGAAGAAGGATTGGCTGCGTGCGTCGAGCGAAGTAAAAAAGCGTGGCTTCATCTCTCCGCTGGAAGTCGGCACACCCGAAAGCAAAAGCATCTTGAAGTCGATGATCGATACAGCGTACAACGTCTTCACAAACACCCCGGAGGGGAACGAATGAGCGCAGCGGCACAACACCACAAGTTCTTTGGCACCCACGGCACGATGTCCAAGGCATGCATTGCCTACCGACAGGGGCTCCGCAAGCGTGGCATCCACACCGTCGATGCCCTCGCCCTGATCGGCTTCCTCTTCGACCGCATGGAACTGGTGGAGGCCAACGTGAGGAATCCGTTGGAGGAACTAGAGCAGATGCGAGCGCAGAACGACATGCTGCGTGAGAAACTGGCGGAGGTCGAGGACAAGCTCGGTCGCATCGCCGACATTCAGGTGATCCGCAACGGATTGAACCGCAAACTCAAAGACGAGAAGAAGAAGGAGAAGTCATGAGTCAGACCCTACAGCGCAACCTGTCCAAGACGGGCAACAAACACAAGTCGGGTGCCACCATCACCGTCGTCGGTGCCGAGACCGGCGGCGGAGCGAAGACGGTGTACATCTGGGTCAACGGGACCAAGAAGACATACACCCTCATCAACCAGGACGCCACCGCAACTGCCGTTGCCATCGAACTGCTCATTGAGGCTGTGACCAACATCACTTCGTCCTCATCGGCAGGCGTGGTGCAGATCGACACCGACGACGGTTCCGACCTGGTGGTGTACGTCGCCACCGACACCGCAGACGTGACCTTCACTGTGGACAGCGGTGCCACCCGCATGGCGGTGCTGGATGATGTCACGGCTGCCGCAGCCCCTGCCTTGCCCACCGATGGCGTGGATTGCGGGCTGTGGGAGTACATCTGCTACGTCTTCGTTGTAAAGAACCCGACTGGCGATCCCGGTGTACTTGAGGCAGCCATCTGGACGATGGACCCCTACACCCTGACTTGGCAGAAGGATGCTGTGGTCTCGGATGTAGACCTGACCGTCGCCACCACCCTGATGGGTGCAGTCAAAGGCTTCTTCCAGAACAAGGGCAACCGGCGGGTCGCCATGGTCATCGAGTCGATCAGTTCCGGCTGCGCGGTCGATGGGTTCCTGTATGCCATCGACAAGTAGGGGAGCGTCATGAAGTATTTTGCAGACTGCCAGGTCTGGATCTCGCCCAGCAAGGGACACATCTTTGTCGTCAAAGGCCGGCAGGTCTTTCGACTGGGAGTCAGTCGCGGGTCCCGCAAGGTGCCCCAGGACGCAGTCGTCAAGGCTGCGATGACTCGCGGCCCAGACCTGTATAACCGCATGGTGGGCTGGGCTGGGGCGCAGGGTTACTTGCTATGGACGGCGCCCGCGCCCCCCCCAACACCTACATTCAAAAGAAAGGCCAAACCTAAGAAGAAGGCTTCTGTTCGGAAGAAGACTTCTGTTCGGAAGAAGACTTCTGTTCGGAAGAAGGCTTCTGTTCGGAAGAAGGTTTCCAAGGAAAAGTAGATGACGGCAGATCCTGTGATGTTGGAGTTAATACGTGGGGTCAAGGCCGACATACGAGCGGTCCACATAGATGTGCGGGATCTCGCCACGCGAGTCGCGACAATCGAGCAGTCGGATTCTGCCAGCGTCAACAGGCTTGCGAAGAAGTGGATGCCTTGGTTTCTCGCTGCTTTGGGTCTAGGCGGCGGCAGTGGCGTTCTTGTTGGTCAGCAAACAGCGGGGGGGTCTCATGCGACAAAAGATCGATATGTCGGAATTGTTGCGGGAGTTAAAGGACCTGCGGCAGGAATCACAAAGCATCCTTCACACCACCAAAAACGTTCTGAATCGGGAGTTACACCACAGCCCGGCGTGGGTAGAGGCGTGGTTGGAAGCCAGCCATGAGCAAGGAAAGAGCCCTCACCCTGTTGTCGATGGACCGCGCCGCTCTGGAAGTGCTGACTCGTGAGTTTCAGACTCGCTGGAACTTGAAGGTTGACGGTTGGCCTGGACCGGAGGTTCGCGCAAAGATCCGCGACCTTCAACCCGCTGCCCCGACTGAGCCACCCGTCATTCCCAAGACCAGGGCAGAGGTCAAGCGGGTGTATGGAACCTTTCACTGGACCTCAAGTCGAGGTCGCTACATCGACATCGATGACGAATGGGAAGACTTGAACATTCGCAGGTTTAAGTTGCATACTGGGCAGCGACGTAGGCTGCACCGGCTTGTGGGCGATGAGTTTGTAACACTATTCCGAAGAGCGTGCGACCGTTCAGGATACACCCCCAGGTCGGTGCAGACCTACGTTCCCCGGAAGATCAAGGACGAACCAGATAGCAAATTATCCCTGCATTCCTGGGGCATAGCAATCGACTTCGACCCAACACTCAACCGCTGGGGCGGCAAGCAGAAGGATGGGCAGCCTTGCCCCCTCGCTGTACACCCTGAGTTCTTGCAGGTCTTCCGCGATGCCGGTTGGCGATGCGGCGCTGACTGGAAGACTGGCGGCGGTGACTGGATGCACGTTGAGCGCAGGGCACCCTAGTCCACCATTCGGAGGTTTTGCCATGAGATGCCTGATCGTGTTTGTTTCGCTGCTCGCCTGCCTGCTGATCGTGGGTTGCGAAGATGACCCGCCCGCCACCGACGACTGCCCTTCAGATGTGGAGATGCCCGCCGAGGTGTCGCCTGTAGATGTGGGCGCCGAGGTGTCGCCTGTAACGGCTCCCATCGAAGTGACTCCATGAGCCACTCAACAACGTCTATGAGAGAAGGAGTTTGATATGAGTTTGCCTACAGCAGCAACCGAAACGGCGGCCAACGTAGCTGAAGCGATTGTTCCAGCCCTAGAGGCTTTCCCCTGGTGGACAGTCGCCGCAGGAATCCTCGCATGGGCGATAGTCCTGGCTCCCATCATCGACAAGGCTGTGGACATCACCGACACCAAGCTGGACAACAAGGTCTGGGGGTTCGTCAGGGCGATACTCGGTGGCCTGACAAGGCGACGGAAGTAGTGTCCACCTTCCTGGCCTTCCTGCGGGCCTTGACGAAGGTGCTAGAGTCTCTGTTGCCACTCATTAAGGAGTTGGCCCATGAAGCCGCTGAGAAGCGACGACATCGTGACAGCCTGTCAGCAGCTCTTGGTGTTGGCAGTGCTGACGACGTTGCTGCTGCTTGGGACCGGCATGACGAGTTGCTGCCCGGCACCCGCCCGCCCGACAGTGCTGGGGAAGACGGAGATACGGAAACTGGAGAGCGGGAGTTACGAGGTGAGCGCGGGCTGGATGGAGCGTCGTCGCCGGTACGAGCGTGCGATCTTGAAGCAATGCCCTGACCGCTAGGGTTGCTTCTTTCCGCGCAGGTAGAAACGGTCAGGTCAGCAGTCATCACCCACCCCACCGGGCAGCGTCAACTCAGCCAGCCTGCTGATGGGCCAGTCACAGGCTCTGAGCAGGTTGTATGCAGCCTTGGTGGGCAGATAGCCTCTGGCTAGGCATTTGTACATCCACGCAGGGCTGATGCCAGCGATCTCAGCAGCAGCATAGGCACCGCCCACCAGCGTGATGCACTCCACCAGCGCAGTTTGTTGTCGTTTGTCAGTCATGATCCAACCTCTCCAGCATCATCATCGCCGACCACCGAACCGAACGCAGCAGCGGTCTCGACGCTGGCGATACGCTCGCCGATCCAGGCTAGAACCGGGACCGCCATGCTGTTTCCGATCGCCTTGTAGCGGGGGCCGTCTGGGCAGAGTTCCGGCGGCTTGCCGCGCCATGCGATCAGCGTGTGATCGTCTGGGAACCCTTGCAGCCGTTCGCACTCGCGGGGCGTTAGGCGTCGAACTGCGCCCGCTTTCATGACACTAGGACCCGTTGCGTTGCCCCGATCTAGCGCGGCACCAAGAGTCGCGGCTACATCGCCGTCCACGCTGCCATTGTAGAGGTCGACCGCTGCCGGCACCGGGTTGAAGCCGATCGGCACCATCACAGCTTTGTAGCCCTGCCCAGGTTTGCCGCCGCCAGAGCTCACCGCGCCCGCAACCTGACCATCGCCACCTTCGTATCGGACCTCGCCCCTATCGTTTTCCGCGAAGGCCATCGCCTGCGGCACCATCACACCAGGCGCCTCACCGCCGCTCGATGTGCCAACCTTCAACGTTTGTGAGATCCCGTGCTGCACACCATCGTGATGAACGCTGGTCGGGTTGAAGCCGATCGGCACCATCACATGCGCTTTGTCGCCGCCGCCCGTGCTGGCACGCAGCGCGGTCGCCACATCCCCGCCCATCTCGGCGGTCCCGCCGCCGTCCCTGCCCCGGATCGCTACCGTCGCCGGCACCAGCGGTGCGCCGCGCCCGGTGCCGTCCTCTGTTGCCCCTCCACATTGCGTGCCGAGGGTATGGGCGATGATGTGAGATGGTCGGCTTGGTCTGTTCTCTCCCTCTGCGCGAAGCGGGCCGGCCTTGTCGTCCTCCATCCACCAGCCTGGGCCACTCTCTCTCGCAGCGATCAACTGTCCGTTGTAGGCGTCTTGTCCGTTGAAACCGCCTGGGTGAGCGCCCGATCCAGCGCCAACGGTAACACCTTCCCGCGAGCCTCTGCGCGGCGCAAAATCCCCGCGCAGGCTCGCGGGCTCAAAAAGTACCGCTGCGGCACGTCTCCAGTCTCCAAGATGTCCGACAACGAAGACACGGCGGCGGCGCTGGGCCACTCCGAAGTATTGAGCGTCCAGGATTCTGTACGCCCACCCATACCCGAGCTCGCCCAACGCTCCGAGGAAGGCTCCAAAATCCCGCCCTCCGTCAGACGACAGGACGCCGGGCACGTTTTCCCAGACGATCCAACGGGCGCCACAGTCGCGAGCCAGCTTGAGATACGCGAGGGCCAGTCCTCCTCTGGGATCGTCCAGTCCGAGGCGTTTGCCTGCGATACTGAACGACTGGCAGGGCGTACCTCCGACAAGAAGGTTAATTGTCTCGAATCGCTCATGGTCTACCGCCTTTGTCATGTCGCCCAAGTTGGGCACGTTGGGCCAGTGGTGCGCCAGCACGGCGCTTGGAAACTTGTCGATCTCGCTGCACCATCGGTGATCCCAGCCCAGACCGGACCATGCCACCTCTGGCGCTCCTATGCCGCTGCAACAGCTTGCCCACTTCATCGTTGTGATGCCTCCTTGTCTGCCCAGGTAACTGCTACCGCTAGTGCCGCCCACATGTGACTCTTGAATCCATAGAGGGGACCGGGTGTCTTCTTCAGTCCGATAGCCACCCGCTTGCCCTGCCCCGCAGAGAAGCGGTCTATCAACGCCTGCCGGATGTTGCCGTCCTTCGCTTTCATGCTGCCGCAGAGGTGGAACTTCACGTCCTTGCGGTAGACGCGGTGGGTGAAGGGGAACTCGGTGCCCGACATGCGACCTTTGGGCATGAGGCTCCAAGACGCTTCAAACCTGCCGATCCAGCAGCAAGTCTCGAAGACGCTGG
>JGI25129J35166_1000348_pt1 | contig 15259 bp, 33 predicted proteins | sample ETNvirnome_2_130_FD_35166 | JGI IMG/M metagenome (IMG submission 35166) | reverse complement strand
AGAATATAGCAGATCAGGCTAGGCGTATAGCCAAAGAAGATGGTGCTGAAATCTTCATGGCTCCCAAGCAGATCAAACGTCAGGTGGAAGATGTGCTTAGTTTAATGCGTGGTGATATAGCATCTGAGAAGGAGATCAAGAAGTTCTTTAAATTCTATGATGAGATACAAAATGGCTGGAAGGCTTGGACTCTCGGTGTTCGTCCTGCTTACCACACTCGTAATGCCGTGGGTAACATTCTTAATGCTTATGTTATATCTGGTCTTGGAGTAAACATACCAGAGGCAATAGATGTATTCGGAGGAGCAGCCAAACTACAGTATTACGCTAGGTTTAACGGTAGTGATATAGCAAGGCAGAAGTTCATCAGCGATATCGGAGGAGGTAAAGGTCTGTTCTATAAAGGAGCGCCAAAGATATCAGCAGCAGAATGGAATGCGCCAAACTTTATGGATACTGGATTCTCTATGAAAGAGATAGCCCAAGAAGCCAGAGAAAGAGGAATCACAGCCGGTCACTACAGAAAGGACATTCTAAGAGATTTAGAGGAGCAGCAACTAGCCGCTGTTGGTAAAGGAAGTAAACTACGCAGAACTCTTGGGCAGGACAACCCAGCAGTTCAGGCAGGCTTTGGCCTTGGTGGTACGATAGAAGGTAATGCAAGGTATGGAGTATTCATCCACACCCTACGACAGATTAAAAAGAATCCAAGGAAACTATCTGAGTACGAAGGTCAGTTGTTTAAGACAAAGGAAGTAACCGATCCAGTTACAGGCAAGCCTGTGATGATAAGGAATATAGCAGACGATACTGATAGGAAGTTCGAGATAGCATCTATGGAAGTAAAGAAGTCTCAGTTCGATTACACTGATGTATCCAAGACTGAGCGAGATGTTCTCAAAAGGTTCATGCCTTTCTACACCTGGACAAGAAAGAATATACCTGCCCAACTCAAGAGTCTTGTGCTAAATCCTCAACGGGCAGAGAAACTAGCCATAGCCAAGCAGCAGTTTGAACATGAGTCAGGAGACTTAGACTACTCTGACTACGGTGCCTTCTGGGGTGATCGAGTACCTGTATTCTTAGGCGAGGAATCTAAGGGAGTCATCAAGGCTTTCACCTTACTGAATGTTTTGCCAATGGCTGACCTTCAGAGAGTTCTTAAACCAGCACCTCTACTGGCTGAGATGACATCGCCTCTTATTAAGGTTCCACTAGAGATTGTGGCTAACTATGATACGTTCAGAAAGTCTAAGATTACCAAGTATAAAAACGAGTCCAAAGATTATCTAGGTGTATCCCTGCCTCCAAGGATGTGGCATCTTGCTCAAGCTCTTGTTCCTCTGACTGAGATCAACAGGCTTAATCCTCGTGGTGTCTTTGGTGAGCGCATGAAGGATGAGTTCGGTAGAATTAAGTCTACTCGTGCATACGGTGGCATGGGCGCTCTCAGGGAAACCTCAATGGATGCTCCTGAAGCAGCACGATGGATAAGGTTCTTCTCCGGTGGTACAACATATGATATAGACCTGCATAAAAACAGATACATCATGAATAAGAATCTGAAAAAAGATATAGCAGCACTCAAAGGCAAGATCAAGTGGGCGGCTAGAAATGGGCAGAACGATAGAGTTAAAAGACTTTATGAACTGCTGGAACAGTTAATGAGACAGGAGATAACAGACCCAATGGGACAGAGATCATGAAGAACTTACTACTAGCACTAGTTCTGATCGTCACACCTGTAATNGCTATCGAACCACCTGATGATGTGCAACCACGGGTGGTGCAAATCCAACTTTATTGCGTTCCAACTATGTCACGAATGGCGGAGATTATCAGCGACACCTGGGGTGAGTCTGGTGTCGCGGTGATGGAGATGTCAGCAACGACAACCATCGCAATCTTCACCAACGAAGATCACACCTCGACATCTGTTGTGGTTTCTCGCACAGAAAAAAATGAAACAGAGCATTGCCTGGCGTGGTCAGGCGCATCCCCAGATGGTTTCGGTTTTGTAGTGAATCCTGCGCCGATTTTTCCTGAGAAAAAACCAGACGGCACAGAAACATGATGGAAACCCAGCAAATCCTCTCGATGGTCTATGGCGCGATGCTGTTGATGATGGGCTGGTTATTGCGGAGAGTGTTCGCTCTACTCGATGAACTAAGGCGCGAGGATTCTAAACTCCACTCTAGGATTACAGACCTTGCCACCGATGCGGTCAGTCGGGCTGAATTAAACGGAGCCATCGACAGAGTATTGGCCCGAATTGACAAGATGGAAGAACGGCTGATGTCGAAGTAGCGCAATGTATTGGAGATGGACCGCGCTCACTGTCTATCTAGTTATTTGCTTGTACGATTTTATGGTTGTTCCCATATGGTACGGACTTAACAGGCCCGACCTCGCAACATTTATTGAGATACTCAACACGGTTGGGGACCCACTGATACAACTTGAACTAATGAAGAAAATGACAGGCCAGCATTCACCATTCACTTTGATGGGAGGTGGCATTTTTCATTTAGCCTTTGGTGCGATCCTAACCGGCAGCGCATTCGGACTAAAATAATTTAACTCAACATAGGAAACAAAGATGAAAAATTTATGGGAAGGTTTAAATAACCAATGGAAGATTGTCATAGTCGTTGTAGCGGTTGTAATAGTTATCGGAGTGATACAGGAGATTGTGTGAAGCATGATATTAACTGGACAGCATACCATACGATACTATGCGTACTCCTTGGCGTAGCAGACATCTTACTCTTATTACTGTACTTGGGTTAGCGGGATGCACGACCATAAAAAAAGCAACGGTAGTAGCAACAGGTGCAGCGATAGGTGCGACTGCGGGTACTGTCTTATCGGGGGGTGCACTTGCACCGATAGCGGGTGCCATGACGAGTGCTTTTGTGACCGATGTGGTGACAGAAACGATGATGGATACGAGGATTCGGGGGATTGATATGGACTGTGCGCCAGACAACATATGGACAATCATGCAATCATTAGTTGAAATAGGAGGATGGGCATTACTATTAATATTCGTAGCACCAATGATAATCGGATGGATTTTACCCGGACCATTAGAAAGAAAGCGAAAGCAATAGCCCTTGGTGATGCCGCTTGTTTAGCCGGAGCAATAGGAACAGGCAACGGAAGAAGCATACAGTATTGTGGTCAACGAGAAGAGAAGAAAAAGAGTTGGATCAAAAAGAACGAGGCAACTCTAATTGGAGTTACCGCGGCAGCAATCGGGATATATATGGTATCAAAGATACCCATCTACCTACAAGCCTCAGACAACGGATACTTGATAGGTATTGACCAACCTATATCAGAAAACGCCTCAATATCTTTTGACATTGATAACACAGATAGAATAACCGGAAGGTTTAACTGGAGGTTCTAATGCAATTAGTTATTGTAGAGTGGCGGGACATCCTTCAGACTAGCGGTTGGGAGCCTAAAGAAGAAGTCAAGTGTCCTGTTGTCCGATCAGTAGGTTGGCTTATACCACAAGACGATCCAAGAACAATCAAAATCTGCAACACCCTGGCTCCCGAAGACTTTGACGAAACTAAAGAAGATAAGGAGTACGGCATCACTGCCTTTCCCAAGGGTTGCGTCACTAAGCTAGAGTTTCTTTCTTACGAAGTTCGTAATATAATTGATTAATGATATACCTTCTCTCTTTGTAAACAGTTCATCCCATGTATGATCCTTGCTAGGAGTTAGCTTGCCTTTGTTCTCCCAACAATACTTAGCAAACATCCTAATCCTTTTAGCATTCCATTCCTCTTCTAAAGCCAAGGCGTCCTGATCAGGGTAGGCTACATTCTTCCAGACTGTAACCTTTTCTGCCTGCTTAATCTTACCGTATGCAATCTTAGCCTTTAACTCTTTTGAGTTCTGAGGCTTTTTCCATTTACTCATTGTTTTGACTGTAGTGATTCTATCAGCGCATCCAGGCCATGAGTGTCAATATACTGGTCGTATTGATTTCGATAACTCATGATCAGGCTGATGCCGTAAATCTGAATATCGTAAATCTTCCAGGTATTACTTTTGTCACGCAGGCAGTAATAATCCACCGGAACAGGTGCCTCTCCCGGTATCACAAGATCAGTCGGCACAACGGTAATACGGCCTTTAAGCTTGGGAGGGCCATAGCGCAACTCGCCAGTGTACTCGAACATCGCCGTAGCGTAACCTTGAATAAGCAGGTCTTTGAAACCCACTGTAAAATCCTGGCGCTGCGCCTCGCTGGCGCTTTTCCAATGGCTACCCAGAATCAGCTTGGAGACTTTACCCAGTGCGATATGCGGCACTACGAGTTTATCGACCATCGCGTACAGTGCGGCTTCATCCGATTCCAACTCCAAGCGCCGTTCGCTAAGCTCAGAAATCAAGCTCGACACGGTGGACCGAATCATCTCGTCCGCAGTAAAGGCGGCTTGAGCAACCAGGCTTGCCATACCAAGTGCGAGTCCAACTAACACCGCTCGTGAGTTGGTAAGGCTAATCATTTTCCTCTAATGCTCCGTTGTGTGATGGCGCGAATACTATTATAGTATCCTTCACCGTCAAGTCCTTCCAGCATAATCAGTCCTCTCCACCACTGGTACTCTGTATCCTTGCACCATGTTTCACGGTACTCAGGATGCGAGTAGCAGCCTGCCGATAATCCAAATATCTTCTGCCCATCCGGGCGAGTCTGTTCTGAATGGTTGTACAAGTGTGAATGCCCTTGCACAGCGGAGCAATGTAACTTAGATACTAGAGCATGGCCTATATGTACTGAGCTTATAGGTCTACCTGCTACCCCAGATGTAAAGTAATGACTGAAGGTTATACCTTTAATCGTTAAACTCTTCTTGAAAGGCGTAACTTCCCAGCCAAACTTATCGTATTGTAAGTCCTCGATACCTATAGCACCATCCAGTTCAGGAGTAGAGTTCACNGCTCTGTCTATTCTGTCTTCATGGTTGCCTATCGTCATGTACAGTTTAGGTTTGTAACCTCGCGCCTTTCTAATAGGAGCAAACATCTTTTCCTGTGCATCAATCACCGCCTCAACATCCTTCTTATATCTCCTACCTTCAAATCCTTTTGTGCCTTTATCATAAGAGGACAGGCTTGGCATATCTGCCATGTCACCTATACATACAATAGCATTAGGCCGTGACCTTACTATAAACTTACCCAGGTCTGTAAACCTTTTGTTATCATAGTCAGGATTAGCATGAGGATCGCCTATAATTAATAGGTTCATAAGAGTTTCTTCTCCTTTACTCTGACAGAATTCCACTGCCTAAGCTCCATACATTTAACAAATGTTTTGAAGTGATCCTTTGGTTCAAATACTTTCTGTTGATACTCTCCTGTTTCTTTATCGAGCCGTAGTATTATCCCCAAAGGCCACTGCCTTAACCCATCAATCCTCTTGATTGCCTGGGCATACGCTGTTACCTGTAGATGGTATGGCTTGTAGATTTTCTTGGACGTTTTGAAATCTATTACGCAAACACGACCATTAATCTTAGCCACTGCATCCACAGTACCAGCATACTTATACTTGTCACAGTATATTTTACGCTCTGAGTCTATAAACTCTACATTATAATTAGTCTTCCATCTAATGAATGCGTCTATACTTGGATTGGTTTTCTCAGAGAAGGTTCCATTTATGTAGTTCTCTATCCACTCATGGGTATAGTTACCTATCTCCAGAGCTTCATCAATGACACGATGGTACTCCTCCTCTCCGATACTCAAGGCCCAGTCTACTAGGTGCTTTGGAAAGCAAGCGTCCACAACCCTAGTAACTGATGGTATCTTTACTCCGTCTACCTTGTAGGAGTGAGCCTCATCATCGTAGTCTAGGTTGTATTCTTTACCATTCTTATAGGTTATAAACATTATTCTTCCTCTTTGAATACCTCTGTGTTACAGAATTTACAGTAACCATCATCAGTTATGCCGACATGACCTCCGCTTGCAAGAGGAAGTCCACATAACATCGCCTCTTCAAGCATTGAATATACTGACCTCAAATCTTCAGCACTATTGATATGGAAGCCTTCGCAGAATCTATTTAACTCTTTGGACATTTCTTTGTTCATACTAATCTCGCCTCCCTTAATGCTGTCTGAAGGTTTCCTATTATAGGCTTTACTCTCTTAACCTTAATTACTTTAGGTTCTTTTTCTTTCTGCTCTTTTCTTTTTCTTCTCTCTTCTTTTTTTATTTCAGCTTTTGCCTCTGCTTCTTCAACCAATTTATCAAACTCTTCTCTTTTCATTCCTTTAGGCTTAGAATACTCAAGACTGGTGTTAGAGCACCCATCACATCGACAAGCGTAATATACTCTAAGACCTCCATCTCTTTGAGATCGCCTACTTGTTCGGAACATCTTACCGTGACTTCCTCCAGAGAAGCCACAGTAAGGATCGCCACCTTTATAATAAGTGTAAATCATAGTCAGTTATAGTCCTCAGAGGCTCTGTAAGGCCCGTCACGGCACGTTTGATACCAACCCTATACCACCCTACCAGGGTATGTCATCATCGCCTTTAAACGCCTTAGGTTTCGTTGTTGATTCAGGCTTCTTATTGAAAGAGGTAGCTGGTTCCATAGGTTTGAACGTCATTCTACGGTAGTCGTTACCTGCCTGTGACACATTGTCATACATATTAATCCAATACATCTTGCCGTCTATCATACCATTGCCAGACCAGGGAGCCATCCATTCTCGCTCTTCCGCTGTCTTCGATGACAAGTCCTGCTTGTGACAGTTACCTGACATATCTTTCTGTTCCCATTTACTCATTACTTTCTCCTGTTAGCACTAATGGTTCGCCAGATATCTACCTCTCTCTGCCAAGATTCTCTTCTGGCATTCAGAATCTCATACTCTACCATCGCATCATTNAAGTTCTTAATAAAGTTCTTATATTCATCAGACGCATAAGCCATTGCATCTCTCTCNGCTACTGTACCTGANGTCATCAAGAAAGACTTTGCCTTTATAAGTTTAGTAGTATGCGGAGCCATCTTAACNTATGCTGCTATTGTACCATACTCTTCATCACTATCTGATAAAGCATTGTGAGCAACNTCTGCTCTGTCATCATCAGTAATCATTTGAATGTAAACCTCCTTTGTTTGAATGCTTCCTTCAGTGTTCCAAAAATATAAACGATNTGNTCTGAGTCTATGTCTNCTTCGTGTANCTCAACATGACACTTGTAACACAAAGGCATAGTCAACCAGTCATCTACCTTTACAGCCATACCTCCTCCTCTAATCTTACGAGGTAGTTCTTTAGTTTTAAGGTGATGAGCTACCACAGTACCATCTTCCGCATCACAACTGGCACATGGTAACGTGGCTACCCAATCGGTGTACTTCTTTACCTTCCATCGAATGTCTTTTTCAATCATAATTTTTTAATAATTGGCGTAACATTATCTGGAATCTTCAATTCTTTATCCGTGTCGGAGATAGGATACCTATTTATGATATCCGATATTCTTTTTGTTACCTGTTCTATTAACGCTATTGATGCTGAGATATCCATTCTAGTTTCAAATGTACTCCCATCTTGGTTGGTAAAGCAAAACTCTAATAGATGCAGCGGTTTGTTCTTTTTCGTATCATCAGATTCTTCAACAACTGCAAAGCTGTATACATAATTATCTGGAATATCTTTCATATCCCGCACACTCCTGAGAGGCATTGTTCCTCACTGTTGTCAGCATAGATTATCTTACGTTTAGCATGAGCCTCTTCATAAGGTACTGATGTTATAGGCTGTCCTCCTCTTGAGAGATTAGGATACAAGGTCAAACCTCTTAGTCCAGGCGCATACCTCTTAATGATTTGAGCAAACTTAATCACCTTGTCTTCGTTATTATGTTCAGTTCCCCAGGCAGGTAGGTTCAACGTGGAACTTATCCCATGATCTACATACTTCTGTAGTTCATATTGAAATTTAATCCTACGCTCTGGATCAGATGCCAGGTCAACTGTTGACTCAATATTCTCAGGTTTAATTCCTTTATCTATTAATGCTTGTGCCGTACCGTCAATGACAAACTCATATTTCCACTTGGTTCCATCAGAAAGATAGCGTCTGCGGTATGCAACGGCGTAGATAGGCTCCACTCCAGAGGTGGTCCCGGCAAGGATGCTGATGGTTCCTGTTGGCGCAATTGCTCGATATCCTTTAGGATAGTTGAGACAAAATCTTCCGCAATGCTCATCTGCCGACTTCTTACTTTCTGATTCATATACTTTCATCCATTGTTTAAGTTCATCAACCATCTCATACTTATGTCCACGCCTCAATAGCCATTCGTGCATACCCATAAGCCCAAGTCCTATACGGCTGTTCTTCTGCCTCACTTCATACACCTTACTATAAGGTAAGTGTGCTCTCATTAAACCACAAACAAGGAACTTAGAGCCAAGAGAAACGACCTCTTTAAATTCCTCAATCGAATTGATATTAGCGAGATTGACAGAGCCAAGATTACAAACATCACTGTCATCTGAAGACGTAATTTCTGTACACGCATTCCTAAGTGTTTCATTCTGTTGCGCTCCAAAGTTAAACGAGAATCCAGGCTCACCTGTCATCATGGCTTGCTTGACATTCTCTAAGTAAATCTTATTCATCGGGTCTTTAAGCCACGCATCATCGTAGTTCAGAGACACGTTCATCATATCCAATGGAGCAGGCCAGTTAAAGTTTTCTTTCTTTATCTCTGCCAGTGTGGTTCCACCTACNTTTATGTCATGCCAGTTCTTAGCATGGAGNAGAGTCCAAGCNTCCTCATGCTGCCAGTTCATACTNCCATACAGTGCAGACCTACGGCTACCACCCTGCATTACGTTCCTACCCACCTCATTCAGTGTATANAGTAAAGGAATAGGGCCAGATGCAACGCCTCCTGTTCGCTTCAACTGTCTACCAGACGGTCTAGCCCTAGAAATATCCACCCCAATACCACCACCAGTCATCAAACAACTCATCGCACGTTCAGTAACTCCAGACCATTCCTCTCTAGTATCTTCTTCAAGCCTCAATAGGTAACAATTATTGTAGTACCGTGCCTCTCTATTTGCGTACCAGAGATACCTACCTCCAGGCATAAACTTAAACTCTGATATATACTGAGTAAGTTGGTCACGATCAGCCTTGTCCATGAGCGGAGTCTTCATAGCATTGAAGTCACCACACACAGAGTTAACTACTGAGTGAGATTTATCTTCCCATGTTTCGTAAGGATTCGAGGCATACTTCTGCTTGAAGATAGTCTCTCCCAGTTCTGTTTTAAACATTAAATTCATCTGCCTCGTCTTCACCCATAACGCTGTACTTATAGAACCCTGTAATCTTTAGGATCACCCTGGACAATGCACGTTTCTCTGCCATTGCCACAGGATAAGCCTGTTTGTTATTGCTAGATGATGCCTCACCATACGACTCCATTACTACGTCATCCTTCTTAGCGATGGCCTTGATAACTACAAAGTCAGGCGGCACTATAGATTCAACATAGTAATTAACCTTTATATTATTATGGAACTGTATCTTCTCAATACCTTCCCGTTTAATAATAATTACCTTCTTACCACTGCTAAAGTTTAATTCATGAACGTCCTCTTTAGATAGCCCGTTCTCGACAAACAACTCTTTCAGTAGTTCCATCTTTGTTGTCATGTTATTCTCCTATTACCTTTATCCAGGAATAAGATGCACCATCATCAGGATCAGGATACACACACTTCATCTTGATAGTTCTCTTTTCAACAGCGATCCTTTCTGCTCCTTCTTCTGGACGCCCTGCTTCAGCCAATGCTTCGGGCCAACCAGATAGTAAACTGTTTGCATATCTAACCATATCGAAAGGTCTATTGTTCATCAGTAATCTCCTTAAAGTCTTTGATTTTAATCACAACATAACTGTCTTCGTACTTCATTTGTTTCTCATGCAGCACTATGATAGGTACTCTATGCTCCGCCTCTAGTACAGCTTGAGCCATTGCATCATGTATCCAGTCAGGTAGTTTCTTCCTGTGCTTCACCTCGATGCTCCACTTAGGATGTTCAACATCTCTCCTAGACTCACCGTTGCAACCTGTTCGCACACCACCCAAGATACTAGCGATGGTGCGCTCACAGTGTTTCCAAGTTGTCAAGCAGTTTCCGCTCTACGGCGTGCATGATTATGTGCCTGTGTCTTACGAGTAGACCACCGACAATTATTAGGACCGTATTCATTATCAACATCTATACGATCAAGGAACGATCCTTTAAATCTCTCTCCCATATCCTCTAGGAAAGTTACAAAGTCGTGCCAGTCTGGTGCCACATTAATACCACGACCACCAAAATACTCATAACCTACTTGATTAGGATTGTAACAACGCTCCATCATCTTACGCCAGGAATTGTAGGTAGGTGTACGTCCGTTTTTACTATGTCCATGTTGCATTATAACAGTCTCCGTTCTTGTTTTGTAAGTGTATACTTCTTGCATCGTTTGCCCCAATCAGCGGTAGATTCGTTTTCTCTTTGCCAAAGATCGAGGCCTTCCAACATTGCTCTATGTAAATCTCTAAATGGTATGTCTTCACCTCCTATATTGTTAGTTCCAAATCTTGAAATCCAACATCTACTACACAGAGGATAAGGATTTAACTGGGTTGCCTTTTTGTTGACGCAATCTTGACAGTTTATTCTCATCCAATACCTCCTTCTTTTGTTTAGCCATATCATCACGCCATTCTTGCATTGTTTGCTTAATCATAATCTTGTCCTCCTCTATATGGCGGTTTATTCGGGAGATGACAGGACTCTTCTTAACCTTACGAAAGTAATGGTTAATAGGTTCGCCTTTCTTCTCACAAAGAGTTAGTCCTCTTACAACACTGTATCCCAGACCACCACTACGCCTGTATACATCTGTAACTGCTTGATCTAAGGCTACTTGCATTATCTCAATAGGAATCTCATTGTTACTTGGATTCTGCCTCTCTGGGCCTGATATTGATTGAAGATAGAAGTACACATTAAACAATCTCTTCTTAGCATACTTGATATCATCTTGATTACAATGTTTTAGCTCATTAACTCTTTCGATATAACCAAGGCATCTGTTCTTATATATCTCAATAGGTATGCTATTAGACTTGTCTCTATCATGCTGAACCTTCTTCATCAGAGTCAATCCTTTGCGAACGAATCGATCTAATAAGAAATTGGCCGTCATCTATATTACCTTTCACGTTTAATTGATTGTTATTAATCATGTATTATACCACGAGAAAGTATAAAGTAATAGCCTTATATATCAATGAGTTATCTCTTAAAGGTAGTATGGTAGAGGAAAATTTAAATGGATTCCAATTACAAAGCTGACCAGAAACTTAAACGTCAGCGTAAACGTAACTTAGTAGCCAAACATAACAAGCATAAGGGTGGCTATCACAGGACCAGGGTTGCCTATGAGCGACCTAAGAAACAAGACTATCTATATAATCTTGAGTGACCTCACGACCATTACCTTTACCTAGATACTTATTGATATGCCTGGTTGTTGTCGAACTATACCATTCTCCAGTACGGAAAGCACCATCATGGTCATACCCGGCTACTGGTGTACTATAACTAAACAGTATAGATACTCCGTTGATATATAACTCTGTCATGTTAGAGCCTATAAGTGTAAGTCTCATACTTTCTTCTCCTTGATATAAATCCTTAGACATTTAGATTTAGAGATGGGTTGACCATAGGTATAGTGTCTCCAGTTCTCTCCTTCGCGGAGGAACTGACCTTTTACCCGCATTTCGTATCTATCTTTATTAAGATACCGTTTCATTAACCGTACTATAGACCTTCCGCGAGGGTCATTAGGTATCTCACTGAATATATATTGAGGTGCTGTCATTTCAGTATCTCCCATGCTTGAGCAACCACAAGTGGTACTTGTCCATTGCCAATGGCTTTAAGTCTGTCCACGCGAGAGGCCACCCCATGAGCCACTCGACCCACGTTGGGTTCAGTTGACCACCAGCATGAACCGCTAGAGGAGGAGTGTTCCTCGCTCTCTCTGCCGGATGATTCCCATCCTTCCAGTCTCTCGCTGCTGGTGTTGGGAACTTCTTTGCCTCGCTCGATAACATCTTCTGTTTGGCTGTGTCCATGTTCTTCCAATCGGATGCTTGAGGTGTCGGCCATTCTTCCCGGCCTACTACTGTCTCCAGATTCGGAAACCTGTTCTCTTTCCATGCTGACTCCGGTGTGATTGTCGCTGACATTGCACTGTTCGCTCTTGGTGTCGGCCACATTCGATGCCTCTCTAAGAACCCGCTCTCTACTTCCTGAGCCAGGCTCCCGCTGTTCCCGAACTTGTACTCTTTCTTCTTCATGTTCCCAGTGTACGCATCTGCCGCGCTTGGGGTCTTGGCTGGTCGCCTTGATCCAGAGTCTTTTCCTTCGATGGGGCGCTCCAACATCGTCTGCTCCCAACACAATCCATTTTGCATCATACCCTGCTTGGGCCAGCGACCCGAGAATTTCTTGGAAGTATCCTGAATTAAGCAGACCTGGGACGTTTTCCAAGAGAGCGTATCTAGGTTGTACATCCCGAATAATCTGGATAGTTGACGGCCACATATTCCTTTCGTCTTCTTTGCCTTTGCGTTTTCCCGCAACGCTGAATGGTTGGCAGGGAAAGCCTGCTGTAACCACATCGACAAAGCCCTTATATTTTTTAGCTGCACCGGACTGGACGAACTCACGCACATCTCCAAAGATGGGTGCCTCACTAAGGATTCCGTCTTTGATTCTTTGGGCGATGACTTGCTGACAGTATCTTTCGTACTCGACATAACCAACGTGCCTCCATCCTAATAGTTTAGTACCAAGCAGGCCACCACCTGCACCAGAAAACAAAGACAACTCATTCATCGAAGACCTCATCCCATTCCTCCGGTGTTATACCAGAGATAAAGAACTCTCTTTGAGAGCGGTCAAGATTAGGAAAAGCATCCTGAACCAGGGCTCCTGAATCATACGCATCAATCTGAGCCTGAGTTATATCCAAGTTCATAGACACTGATTGTCCTGAAATTATTGACGTCCTTACTACTGTAATCATGTCTTAATCCTCTTGTATATAAGATCAACAACGTCACGTTTCAGCTTTGCTCTTGCTGAACCTCCTTTTTCATTGCCTTTCGCGTTCATAACTTTCAAGGCTATCGCCATCTGTATATTATCTGCGCTCTCATCATCAGTATTTAGTGCGCCTTTATACCATGATGGATGGAATCCTTTTGATTCAGCCCAGGCTTTTGAGTCTTTGTTACCAGCACTTGCACCATCAAGTTCCTGTAAGTAGAAACTAGCAAATGTTACCTTATCTTTAAGGATATTATGGTAAGTTGCTATGATTTCTGTTGCTATATCTTCAGCTTTGTTCATGAGTATATATCTTCATCCCTCTTGTCATTGAACGACCAAACCGTATCCCAGTTAACCTCATCTGAACAGACCTCATACTCCTGTCCATATCTATCAATACAGAAGTATATGTCTTCATCATTTTCGTATTGGCTGAGACTTACCTCTTCAACCACTACTGTAAGGTATTCACCTTCTCTTAACTCAAGTTCAAAGGTGTCACCTTCCTTCATCCTTGAAAATACTTCTTCTCGGATATCATCTAATGCCGGTTCACTTTTAAGTGTCATCTCAATGCTCCCATTCGGTGTACTTTTCGTGCATCGCATCATCTTCTGATTGTATAGCCAGGTAATACTCTTCTAACAAGGCTTGTTCCTTCTCCACCTCAAGCATATCTTGGACAAGAAAGCCTAACAATTTAACCAAAGAGTCTATCTCTTCGGCATCGAGTGTCTCTTCACAGTGCCTAACTAAAGACTTAACAGTTCTATTCACGATTTGTTCTCCCTAAAGGCCAGTATAACAGAGGTTCGGGTTCATATGAGTCCCAAAACGGGTCATTAATAGGCGGTTCTTTACCATATTTCTTTTGCCTCACTACTATTGGATACCTCATTCCGCGTACCTGGTAGTATTTACCATCGTTAACATTCTGTATTGTAGCATAAGATACATCAAACATCTCAGCTATAGACTGAAAAGGAGTACCTTCACGCAGTTCAATGTACACCTCCTCGATCTCATCTTTAGTTAACAACATCAGTCTTCTCCAGTTGTTATTGAATAAATCCATCTCCAAGATCAACAGTTATCTCACACTGCCCATCAGATTCACGGATTGATTCCAAGTCAACCTCTGTTAATCCTTCATCTAATAGAGTGTAGAATGTAACGGGCATATCTTTATCCATGCGATCTAAGATTCGCTTAATGTCACGCACTAGCATCAGTCTTCTCCTGTTTGTTGGCTCATCATTAGGCTTTTTTCATCCAGGTAATGAAGGCAGCGAAATCATGCGGTTGGCCGGACTTTCGGTCTTGTCGCAGAGTATCGCCCCACAGGTTAAAATAATGATTGACTTCAGCCATTCGGCTTTCGTCAAGCGTGATTCCATTTTCTTCTAACAGAATCAAAAACCCATTACGGGTCATCCCATCATAGGGATTTACTTTTGTAGTTCGTATCTGTGCAGGGTGTGGATTCTTGTACATCAGCCTTCTCCTTTTGATTAACCTATTAACAGTTAACTTCTCTTTAATTTCAATTACTTAAAGTCAAAGACAAATTAACTCATCGTGCCTCAATAAGATCAGCATTTTCATCCGCTGTTGGGGCCAGGGCTGAGACCTGTCGAAGACCTGGACCTGCCGTTACGAGCCGAAGGCGAGAGGATAGCGCGACAGCGCGGCATTGCCTGAGCGGAGCGAAGAAATTTTTTACAGCTTATTAGCATATTATAATGAGCAGTTTCTAGTCTTGCTCAGGACTCCAGTTGCTAGGCTCCGCACTCCGTTAGTGCTAGGCCAATGGTGCTAATGGCTTCGGTCTTGAAGTCGCCTTCTTTCCATTCTTTTTCTATGTACTGCTTTTTGTCCTTGAGGCAGTCAATGAGGCCATCCCAAAAACCTTCGGGATACTCGTCAATTGTTTCAATGCCTGAGATATGCAACCATACCGGATGCAGTTCTTCGTACTGGCGCGTGACTTCTACCTGAGAAAATGCGGATGTTCCCATCTTCTCCATCTCTTTAGTCCAGAAATACATAACGGCA
>JGI25129J35166_1000318_pt1 | contig 15919 bp, 15 predicted proteins | sample ETNvirnome_2_130_FD_35166 | JGI IMG/M metagenome (IMG submission 35166) | reverse complement strand
GAAGATCGCTGGCTCACCGCCCCCGCCTTTGCCGATGGCCGCATCGTCGTGGGTGATTTTGAGGGTTATGTCCACCTCATCGACGCCCGCGAAGGCAACCTGGTCNGCCGCACCCGTATCGATGATTCGGGTATTAGCGTGCGCCCGGTGACTGAAGGCAGCACCATTCATGTCCAGGCCAACAATGGTCGCCTGGAAACCCTGGAAGTAACTCCATGACACCCGTCATTGCATTAGTCGGTCGCCCCAATGTGGGCAAATCGACGCTGTTTAACCGTCTGACCCGCTCGCGCGATGCGCTGGTGGCAGACTTTCCTGGCCTGACCCGTGACCGTAAATACGGTAACGGCATGCTGGGTGGAAAGGCGTACACCGTCATCGATACCGGCGGTATCAGCGGTGACGAAGAAGGCATCGATGCCGCGATGGCCGAGCAGTCCCTCGCGGCCATCGACGAAGCCGATATCGTGCTGTTCCTGGTCGATGCCCGCGCCGGGTTGAACGTCGCCGACGAAGCGATTGCCAACCACCTGCGCGTCAACCAGAAAAAGACCTGGCTGGTGGTCAACAAGACCGACGGCCTGGAAGAGCACTCGGCCATGGCCGATTTCTGGAAACTGGGCCTGGGTGACCCGTGGCCGATTGCCGCCGCTCATGGCCGCAACGTATCGCTGTTGATCGATACGGTCCTCGAACCTTTCCCTGAGCGGGATGCCAGCATCCCCGCCGACACGGGCACCAAAGGCATTCGCATTGGCGTCATCGGCCGTCCCAACGTAGGTAAGTCCACGCTGGTCAACCGCCTGCTCGGTGAAGAGCGCGTGGTCGTGTTCGATGAAGCGGGCACTACCCGTGATGCCATCGAAATTCCCTTCGAGCGCAACGGCAAGCCGTACGTGCTGATCGACACCGCCGGCATTCGGCGGCGCAAGAACGTGCGCGAAATCGCCGAAAAGTTCTCGATCATCAAGACGCTGGATGCGATCAAAGAGAGCCACGTGGCGGTCATGGTACTGGATGCCCGCAGCGGCTTGGTTGAGCAGGACCTGCACCTGCTGGACTACGTGCTCACCACAGGGCGTGCGTTGGTACTGGCGGTCAACAAGTGGGACGGGCTGGAGAGCGAAGCCAAAGAGAAGATGCGCGCCGACATCAAGCGCCGTCTGGGCTTTGCCGACTACGCCGAGCTGCACTTTATTTCCGCGCTGCATGGCACCGCAGTGGGCGACTTGTACCCCTCCATTGAGCGGGCGTTTAACGCCGCCAACGCGCACTGGTCGACCAACCGTCTCACCACGCTGCTGCAGGATGCGGTAAGCCAGCATCCGCCCCCCATGGTCAACGGCCGCCGCATCAAGCTGCGTATGGCTCACCAGGGTGGCAGCAACCCGCCGATTATTGTGGTGCATGGCAACCAGACAGCATCGCTGCCTGAGGCTTATCGTCGCTACCTGACCAATACCTTCCGTAAAGTGTTGAAGGTGCGCGGCACGCCGATGCGCTTTGAGTTCCGGTCGGGCAACAACCCGTTCGATAACATGGCGGGCGCCAGCGATAAAGAGAAAGCCAAAAAGCGCGAGCTTAACCGTACCAAAGAGGCGCGCAAAAGCCGCCGTTAAGCGCGGCACTTTGCTTCCCCGCCCGTTGTATACGCAGCGGGCGTTTTTGTTGGCACTACCACCGAATCTACTTGACAGAGCCCCCCTCCCGCCCTCAAATAGCGACGCTTTTCGTCACCTGCTCGACCGATCCTTTCTTATCAACACTTGCCCTTCTTAGGAGGGACGTACATGCACTACGCTTTTCGTCGCGGACGCGGCTTGGTTTTACTGCTGCTGGCGAGCCTGCTAACCGGCTGCTTGGCGTTGCCTCAAACAGGGTTGTTTGCGTTTCGTCTGGCGGTCACATCGCTGGGGATTGAGGACGTACGCATTGGCCCTTACAGCGTCAATGCTGGATTGGACACCAGCGATCTATCGAGCTTTCTGGCCTCTAGCCTGGGTGCTGGCAGCTTGCCGGTGCAAGCCACCCTGGCGATGGGGCTTGGCCTGCCCGCTGGCATGCCTCCGGTGGAGATGTCNGGCTTTCGCTGGACGCTGGACATGCCTGGCGTAGACCCAGTGCAAGGCAATTATGGGCAGAACGTTACCCTCACGTCTGGGNAAGACGCCAATCTCCGCCTGCCGGTGGCCTTTGATGTTCTAGCTGCAGACCACCAGCAAATGACGCCAATGCTAGAGCTGGCCAGCCAACTCGCCAGCCAAGGGGAGCTGCCTGCAGGCAGTGAACTGGCCATTACCCCAGGGGATTTGCGCGGCCTGGGCATGACACTGCCCGCTGGCCTGCTCACCCCGACCATTCGCTTGAACGTGGGCGCCGACGGGCAGCTCATCCCCCAACGCTAAGTCTTGCCAAGCGCGCTACTCACCGCGCTCATGAAGGCGTTTGCGGCCTACGTAGTGGGCCGCAAACTGCCACGCTGTCCGGCCGCTGCGCCCACCGCGTAGCGTGGCAAAACGTACCGCCTCCGCACGGGCGGCCTCATCCCACTCTTGCTGTCCACCAATACGACTCACCCAGTGTTCGCACACTTCAAGATAGGTGGCTTGGCTAAACGGATGAAAGCCTAACCACAGGCCGAAACGGTCTGACAGCGAGATTTTCTCTTCCACCGCATCGCCGTGGTGCAGCTCCTCGCCCACCAACCGGGAGCCACTGTTGTCATCCATCGACTCCGGCAGCAGGTGACGACGGTTCGAGGTGGCATAGAGCAGTACGTTATCTGGTGGCCCGGTCAGCGCGCCGTCTAGCACGCTCTTGAGCGCCTTATACGCGTCATCGTTACCCTCGAAGGAGAGATCGTCACAGTACACTACGAAGCGATGCGGCTGATCCCGCAGTTGTTCCACTAGCAGCGGCAGACTCGATAGATCATGTCGGTCAACCTGGATCAGCCGTAACCCCTCTGTGGCCAGCGAGTTGAGCAGCGCACGTATCACAGACGATTTCCCGCTACCTCGTGAGCCCCAGAGCAGCGCATGGTTAGCTGGCAGCCCCTGCAAAAATGCCCGGGTGTTATCGACCAACGCCAGCTTTTGGCGCTCAATGCCTAGCAGGTCGTCCAGCGTCATGGTGTCTCTCGGCGGTACCGGCACCAACCGCCCGCCCAGTGGGTGGCGCTGCCAGATGGCCGCGACATGGGTGTTCCATTCCACCGGCGTAGGCGCAGGCGGCAGCCAGTGGTCGACATGATCGAGTAACCGCGCTAGGCGCTGGCTTAATTCAGCATCCATCGACATCCCCGGAGTAAGTTACGATAAGGGTTGATTTACCACTAACAGTGGTTATTAACCAGCGCGAAAAACCGCTTACTTTTAGTGAGCGGATGGATAGCGCGGCATCCGCAGGATGCCCTTGCTGACGTTTTGTACAGTGCTATACTACGCACGTCGACACGACCTACCGAGGGGCACTCGGAAAGTGACGTCTGTGGAGACAATGTGAGACCTGGGGGATATGAGTTGGTTCGCCACCGTAAAAATCCCCACCGTGGGACTTTTACGGCGATAACCAAGCCATTCCCTCGGGCAATCGTCTTGGAAACAGAAACCAGGAAGGTAACAACCTGGGAATCCTCTTCCTTTCCGTCGCCAGACGGCAGCGCAAGTTGAGGGAAGGGAGGATGTCAACTTGTGTGCAAGGATCCCCACTCGTCTATAAGGAAACTATCTATGCGTTGGCTTCGCCCATTAGCGGTTACGGCGCTCTGCGCCTCAATCGCCGCCTGTACGACCTCCCCCACCGGTCGCTCGCAGCTATTGCTGCTCTCTGATAGCGAGCTGAACGAGATGGGCCGTCAGGCGTTTACCCAATATCAGCAGGAACTGCCCACAGCGGGTCAGGCAAGCCAGCGCTATGTGCAGTGTATTGCGGATGCCATTGTGGCAGAACTGCCTGCCGAGCAGCAGCAGTTAGACTGGCAAATCCGGGTGTTTGAATCCGAGCAGCCCAACGCCTTTGCACTTCCTGGCGGCTACATGGGTGTGAACACGGGCATGCTGGATATTGCCACAACCCAGGACCAATTAGCCTCTGTGATTGGTCATGAGATTGGTCACGTGCTGGCCAACCACGCCAATGAGCGCGCCTCAACCGAGAGCGCCACGTCATTAGGCCTATCGGTACTCTCCAGCACCTCCGGCATGCAGTCCGCCGGTGGCCAGCAGCTGATGGGGGTACTCGGCATGGGCGCTCAGTACGGCATCGTACTACCATTCTCCCGCGCCCATGAGAGCGAGGCCGATGTGATTGGCCTAGACCTCATGGCCCAAGCAGGCTTCAACCCACGTGAAAGCGTCACTCTGTGGGAGAATATGCAGGCAGCCACAGGTGGCGGCGCGCCCCCCGAGTGGATGTCTACCCACCCTGGTCAAGGCCAGCGGATTCAAGGCCTGCAAGCGAATATGGATCAAGCCGTGGCCCTCTATGAGCAAGCCCGCAGCAATGGTCGTACGCCCAACTGCCCGCGCCCCTGATATACGCTCCTGACATTGAGGTTTAGATGATCCGACTGGGTTTACTGCTGCTGGTACTGCCGATTCTGGTGCTGCTGNGCGTCTATTTNTGGGAGCTGGGCGACGTTCGCGCCTGCCAGCTTGAGGGCGGCTACTGGAACTATCTGGAAGGAGCTTGCTACGATACGCCACAACCTTTTGTGTCGTGGCTGCAGCGCTCGCCGCTGCTGGTGAATGGCGGCATGCTGTTATCCGTGGTGGGGCTGGTGATGTGTATGGTGGGGTTTTATACCAAACCGCGTTAGCCCAAGCACAACCTGAATGGGGGCGTTCGCCCCCATTGCCTCAACTATCTCCTATCCCCCTACCGGCTAATAGTTGAGCGATTGCCGCAGCAGCGTGCGCACGCTGGCCGTTTCAGGCCGCACGTTGCGCCATAGAAAAAACGACTCGGCGGCTTGCTCGACCAGCATTCCCAAACCATCCAGCAGCTTGGCGCCTCGCGGCCCTGCCCACTGTAGAAACACCGTCGGCTCTGAACCGTACATCATATCGTAGGCCCAGGCACCTTTGGCAAACAGCGTCTCCGGCAGCGGCGGCAGCTCGCCTGATAGGCTGGCACTGGTACCGTTAATCACCAGATCAAACTGCCCGTCGATGGATGCTAAACCGCCGCCCTGGATATTGCCCAAGTCGGCAAACGCTTGGGCCAACTGCTCGGCTTTCTCTGCCGTGCGGTTGACGATAACGACCTCACTGGGCTGCTCCGCCAGCAGCGGTTCCAATACGCCACGCACCGCGCCGCCTGCGCCGATGACCAGCACACGCTTACCCGCCAGAGGGACGCGGTGATAGGCCAAATCCCGCACTAACCCGATACCGTCGGTGGTATCGCCATAGGTACGCCCGTTACCGCCCACAATCAGCGTATTCACCGCCTGCGCGCGCTTGGCGCGGTGGCTCAGGGTATCGCAAAGCGCAAAGGCATCGCCTTTGAAGGGAACGGTCACGTTGGCACCACGGCCACCATCGGCGATAAACGCCCGCCATGCGTCGGCAAACCCCTCTACCGGCGCCAGCTCGGCGGTGTAACTCATGGCCTGATGAGTCTGGCTGGCAAACTCACCGTGGATCAGCGGCGATTTAGAGTGTTTGATTGGGTTACCAAACACACAGTAGCGGTCAGTCATCGAAGCTCCTTAGGCGTTGTTCTGCTGGGTGGCCTCGGCCAACCAATCGCGTGGCACCAAATAGTCGTGCAGTTGCGCTTCACGGCTGCCCGGCTCGGGAGTGAAAGCGTACTCCCAACGGGCCAGCGGCGGCATGGACATCAGAATGGACTCCGTGCGCCCGCCGCTTTGCAGGCCAAACAGCGTACCCCGGTCCCACACCAGATTGAACTCCACGTAGCGGCCGCGGCGGTAAAGCTGGAAATCACGCTCGCGTTCGCCCCACGCGTCCTGCTTGCGGCGCTCGACAATGGGAAGGTAAGCATCCAGAAAGCTATCACCCACCGCGCGCTGAAACGCAAAACACTCTTCAAAGCTGCCTTCGTTCAAGTCATCAAAAAAGAGTCCGCCGACGCCACGGGTCTCCTCGCGGTGCTTCAGATAGAAGTAGTCGTCGCACCACGCTTTGTAGCGCTCGTAAACGCCCTCACCAAAGGGCGCGCAGGCCTCGCGGGCCACTTGGTGCCAGTGCACCACATCTTCAAACACCGGATAGTAGGGGGTTAGGTCAAAACCGCCACCAAACCACCACACCGGCGGCTCACCCTCTTTTGCGGCAATAAAGAAGCGAACGTTGCCGTGGCTTGTCGGCACATTGGGGTTTTCAGGATGCATCACCCAGGAGACTCCCACCGCGTGGAAGCTGCGCCCGGCTAGCTCGGGCCGGGCAGCAGTCGCAGACGGCGGCAGCTGCGCACCGTGGACATGGGAAAAGTTGACGCCGCCTTTTTCGAAAATAGCGCCCGACTCCATCACCCGCGAGCGGCCTCCGCCGCCCTCTTCGCGCTGCCAGCTATCCTCTTTGAACGCGGCCCGCCCATCGGCGGCAGCAAGCCCTTCACAGAGGCGCTCCTGAAGGTCGAGAAGGTACGCTTTAACGTCGTCTAGGTGCTCGTGGGCCACGGTAACTCCTGGTGAGGTGAATCGTGAATCGTGAATCGTGAATCGTGAATCGTGAATCGTGAATCGTGAATCGCTGACAGTGTGACGAAGCCGAGCGGCTAGTCACGCATCACTTTGCCGGTCACTAAATCGCGGATGGTGCTGGGTTTGGCATTGCCGCCCAATTCGCCCGCCACGATGGCGGCTACGTCATCGCCAAAGATCGTGGCGACTTCTTCCGCGCTCATAGCGGGCGGATCGCCTGCACGGTTAGCGGAAGTGGAGACGAGCGGCCCGCCAAANGCTTCGCACAGTGCTTTCATCAGCGGATGGTCGGTGACGCGTAGCGCCACGCTTTGATGAGCGCCGCGTACTAGGCCGTGGCTGCGACCATTGTCCGGCACCAGCCAAGTATTCGGGCCTGGCCAACTGGCCGCCAACGGCGCATGGAGTTCCAACGGCAACTGGTTCAACCAGGGCTGAAATTGCGCGATACTCGCCGCCACCAAAATCACGCCCTTGGCCGGGTCGCGCTCCTTCATACGCATGAGATGCGCCAGCGCTTCGTCGTTATCGGGGTCACAGCTTAACCCCCATACCGCTTCGGTGGGGCAGGCAATCACACCGCCTTTACGCAGCGCGCTCACCGCCGCTTTCACGTCAACCGCCGGTTTCATAGACGCTCCTGATAAGCTCTCAGCCAATCACAAAATTGAGTTTGCATCTTACCATGGCGCTGCCAGCCGCACCCAACCACCCGCCTGCTGCGTCACTTTGCCATCCAGCTCCAGCATCAATAGCCGCTGCTGGCACTCGCTGACCGAGATACCGGTGCTCTGCACCAACACATCAATGGGGGTAGGCGATGGGCCTAAGGCGTTTAACAGATTATCCGCCGACGGTAATTCAANACTCGGTTGATGAGCCAACGGCTCATCGGCTGCAACTGCTAGCGGCGCAGGCACAAAGCGCGACACCCAATGCTGTAACTCTTCGAGAATATCGTCCACATGGCGTACCAGGGTGGCGCCACTACGCAACAGTTGCAGGCAGCCACGAGCCTGGACATTGTGTAGCGAACCCGGCAGCGCAAACAGCTCGCGACCCTGCTCTAGGGCGAGGCGGGCGCTGACGAGCGAGCCACTCTTCTCGGCTGCTTCAACCACTAAGGTGCCTAGCGAAAGGCCCGTTACAATTCGGTTGCGCCGGGGGAAGAAGGCCGGACGGGCCACAGTGCCTGGTGGATGCTCAGAGAGCAGCAAGCCGCCCGGTAGCGTACTGAGCTGTTCATACAAATCTCGATGGCGGGCGGGGTAGATGACATCAATACCACAGCCAAGCACGGCAATGGAGCTTCCACCTGCGGCGAGCGCCGCACGCTGAGCCACGCCATCCACACCCAGCGCCATCCCGCTGACAATGCACCAGCCTCGGTTGGCCAGCTCCCGGGCAAACGCCTGGGCATGTCCACTCCCTTCCGACGTTGGGCGACGAGTACCTACCATGGCAAGGCCTGGGGCCTCTAACGCGCGAAGATCGCCCTGGGCCCATAGCACTGCTGGCGGGTCAGGAAGTTGGTTTAAAAGGTCTGGCCATGCAGGATGGTCGCGGTGAAGCAGATGGCGGTTGGGGCCTTCTTGTAACCAGGAGAGGGTGTCATTGACCGTTTGTTGCAGCGGGCTGCGTTCTGGCTGCGCCAGCCACAATCGCAGGGCATTGGCGGCATTGCTGGGCAAAGTCGCTAGCCACCCTTGTGGCCATTGAGGCTTGCGCGCCACCATTTGCGCAATCCGCGCAGCGCCCATACCGGGCAAAGCATTTACCGCCAGCCACTCCTTAGCGTCCATAGAGCTCCCCTTATATCAAATCTTGCACACCTTTAGCGCGTCGGCGCGCGTACACTATCTCCCACTGCCAGCACCTTTGAGGCCTGCATGACCAAGGCGTAACTCATATGGTTATAGGGCCTGAACACCATCACCAATCCTGCCTCGGTATTGGGCAACCGCAGCAGTTCTTGGGTACGTGGGTCAGTTACCAACTCCCCTTGCTGGTCTACGCGCAATACATGGCCCGGCTGTAGGCCGTCTTGCGTTCCCAGGTCCAGTGCCACCACTTGCAGCCGCCCAATAAATCGTACTCCGCCCGGTACCGCAACAATCTGGCCCGACACGTTATTCAACGGTGCACGGGGAACAAAGGCATCGCTTAGCTCACGATCTTCTAGAGGCAGCAGGATGTCGTTATTACGCACTTCTTGGTAGGCGCTAAGCACTTCGATGCGAGCAATATCGCCCTCGCTGCCCAGGTAGCGCGCCTCGCCAATATTGATCAACTCATCGCCCAACAGTGCGCCATTGGCTGATACATAGGGCTCGCCTGGATGGTAGATGCCCAGGCGCGTTCTGGCGGGTACGCTGCCACGCACGTACAGGGTATCGCCTGCGCCGCTAATCAAGCGCTGGTTATCGCCGCCCACCACATACGCAAGCTCCTGCGGGCTCTCTCCTGGCTCCACCACGCGATGCTCCCGTAGAAAGGCGCGCACCACCTCCATCGGAATAGGAGTAATCGCCTCTCGTTTAGGCACTGTACGCATCTGCGGCGAGAGCTTTACGACCCCTTGGCCCCGCTCCACAGAAAGGCATGGTTGGCCTTGGCATGTCCCCAATACCAGCACATCGCCGGGGTAGATAAGGTGCGGGTTACGAACTTGCGGATTCGCCTGCCATAGCGAAGGCCACTGCCAGGGCGAGCGTAAATAACGGGCGGAGATATCCCAAAGCGTATCGCCAGGCACTACTTCGTAGCGCTGTGGCGCATCGTTGCGCAGCCCTTCCACGGCTAAGGCTGGCTGGCTGACCAACAGCACCCACATTAAGAGCACGCCAAAGACGCTATAATAAAGAGGCTTTAGAGCCACCATCCGATTCTCCCCGGGCAGTCGTTGGTGAAGCGGTTTAAGGGGCTGCACGGTGTCGCGCGTGCCCAGGATCGCTATCAGCATGATATAGTGGTCAATAGTAAAGTAGTTAGGCTCGCCGACACAGGTGGCAGCCAGTTCATCTTAAAGACTCAGCATAACGGTGATTGTAACGCCATGGCCAAACTTCCTATTCTCGAATTCCCCGACGAGCGCCTGCGCACCAAGGCGGTACCGGTGGAAACCGTTGACGACGAGGTCCGCCAGCTCGTTGACGATATGTTGGAGACCATGTACGACGCACGCGGCATCGGCCTTGCCGCAACGCAAGTCGATGTCCATCGCCGCGTGGTCGTCATGGATGTCAGCGACGATAACTCCCAGCCGCTGGTGCTGATCAACCCCCGCTACGAGCCCATCGGTGATGCCAAAGAGCCGCTCTCCGAGGGCTGTTTGTCGATCCCTGAATACTACGCTGAAGTACCGCGCTACCTGAAAGTGAGGCTCAACGCGCTGGATCGTAACGGTGAGCCCTACGAGCTGGAAGCAGATGGCCTACTGGCCCATTGCATTCAACATGAGTACGACCATCTGGAAGGCGTACTATTTGTGGATTACCTCTCACCGCTCAAGCGCGACCGGGTGATGAAAAAAATGCAAAAGCGCCACAAGCTGATGAACGACGCCTAACCGGCACCTCATCACCTGGCCACTGGCCGAGCTGACACGCTGCCCGCAGGCACTCGCCTGTAACAACAGCGCTGCCTCTCGGCCTTTGTGCGTTTCATAGATGGCACTTTCTCTCTTCTCCTAAGGGCTCTCCACCATGTCACCGTTACGCGTTGTTTTTGCTGGCACGCCAGACTTCGCCGCCTCCAGCCTTGCTGCCGTTCTCGACAGCGAACACGAAGTCGTGGCGGTTTACACCCAACCCGACCGCCCTGCTGGACGCGGCCGCAAGCTCACGCCCAGCCCGGTCAAACAGCTAGCACAAGAGCACGGGCTGCCGGTGGTCCAACCCGCCAGTCTCAAAGACGCCGATGCTCAAGCCGAACTGGCGGCATTGAACGCCGATGTGATGGTCGTGGTCGCCTATGGGCTGCTGCTACCCCAAGCGGTGCTGGACACGCCGCGCCTAGGCTGCATTAACGTGCACGCCTCGCTGCTGCCCCGCTGGCGGGGTGCGGCGCCGATTCAGCGCGCCATTGAAGCGGGCGACAGCGCCTCCGGCGTGACCATCATGCAAATGGATGCGGGGCTGGATACCGGCGCCATGCTGTATGAAGTGCGCACCCCAATTACCTCCCGCACCACCGGTGGCGACCTCCACGACCGACTGGCCATTCAAGGTGCTAATGCGCTGATCCACGTGCTGGACAACCTCGACAACGGCAGCCTAGAGGCAACGCCTCAGCCGGAAGAGGGCGTGACCTACGCCGCCAAGCTCAGCAAAGCCGAGGCCGAGCTAGACTTTAGCCAGCCCGCCGAGCAGCTGGCGCGCAAAATCCGCGCCTTCAACCCGTGGCCGGTGGCTTGGTGCACGCTAGGTAACGACCGCCTGCGCCTACTCATGGCCAGCGTCGAGCAAGGTGAACAGCCGCCATCGCCCCCCGGTACGCTGTTGGAACATGGCGATGATCACCTGCGTATTGCCTGCGGCGAACAAGGGCAAGAAGTGCTGTGTGTCAGTCGTGCCCAGCTACCTGGCGGCAAAGCGATGGCGGTACGCGACTTATTAAACGCCCGCCAAACCTCACTCACCGTCGGCGTTCGCCTTGGGCAAACCCCGCAAGGAGCTAGCCAATGAGCCAGCAACGCCCAGCCAAAGGCGGCAGCGGCCTAGATGTCCGCGCAGCCGCTGCCCGTAGCCTCGTCCCGGTTCTCACTGATAAAGGGTCGCTGGCCAGCTTGGATGAACATAGCGTAGTGGCCCGAGACCGTGGCCTGCTGAAAGAGCTCTGNTACGGCACCTGCCGCCGCCTTCCACGCCTAGAAGCACTGGCTAGCCAGCTCCTCAAACAGCCATTTAAAAAGCGCGATGCNGATATCCACGCTCTGCTGCTGGTAGGTATTTATCAGCTGCTTTATATGCGCATTCCTGCCCACGCAGCGGTAGGAGAAACCGCCGGGGCAGCACGCCTGCTTGGCAAAGAGTGGGCCACCCGAGTATTGAACGGCTGCCTGCGACGCCTGCAGCGTGAAGCCGACGCGCTGCAAGAAGTCGCTGATCGTGACGAAAACGTTGCCCTGGAGCATCCGCCCTGGCTGCTGGACGCCCTGCGCCACGCTTGGCCCGAACAGTGGCGTGCCATTGCCCAGGCCAATAACGAGCCAGGACCGATGACCCTACGCGTCAACCAGCACTATAACGACCGTGAAGCGTATCTCCAGCAGCTGACCGAGCAAGGCTTAGACGGGCATCTCTGTTGTCACGCTCCAGACGGCATTACGCTAACAACGCCCTGCGACGTTGCCATACTGCCCGGTTTTGAGCAGGGCCACGTCAGCGTGCAGGATGAAGCGGCGCAGCTCTCTGCAGCGCTGCTTGGCCCGGCGCTCGCCCCACGCCCCGGTGCTCACGTATTGGATGCTTGCTGCGCGCCTGGCGGCAAAACCGCCCATCTGTTAGAGCAGTTTGATATTGCACTCACCGCCATTGATAACGACAACCAGCGGCTGGCGCGGGTGGACGATACGCTCAGCCGCTTAGGGCTGAGCGCCGAGCTAAAGCACGCCGACGCCACTACCCGCGACTGGTGGAGCGGCACACCGTTTGACGCCATTTTGTTGGACGCCCCTTGCTCGGGCACGGGCGTGATTCGTCGCCATCCGGACATCAAAGCGCTACGCCGTAAAGAGGACATTCGCCAGTTGGCCAGCCTGCAGCAGCGCCTGCTCGACAATCTTTGGCCGCTGCTCCGCCCCGGCGGTACGCTGCTCTACGCCACTTGCTCAGTGCTGCCCGAAGAGAATGCGGCACAAATCGATGCGTTTCTGGCCCGCACACCGGATGCCAACGCCACCACGCCCCACGATGTGGCCTGGGGAGAGCAGAGCGGTCAGGGACGCCAGCTGTTTCCCGCGCAAAGCAGTCACGATGGCTTTTTTTATGCCAGACTAGAAAAGCGCACTGCCTAGGCGGTTGCCCGGCAGTAAATTCATGACAAGGATGGAGCAAACATGAGTCATCACACGTACAAACATATTGAGCTTACTGGGTCTTCCGAAAAAGGGATTGAGGAAGCCGTGCAGAACGCCCTGGCGAAAGCCTCCGAAAGCGTTCAAAACATGCGCTGGCTCGAAGTCACCGACACCCGAGGCCATATTGAAGATGGCCGCGTGGCCCACTGGCAAGTGACCGTCAAAGTCGGCTTCACTCTGGAGTAATTCCCTACCTGCTTTTCGACGGCGGCTGGTTTACACTGGCCGCCGTCTTTATTGCAGCGCACACCGCAAGCCGGAAACGCGCTGGCGCTTATAACGGAACCGATGCTTAGCGATGAAAATCATCATTCTCGGCGCCGGCCAAGTCGGCGGCACCCTGGCGGAGCACCTTGCCCGCGAGGAGAACGACATCACCGTCGTCGATACCGACGGNGCAAAACTGCGCGAGCTGCACACCAAGCTGGATATCCGCACGGTGACCGGCGCAGGCTCCTACCCCATNGTGCTNCGCCAGGCGGGCTGCGAAGACGCCGANATGCTGATNGCGGTGACCAACACCGACGAGATCAATATGATCGCCTGTCAGGTGGCCCACACGCTGTTTCGCACCCCCACCAAAATTGCCCGGGTGCGCTCCACCGCTTACCTCACTCGTAAGGGCCTGTTTGCCCACGAAGCGATCCCCATCGACGTACTGATCAGCCCCGAGCAGGTGGTCACCGACCACGTGCGCCGCTTGATTGAGCACCCGGGCGCGCTACAGGTACTGGAGTTTGCCGGGGGTTTAGTGCAGCTGGTGGCAGTGAAAGCCTTCTACGGCGGCCCGCTGGTGGGCCAGGATTTGGCCTTTTTGGGCAAGCATATGCCCAACGTGGAAACCCGCGTGGCGGCGATTTATCGCCGCAACCGGCCGATCATTCCCCGGGGCGACACGGTGATTGAAGCCGACGACGAGGTGTTCTTCCTGGCCGCCCGCCGGGATATTCGTGCGGTGATGAGTGAGCTGCGTAAGGTGGAGCGGGACTTCCGCCGCGTGGTGATTGCCGGGGGCGGCAATATCGGCGAACGGCTGGCGGAGCACTTAGAGCACAGCCATCAGGTGAAGATCATCGAGCACAGCCTGGAGCGCTGCACCACGCTTTCCGAGCGGCTGGATCGCACCGTGGTGCTCCACGGCAGCGCCACCAGCAAGCGGCTGCTGGAAGAGGAGAACATCGAAGACTGCGATATCTTCTGCGCGCTGACCAACGACGACGAAGTGAATATCATGTCGTCGCTGCTCGCCAAGCGGCTGGGGGCTAAGAAGGTGCTTACCCTCATCAACAACGCCGCCTACGTGGATTTGGTGCAGGGCGGCGATATCGACATTGCTATTTCCCCTCAGCAGGCCACCATCGGCAGCCTGCTGACCCACGTGCGCCGGGGCGATATCGTCAATGTGCACTCGCTGCGCCGGGGTGCGGCGGAGGCCATCGAAGCGATTGCCCATGGCGATAAGCAGTCGTCCAAGGTGGTGGGCCGTACCATCCGCGAGATCGACCTACCCGACGGCACCACCATCGGCGCCATCGTGCGGGGCAAAGAGGTCATTATCGCCCATGGCGACGTGCGGGTGGAAAGCGGCGACCATATCATTCTGTTTGTGATCGATAAGCGGCGTATTCGCGACGTTGAGCGCCTGTTCCAGGTCGGATTAACGTTTTTCTAAGGAGCCGGCCAGCGTATGAGACAACCACCACTATGAGTTTGCGGGTCATTCTACGTATTTTGGGCCTGCTGCTGATGCTTTTCAGCCTAACGATGCTGCCCCCCATGCTCATGTCGCTCTGGTTTCGAGACAGCGTCTGGCACGCGTTCATGAGCGGCATTGGGATTACCGTCATGACGGGGCTGTTTCTCTACCTGCCCAACCGCCGTGCTCACAAAGAGCTACGTATCCGTGACGGCTTTATTATCGCCGCGATGTTCTGGACGGTACTGGCCCTATTTGGTTCTCTGCCGCTCATGCTGTTTGGCGAAGGCTCACTGAGCATTACCGATGCGGTCTTTGAGTCGTTTTCCGGCCTGACGACCACCGGTGCCACAGTGATTACCGGCATCGATTTTTTACCGGAATCGGTGCGCTATTATCGCCAGCAGCTGCAGTGGCTAGGCGGTATGGGGATCGTGGTACTGGCCGTGGCTATTTTGCCTACCCTGGGCGTGGGGGGGATGGCCCTTTACCGCACCGAAATTCCAGGGCCATTGAAAGACTCCAAGCTAACCCCACGAATTACCGAAACCGCTAAAGCGCTCTGGTATATCTACGCAACGCTCACGTTTGCCTGCATGGTCGCCTATATGCTGGCGGGGATGAGCTGGTTTGATGCGCTGGGGCACAGCTTCTCCACCGTCGCCATCGGCGGCTTTTCAACCCACGATGCCAGTATTGGCTACTTTAATAGCGCCGCCATCGAACTTATTTGCATTAGCTTTATGCTGATCTCTGCCTTCAGCTTTAGCCTGCACTTTATTGCCTGGCGGGAAAAACGCTTACTGCACTACTTCCAGGACCCGGAAGCGCGCTTTCTTATGCTGTTTTTAGCCGGGCTCACCACGATTACCGTGATTACCCTGTGGCTCACCGACACCTACGATGACATCGTTGGGCTGCGCCATGCGCTGTTTGAGGTTGTCTCGGTCGCCACCACCGCAGGCTTCGCCGTGGCGGACTTTTCCGGGTGGCCGGGCGCACTACCGTTTCTGCTGTTTGTGGCCGCTTTTGTCGGCGGATGCTCCGGCTCTACCGCNGGGGGGATGAAGGTCATCCGTATTATCCTGATCTTGAAACAGGGCATGCGCGAAGTCATGCGGCTCATTCACCCCAATGCCGTGATTGCCGTTAAAGTCGGCAAAGTGAGCGTTCCCGATAGCATCGCCCAGGCCGTGTGGGGATTTTTCTCTGCCTATGTGATGCTGTTCTTTTTGATGCTGGTGGGCGTGATGGCGACGGGGGTCGATCAGGTAACGGCGTGGTCGACCGTTGGCTCTGCACTGAACAACCTGGGCCCTGCGCTGGGCGAAGCCAGCAGCCACTATGGCGACTTACCAAGCCTTGCCAAATGGATCTTAGTACTGGCCATGCTGCTGGGCCGCTTGGAAATTTTTACGGTACTGGTGCTGTTTACCCCGGCTTTTTGGCGCCGTTAAACGCGCATCACTCGTTA
>JGI25129J35166_1000316_pt1 | contig 15960 bp, 12 predicted proteins | sample ETNvirnome_2_130_FD_35166 | JGI IMG/M metagenome (IMG submission 35166) | reverse complement strand
CGGGTGGAAGCTGGAACGGCCCGCAAGCCGAACAAGGTCAACCGGGTGCGTCAGCTTAACGAGTTTGCACAGATCGCCATGCCCCAGTTGCAGCAGTTTGCGGCGCAGGGGAACCCAGGGCCATACAACGCTCTGATTGAGGATTGGGCGAAGGCGAATGACCTTGATCCTGCCCGGTATATGGTTGCTGAGGAGCCGGGGCCGGGGCCAGAGGAGCAGCAGCAGCAGCAGATGCAGGCCCAGCAGCAGGCCCAGGAACAACAGATGCAGCAACAGCAGCAGATGCAGGAACAGCAGATGCAGGCGGAGGCTCAGGCAGAGCAGCAGAAGCAGCAGGTTGAGATGCAGATGAAACAGATGGAGTTACAGGGCAAGCAGTTGGACATGCAGGGCAAGCAGCTAGACATCCAACTCAAGCAGGAGAGTCTGGGTATTGAGAAGGAGAAACAGCAGCTTGAGCTGGAGATCATGCGAGAGAAAAGGGCTGGAGAATGATGCAGGATCACAACGACGTTTTGAAGAAGCTACTTGGTGCCGTGGGTGACATGGACTTAGGGCACATGGAACATCACCACAGCGGTGGCCAGCGTGCGCCGGGCAGGGAGTTGATTCGCCGGGCCAATCTTGCTAGTCGGGTGGATGTGCATAGTGNGAGAATGCGTCGTCCGGGTGACGAGGNGTTTTTGGCTGACAAGAAGAAGGCTCCCTTGGTCNTGGCACTCGGTACGATTTCGACGCCACAGGGAACGGTAAAGTTTCGCAAGCGGCTTCAATAGGAGAAAGAACAATGCCATTAGGAAACAGATTAACGACGCCGCAAACAGACTGGCAGCAGGCTCAGGTGAAGGCTCAGAGAAAAGCTGCAAGGAAGCAGATGAAGAAATTTGAGCGGGAGAGCATGAGGATGGGTCTGGAACATGCCCCTACTCCCTCTGCATACACGGAGGCTGACCGCAACACGCAGTTTGGGTTTGATCCTCCGCCGGATGTGCCGGAATATGCCGGAGCGCCCGGTGACCCTTTTCGGCCTCCAATACAGCCAGGGGCAGTTGATCCTGCGACAGGTNTNCGCAACTTTCCCATCAATCCGAACACGATGAGTCCCNTACAACAAGCAGGGCCAACCGCTAGGCCGGATTGGGAGGCGTACNTTCGGGATCAGGCCACGCGAGGGAGGTACAGGCCACCATCCCCGCTTCCCCCTGGTTTCGGGATTCAGATGCCCAAGGAGGATCTACCAGCCACAAAAGTATATTCAGCACCGATTGGCCCTCTGGGGCCACCCCCGGCTGGAGTTTTCCCCCCCCTTCCCGTTCCCCCTCCCCGGCGACCACTACCACAGGGATAGATAAAATGCCATTTCCACCAAGTCCAATGTCACTTCCACAGCAGCCTCATGGCGGTGGGGCCAAGCCCCCAGACCCAAATGCGTGGGTCGATAAGTTTATGAAGAAAAACCTGCCGAAGCCGCCGCTCGGTGCGGAGGATATGATCCGACAGGATAAGCAGATGCGCTCCGCAAATGAATCAAGAGGAAGGTTCCCCGAAGTATTTGGCCCGAATCCCCATGCGCCTCCCACTCGTGACGAGGAGAGCAGGGCAATGTTGGAGGCACAAAAGTATATATGGGAATATCCGGGGATGCAGAATAGGGACATACAGACGTCTTATAATAGCGGGCTACCCCCTTGGAACGTATCGCAAGATCCTTATAGGAGTCCATTGGAGAGATGATGCCAGACGTACACCTAGACAGACACCGGGCTGAGTGCGAACGACTGGGCTGCGCCGAGTTTTTTGACCAGTTGATCGAGGAGGGTAATAACGCCGGTTTTGCTGCGATGCTGGCCCAGAGGCGGCCACCTGGCACAAAGGGAACGGACAGGAGCTTCCTTGAGGGCAGCCACAACTGGTCACGCTCGATGGGAAAGACGAGCCGGAAGCATATTTTTGAGCAGGCAAAAAAAGCTGGCATATCCACACAGGGCAAGGTCTACAAGGGGGGCATTGGGAGGCCGAATGACCCGATGGCGTGGGTGAGCAGTTCTGGTGACGTGCTTGCGGCTTGCAAAGAGAAGGGGCTTTCCTGTGAGGGGGCGGTTAATTACAAGGCACCGGAACGCCGGATTAAGAAAAAGCGACTCGCAGACGACATAGCACACGGGTACATACAGAAAGAACTGGCAGGCGACCCCTCTTTAAGAGAAAAGGTAAAGAAGAACCCGAAGAAGCTAGTAGAGCTAAAAGAGAAGGTCGTAGACAAGCATGGCAGCAAGAAGCGGTAAGGCGATATAATGGCAAAAAAGAGGTAATTATGTACGGGCAAAACAACTTTTTGAATTCACTTGGTGGCGGGCAAGGCCAGAGTTCCCTTGGTGACCTGGAAAACAACCTCTCGCAAGAGGAAAAGAGGATGCTCCAAGAGTTTATCCAGAGGGAAATAGAGAAAAACCAGCAGGAGCGTGGCGGCGGGATTCCACCTATGGGCGGCAGGGGGATGTATTAGCTTGGAATTTCCAGACCGACTAGGCAGCAGTGAGTTTGTGAATTCACTTCTGAATGACAAGGATTACAAGGAGGGGGCTTTCAGCAAGATAGCTCGCAGCCTTGGCCTGACTAATGAGGACGCAACGAAACAGATACAGAGGAACCCACTTCACTTTTCCCCGAAAGAGCGTCGTAGTGCGATGCTTGCAGAGGGTCACATCCGTCGTCTTCAACGTGGGGCGAGGCCAAAAGAGGCAATCATAGGAAAGACAAGGAGATTGTAATGCCTATTCAGGTACTAGACGCACAGGGCAATGTGGTTCAGGAGCTTGATGCCCAGCAGAACCCACAGGCTATCCAGCAGGCCCAGATGATGGCTGCCTCAATAGGTGGAACTGTCAATGAGTTGCCCTACAACGGTGGCGGTGGCCCTCAGATGGGTGGAATGATGCCTCCAGGTATGGGTGGCCCTCCTCCGGGTTTACTCCAGCGCATGGGTGAAAACAGGGCGATGCGTCAGGAAGACAGGGCGATGCGTCGGGAAGGCCGGGGTGCCCCTCCGGGCGGTGGTCAGCTTAATGGTGGCAGCCCCACGATTCCTGGTGGCCCCGGAGATAATGCTGGTGCTGCTGTACCGCCGGAGCTTATGGCGCAGCAGGGCGGAGGCCCGCCGCAGCGCCCGAATCACCTTGAGGTCATTCGGATGATGCAGCAGGAGGAGCTTCAGGGCCTGACGGGCGGGGAGCAGAGAATGGGTAGCCCGCTGGATCAGCAAATGGCTGCCATGCCCCCGATAGCTCCGCCTATGCTGGCACCGCCCCAGATTCCGGGCATGCAGGGGCCACAGGGTATGCCGGGTATGCCGCCACAAGGCCCGCCAGGAATGCCGCCGGGAATGCCGCCGCAAGGCCCGATGATAGGGTAAAGACGCATGGCCGTTGATGATAGTGTACTAACGTACAGCGATATGCTGGACTACGTGACCGCCTTAACTGATGGTGGGGCGAGGACGAAAGATCTGCGCCTTTTCAAAGAGGCAATCCTTGGTGCATACAAGGATATTGCTATGGCGGCTGAGTGGGACTACCACATGGACGAGGGGCGGGTTGACTTGGTTGCCAACCAAAGCTCCAGCACGATCACTTACGACCACACGGGCGGCTCTAGTGAGAGGCTGGTGACCATTGCTGCCGGGACATGGCCCACATGGGCCAAGTATGGCCGTATTCGCATTGACGATGTTGTGTATTCCATCGAGGACAGGAAGGGAAGCACAACAATAACGCTCGACGAGGACTCAAATCCCGGTGCTGACGTGGCCGCCGGGACGAGCTATGAGATTTACCGCAGGGTTTATCCCCTCCCATCCGATATGTGGCGTCTTTATGACGTTGCTGTGGAGAAAAGCTACTGGGTTCCTCATTACATTACTCCCACGGAATGGTTGAAACGCGAACGATTCTCAACCAGTTCAGGCCAGACCTGGGCGTGGACGATTATGAAAGATCCAGACAGTATTGGGAGGTGGTCGCTTTGGGTTGACCCCAGCCCCGATACTGCCGAGCCTCTGGGCTTTATTTATCGCAGGCGGCCCAGAACCCTGCGGTGGGCCGGAACAGAGACAGAGGCTCGTACTTATACGGCAACTGGTTCTGCTGATGCCAGCACGATAACGACAAGCACAGCCCTGCCCGCGAGCATGGTTGGCTCTATCATTCGCTTGGCAGACAGCACTACGACCCACCCAACGGGACTTGCCGGAACATACCCTTTCTTAGAGCAACACAAAATTACTGCCCTTTCGACCACCACAGTGACCATTGACGGGACGCTATCAACGGCTTATTCGGGCGACAAGATTGTGGTATCCGACCCCATCGACATGAACGACACGATGGTTGAGGCATTGAAGGCCCAGCTTGAGTATCGCCTGAGTAGATTTTCCAATGATGCACGGGATATGGCATCGGCAAAGCAGATTTCAGAGTTAGAGCTTAGGAGGGCAATGGAAGCTGAGGCTCGCCACATGAGTTATCGAACGAGCGGGTCTTTTTCGCGTTACCATTACCTTTTTCGGCATCTTGGCAACACGATTACGACAGACACAGATCCCTAGTTAGATAACATGCCGAAAATAAGTGATTTTCTTGGTCAGATTTCTGACGCTGACGCAGGCGATTTGCCGCCAGGTGCAGCTATAAGTCAGAAGAACGTCAGCACCACCTCTGCGGGCAAGCTAAAGGTGCGTGGCGGGATGCAACCGGCCACCTTCACATCAACCAGCACCATCTCTGCGAGCAACTATCACACATTTCAGCGCATGTGCTTCTGTAAGACCCGTCAGGGCGACTTGATTGGGGTTAATGGTATTGATCGAGGGTTCCGCTGGGATGGCTCTACGGCCAACGTAGAGGCTCTGGGGATAACTGCCCCTGCTTCGGCCCCATCTATTGCGTCAGCCAACCTTAATACGGCTGACAAGGGCAAGGCTCTTACGTCGCCATACGTTGAAGATAATGGTAGCGGGCTTTACCAGATTACAAGCAGTAGCCACGGCCTGAGTGATGGCGATACGGTTCGGCTTGGAAACATTGTTGGAACAGGCTCGATGGCCAATGATTTGAACGGCCAGTCCTTCACGGTTGCGAATAAGAGTACGAACAAGTTTGACCTGGCTGATACGTCTTTTGATGGAGGCCACACATCGGGTGGAACGTGGAGTCAGGACGGATATGGGGCAACGGCTGGGGATTATGTTTTTGGCTATCGCTACATTGATGACACAACAACGGCTGTTCCGAGCAGTTTGACAGGACTTACAAAGGTAACAGCCTCGGAGAATGATTTCTTTACCTGGTCATCCCTTTCCACAACGTCGGAAGCACGGGGACAGTACAAACTTGAGCTATTTCGCAGCACGGCGGGCGTGACGAATGTGTTGTTCAAGGTGGCGACCATTGCCTATGGGGACATTGGGAGTGGTTTTGTCGATGAGGTGGATGATGTAACTTTGAACTTGAGTAGCGCTTCGGATGTCCTGCTTGTTTTGACGAATCCACCCACAGATAACAGCCTTGTGGCCCGTCGATTTGAGCCTCCGCCGGATGACCGTCCGGTAGTCGTCCAGTTTCAGGACAGATACTTCTATTTGGGGTCGGTAAAGTACAACCGGGGAACGGTTGGAACCAGTGGAAGCTCCACAACAATTACAGGCTCCAGTACGGACTGGGTTTCCACGATGGTGGGGCGATATATCGAGATCGCCGGGCAGACAGCCCCCAGGGAAATTACGGCGGTTGGTGGGGCCACGTCCCTGACGGTGGATACGGCCATAACTGTGTCTGCTGGAGCAAGCTACACGATTGTGCCGGAGCAGAGTAACCGTCGCCAAGTGGATTTCAGTGAGCCGGATGAGCCAGAGAGCGTTCCGGCGGTAAATGTCTTTACCGTGCAGGAGTCTGCCAACGACGATGACGACATCATTGGTGGGATGCCACTCGGATCGTCCCTTTTCCTCTTTGGAAAGCGTAATAAGTACGCATTTTCCTACTCTGCATTCCCCAGGCTAGATGGGAGCGTGCGATACGTGGAGGATCGGGGTGCATTTAACCAGTTTTGCTGGGATGTGTACGAAAATGCAGCGTACATGATGGACGACTCCGGGCCTTACATTTTCTCTGGTGGTGGATCGCAGGAAATTGGTGCCCAGATACAGGATTTATGGCGAAAAGACGGTGATGGGGACAAGCTGGATTTTGCCAAGACGGATCAGTTCCATGTTAAGGTGGACAGGGCCAAAAGCAGGGCTTATTTCTTTGTCTCTTTCACGGGAGACAGCGGCGATTATCCAACCAGAGCTTTGGTCTATAACATCAGGCGCAAGACGTGGGATAACTACGAATTTCCGCAGATGATCGGCTCTGCCGCCACGATCCAGATTAGCGGGGAAACCCGCACCATCTTTGGGGCCGAAAGTTCCAATATTTACATCGCAGACAAGGGCAATACGGACGTATTGACGGCCCATGTCACGGGCACAGTCACGGGATCGGGCAGCACAACGCTTACGGACTCTGGGGCGAGCTTTGCGGCGGCTGTCATTGGTGCCAGCGTGTACATTTACGAGGGAACGGGCAAAGGGCAGCGTCGGACGATCACAGCCAGGACTAGCACGCAGCTTACGGTGGCTGCATGGACGACAAACCCGGACACGACCAGTAAATACGTGGTTGGGGCCATTGAGTGGAACTGGAAATCGAAAGCATTTGGCTTTCCAGAGGACGATGTTCGCAACAAGCGGGAAGTGTCGATTGATTTCAAGCCGACGACAGGTGACCAGAGAATTGATGTACGGTTTTACTACAACCACAGTTCAACTCCGCTAGAGAACGCGATGTCCCAGAAACTTGGGGATGCGGTGGAGATTCAGGAAGACAACAAGGAAGATGCGGTGGTATTTATGCAGGCAGGTCACAACGACACGGATGACAAGAAGGGTCTTGAGGATTTATCTGGCCGGGAGAAGTTTCGCTTTGACGGGATGTATAGTGCGACATCCCACGGTGACCACGAGGTTTCGGTGGAATTGCGTGGCTATGCGGCTGACGATGTGCCGGAGATTAAGAGCATCACGGTTGAGGGGGTAGAGGAGTAGATGTATTCTCGCCATGCTGCCCAGTTTGACCGCTTGCTGGACGCCTGTATGCCCCCGGAGCAGGTGGCGATCTTACGGGACATCTTTACCAACCCAAAGGCCACTCTTGAGCATAAGGGGGCGGTGGTATTAAGCGGTTCCCTTGTTGCTCCGAGTGTTCAGGCCGCTCGCTGGGCTGTTGCCCAGCACAATTGGGACTACAACCCTGACTCGAATTACGCTTTTACTTATCCGAGCAATGGTGGTGGGATGGCGATAGTGGTTTGCAAGGAGGCGGACGACTACAAAGGCAACGGAACCACGGGGAAAAACGATATTATAATTTATCTTCCTGTCACCCCAGGAGATGACCCAAACGTGGTGAAGGGGGATGTAATAGGTTTTTTTGAGATGAGCGACGGGGTTTATATGTCCCCAGGGCGGGGGGACGATCAGATAGGAACGATACGGCACGATTTGAATGGCAGGTCTTTTAGTCCTGGCGGCTGGGGGGTGATGGACGGGTCGGACAACTCGAAGCCAAATGGCGGCACCGCCTTGGATATTGCCACGAGCGGTCGGTTTCTGCGACAATGGGCTTCGGTGGGCAATAACAAGGGGACTGGTGGTGCTGCAACAGACAGCGTGACGGTTGGAACGCACTCTGGATCAGCGGTTGACTCGGCAATTACGATAGCAAACCACAGCGCAGGAAACACTGGAAACACTACGATAAGCGAGTCAGTACCTCACTTTCACACATTAGATAACAGTTCACAGGTCACCTCGGCGGCGAGTGGAACGCCGGTTAATGTTGTAACGCCGGATCAGACGGGAAATCCGGTTAGCAGCCTAGCTCACTCGGCCCACAACCATACAACACCATCACTTTCACATTCAGTAAGCGGGAGCAGCGCCTTGTCACATGCAGCGGTGACGGTAGACACCGTTCCCCCGTTTATGTATGTGGCTTTTTTAGAACGGCTCAACAATTCACGTACAGGTTTAGGGCTTTAGGGGAATACGATGGCAAGACAAGACATGACTACTGAACAGTCGAATTTGATTCTGGCTCGTCTTTTGCGTGGCGAGTATGGAGATCCGGCTTCCATATTTTCCGCAGACAGACAGCGTAATCCAGCAGGTGGGTTATTTACTGGGGCATCTCCAGGGACGCCAGAGCTTCCGGGGAGGCCAGAGGTAGTCCTTCCCCCAGGTACACCGCCAACTGATCCCCCGATTACGACTACTCCGCCGGTTACGCCCCCGACTACTCCGACCACTCCAACCACTCCGACCACACCTCCGACCACTCCTCCGACCACACCACCTGGGGACGGGACAGAGGGTGACGGCACGCCGATTGATCTGCCGCCTGAGCCGCCAGAGGAGGAAGATATATATGTAGACGCGAACGGCAACGGCATACCGGATATTTATGAGCCGTATTACCCAGGGCCAACCCCAACTCCAGTTCCGCAGCCGTACCCACAGCCGTATCCGGTGTCAGATGGATATGGCGGCGGCCAGACTCAGGGCCAGACTCAGGCTGCCACAGCAATAGCGCTTGCCCAGGGCGGTCAGGCTGGTGCTGGCGGTGTGGGCGTCGGGGAAGGCGGCAATGTTGCGGGAGTCCAGGGTGGCATTAACTTCAACATCAATCCTGCCCAGCGTGCTGTCGATGTAACGATGGACGCCTATGACCAGTACCAGAAGGCGCTGCTGGACAAGTATTATGCAGACACACTTCTTCAACTTGGGATGGCTGCTTTAGGCCCGGCTGGTGGCGCTGCTGGCCGTGCCCTGGTTGGCCCGGTTGGTTTATTCAACCGTGTTACCGGGGGTGGTGGGAGATATAACCAGCCCACGCCTGTGGTGGAGGAACGCCCTGGCGGGAATCCAAACTGGCCGCTGCCTCCACAGAATCCGACTCAACCCCCGGGGCCGGTGCCGCCGCCTGTTCCGACCTTCTTGGCTAACGCTGCTGAGGGTGAGGCTCCTGACGTTACGGATGGTGATTTTGATGCAGGCCAGTTCGTCAGTGAAGTACAGGCTGATGCAGGTGTGCCCACTGATGCACTGGCAGCGAGTGGGGTTCTGCCACCGACTCCTCCAAGGGACGAGGAAGACGAATGGAAGGATCGGGATACGAAAAAGTTCCTCAAGGAGGAGCAGGGTAGTGGCCCGATTGTCCACCCCGGAATCCAGCCTCGCAAGCTGACCCTCCCTAATCCGAGGGCTTTGGCTTCACTTCAGCAGAGGCCGGAAGAAGTGGAAAAACCTGGGCCTATTTACCGTCACATGGCGTCAGCGGATAGCCCCCCGCTCCCGCGACCCCGGCCTCCGATTCCACAGCGACCCGGACAGCAGGCCGCAGCCGCAGCACCCTCGGCTTTGGATAGCCAGATGGCTGATATTATGGGTGGTGCAGGTGTACCGATGGGTGGCGCGATGGCCAATCAGATCAATACGCAGGGTCAGGCGGAAGAATTCCAGAACCTTGCCACGGCAGCCCAGCGAGGGCAGGACTATGCTCAGGCTGCTTATGGCCTCAAGGGTCAGGAGCGAGGTCTTTCGCAAGCACAGCAACAGTTCCGCCAGCAGAAGGCGGAGGATGTCATGGCTAACCTTGCGAATAGGAACCTGGGGGGCCGGGGGGGTAGGACATCGGTGAGGGTGAGGGCATAACATGACTAGCTATCACAGGCTTCCACAGCCAAAGACGGCTCGCGTTCGTGGTGGTGGTGCTGGCAGCCAGGGAACGATGAGTAATCTTCCCCGCCTGAAGCAGCCCTCTGCGTATCCGAATCCGAATCCCCAGAATCCGTTAGCATCCCCCCTTACATCGTCGCTCAACGCTGGGTCTGCTATGCCCCCGAATTCTGCCGTACCTACAACCAGTGGGGCGCAGACCCAGCCTCTTACAGCATCTCTTAGTGGCAGCATGGCCGGATGGAAGGATGGCGGGGCAGCCAAAGTTGCCCAGAAGCCGCCGGGTGGAATCCCCGGAATGGATAAGGGGATAGGCGGAATGCCCGGCATTCCCCAGTCGCCCGACACGAGCGGTGTGCCTGGCGTGGGCGGGGCTACGCCACAGGCTCCAGAGACTCCACAGACACCACAGATGCCTGTCGTGGGGGGGCTAGGCAGCGGCAGGGCACCAGTCAGCGATGCCCTCATGCCGACCGAAGCCCCGGCAGATCCACCAGCACCAATAACACCACCGCCCCCGCCACCTCCCCCACCGCCGATGCCTGAGCAGCCAGGCCCACTAGGAACCACAGCCCAGCCACCTCAAGCACAGCCCCTAGACGCATCCCTTCTCGGAGGGGCGGCACAAGCACACATGGCAGCCGCACAGCAGGCTCCGGGCATAGCAGCACCAACCCAACAGGTTCAGCCACTAACCGCTGCACTAGGCCAGCCACAAGCAGCAGCACCCCAAGCACGAGCAGCAGCACCGGCACAGGATTGGACGCGAGGGGCACCGGCAGCCCACGTTTCGTCTATGCAGGGGGCACCTGCTCAGGCTCAAGCCCTTTCGCCTCATCAAAAGAGGGTACAGCAATCTCAGACTTTGAGGGAACTGGGTGGGCAGCAGTATGTTTCCCAACCCCCAGGGGGTTCAAAGTTAATTGGGAAGGTTGGGAACCGGGATGTATATGAATACAAGGGAATTCATATAGCCACGCACCCGATGAAGGGGTTTGAGGTTTTCAATCCCAACTCTGGGCTTTCAAGGATGGTGGCGAGTGGTGAGAATTTTGTTCCTGCTGGTGAGCAGCCCGCAGTTGAACAGGCACCCGTCCAACCCGCAGTTGAGCAGCCACCCGTCCAGCCCGCAGTTGAGAAGCCTCGCTTTGCAGAAGTTGGCGAAGCTGCCACCCAGCCACCAGAACAGCCCGCAGTAGAGAAGCCTGCCGTCGAGCCGGAGCAGCCTGCTGCTTTGACACCGGGGGTGCCCGCTGACTTCCGCAAGGGCTACAAGACGGAGATGGCATCTAAGTTAGTAGGGCTTAGTCGGGGCGAGCCTGCTGGCAAGTGGAACCAGTGGGAACAGTTTATTGATCCAGATAAAGAGTATGACTACATCGACCCGGTGGTGGGCACAAAGATGAAGGCTAGGGGCAGTTCGCTCATTCGGATGTTCGGCGGCTTGAATCGTGGCTACGGTATTGGGCTTCGGGAAGATTCCATGCGTCTTCTTGAAGAATCCGGTCAAATTGATAGCAGTAAGCATTTAGGTCTGGCGAGCAAAGAAGACAGACAGATGTTCCAGCATCCTGTTGAGTTACAGGAAGCATGGGAGACTGAGCAGAAGGCCAAGGGAATTCACCCCTCTGAGGTAGGTACTCCACCAAGGGGCTGGCAGCCGGGTGCTGCCGTAGAGCAACCCGCAGTAGAGAAGCCACCAGCAGATAAGTTCGCAGAGGTCGGTGAAGCAGCCTACGAGTCAGAGAAAGAGGGGGCCGCCCGACCTGAGTACAGCAGGCAGGCAGAATGGGAGGCCGGGGGGCGCACGGGAGCCGTTCCTAAATGGTTCGGTGGAACTGGCAGTTGGGAAAAATACGATGAAGGCAGGGCTGCTCAACAGAAGCATGTTCAGGACGTTGAGGCTTCCCAGGAGGCAGCCGTGCAGCCCGCACCGGAAGTTGCGCGGCCTGTCCACCAAGGGGCTATCCCGTTCAAGTTTGGCAAGGACTATGATCCGAAGGATATGTCTATTGCGACGGCTGTTGACGATGAGGGCACGCCCCTTGTCGTGATGCGGGATTCGACGGGCAGGATAAACGTGCATCCCAAGAGCAACTTTGATTCCATGATGCCCGGTCTGAATGCGAGGGCGGTGCAGGGCATGGAATTCCTTGACTGGTCTTCTCTCACAGAGGAGGAAAAGAAGGGGGCTTCGCTCGCAAAGTATGGCGTCAAGGGCAACGTCAGTGCCTCTGGCCAACAGGCGGCCTATGAGGAGAAGCCCGATGCTTTAGCTGCCCCGGAGAGGGATGCTGAGACACAGGCAGAGGCTGATGCACTACGAGAAAAGATTGCCCAACAGACGGGTGGGGAGCCAGTGCCCCAGCAACCCGTGGCAGAACAGCCCGCCCCCGACCAGCCTGTGGCTGAGGGTGAAGCTCCACCCAAGAAGTTCGCAGAGGTAGGTGAGGCTGCTTACCAGCCCGATAAGAAGGACGCTGGCTGGATGACCTCAGAGAAGGAGAAGGAGGAGGGGTTTGCGGAGGCTGCTCCGACACCGACCGATGCAGAATTCAGGAAGTTTGTGTTTTCTGGCAAGAAGTTTACAGCGGAAGACATGAAGCGTTTTGGCAAGACGCCCAAGGATGTTCTGGATTTAGGCACAAAATACAACCAGTGGAAAAAGGAATACGAAGCAAAGTTCAATGCGTGGAAAGAGGAGTATGAATCCAAGCCGGTGGAGCCTGAGCCAGAAGTTCCCCAGCCACCAGTAGAACCAGTGCAGCCACCCGTTCCACCAGAGGTTCCACCAGAGGTTCCGTCGCCGGAGCTACCCGTTCAGCCACCAGAGGAACCGGCTGTGGAGCCAGATCCCACGGGCCTTGATCGGGAAGTCACGCTGCCTGATGGAAGGGTTATGACATTGAGAGATGCACTTAACGATTTGTACGGATGGAATGCACAGCAACCGGGTCAGCCCGCCGTGGCCCCGCCGGGTCAGCCTGGCGGCATCGGACTCCTGCCAGATGTTGGCCCGCCTTCCACTGCGAAGCCGCCGGAGGATGAGGACGAGGATGGCTGGCCAGATCCACTGCCGGGTGGCGTACCCCCGGACGAAGTAATCGAAGAATTGATGCCCAAAGAGAATGTCATTGAGGTAGACCCTGGCATTTCGCGCGAGTACATCACTCAAAGGGGGGAGAACCCCCAACTAGAAGCAAACCGCCGCATCGCAGAACTGTTCCAACAAGCAGGGCCAATGCAAAGAAGCCTGTTAGGTCAGGCAGGCAGGGGCATGGCAGCAGATGTGGGTACTCGCAGCCAGTATGGACTTGCACCAATGGCACAGGCTATGCTTGGGGCACGGCAGGCACAGACCATGATCCCGTGGCAGCGCAACCTTGAGCAGGCTCAACAGGAGCGACAGCGTATGGATCTTGCTCATCGCCTAGGCTTGCAGCAGGCCCAGATGGTAGGCTCAGACTACTACGAACAGGCGAGATTGCAGTTACAAGAAGAACAGCGGCGATGGGGTATACTCCAAAACCTACTGAATCCTTTACTATCAAGGCGAGGCTAGAGCAATGGCATACGATCCTCGATTTCCTCCACGGCATCCGCCTGTCTCCAATCAGACATACCCAGGTCGTCTTCCGCCGATGATGCCCATGGCTCCCTCGGTGCCTGTAACGCCATACGAGGAACCCATAGGATCAGATCCTGGCTTGGTTGCCATGCTTCGAGATCAGGAGCGCAGGGCAAAGGAACGTGACCCGGCAGAGTTTGAGCGGGTTAGGGGGCCGGTGGTAGACAAGGCTGTTGCGGAGCATCAGGCATACAACCTGGCCAAGGAAGAAGGCCGGGGGGAGGATTATTATTCTCCAGAGGGCCAGATACGACTGGCGGCAGAGCGTGAGCGTGGCCAGCAGCTTGACAGGCAAATCGCATCCAAACAGGCAAGTATACAAGACGCCCTTGCTGGCAGGACATCGGATATAGATAAACCGATGGCAGGCACTTCACATCATCCTCGCTACTGGAAGGGTGATGATTCAGCAGACAAGGCCGATAGGGATGCTGCTGGGGCAGCGACAATTGGGAAGATCAAGGACGCTGAGGAAGCTGAGAAGGAAGGCCGCGAGGAGGGCTACGAGGCCGGGATAACGGAGGGATTGAAGGAAACCGAGGGTGAGTATGAGCGGAAGGTAGAACTTTACTCCCAGATGACCCCATCGCAGATGGAAGAAAATTTTGGCGGGCCGAGGGCGCTTGTCCCAGCCAGGTACTGGATGAACCCCAAGACTGGCAAAAGGGAGATGACGGAGGCTCACAAGGAGTATGACCCTCGCAAGCTAGAGGCTATTCCGGTTAAGGATAAACAGGGTCGTCCTCGCTACAAGATGGTAAAGGTCGGCAGGAAGCCGGTTTCTGCTCACGCTGGCAAAGGGGCGCCAGATGAAATAGGCGACCCAAAGACTCCTGGCCAGAAACTGGACTTATCTTATGCTTTGGATGGTATTCCGGGGGTCGCCAATGTTATTGATGCAGCAGTTCCGGGGGGAATTGACGTTGCCTCGGGAGTGGTGGAGAAAATTCTTGATGAGCCATCAAGCCTTCTTCCTGGCCCTTTGCGGGAAATACCCGGCCTGAAAGTCCTTGACAGTGCCAGCTCACCCGAAGTGGTTGCGGAATTAATTAATGAAAAGTTCCCTGGTGGCACGGATGGTCTTAAAAGGGTAGTCCAGCAGGCAGTTAAAGATCCTTCGACATCGATTGAGTCTCTCCCTTGGTGGATGAAAATGTTCATCCCAGGGAGCGTAAAGGAGGACTTGGGGCGGGCGTCTGAGATGCTACAGAAAATAGATGAGTTGAAGTCTCCCGGCGAGGAAGCTGCTGATTCTGGCGACGGCGAACTGACTCTCGCCCAGCGTGGGGATGTCACGCCTTCGGAGCAGGTTATTCGGGATACCCCTGGGCCACTTGAGGAAATTAGTGAAACGATTGACCCGTCTGGCNTCGGCGCGGGCGTGTCGAACTATTTTTGGGATATATTTGACCCGATAGGGGCGAGCGCGAGAGAGCCGCATCCAGTTTGGGAATCCCCCTTCCCGTATCCACCAGCTCGGCGAGGGGGCGTGGAGGGGGTGACGGGAGAACGGGGAGAGTTGGGGGCGCCGGGTGGAAGTTCTTCTGGCGAGGGCGAACTGACTAGCGCCCAGCGTGGGGAACCCTCGCCTTCGGAAAGGATTATTCAGAACTATGCTGCGCCGTTCGTTCCAGGCGGGCGGGTTGATTTTGGCGACCCCGATGTGCCGCAACGTGAAGGGGGATTGCCAAACTGGATGCGGCGGTCAGGTGTAGGCCCATCAGCACGCGAAGTACGAGGCAAGGAGCCTCTGCCCCGTGAGCGTTTTCGTCGTGGTGAGGGCATGGTTGCTCCAGGGGATCGCAGCAAGGGTGTTCCGTTTTCAGTGACGAGCCAACCGGTAGTTGGCGGTCAGCCGGGTGAGGCGGAGTTGCGGCAAGCTATCCGTGCGTCAGAGGAGGTTCCCACCCCAGATGACCAGCTAGGGCCGGTGCGCGTGCCAGGCAAGGACTGGGGTGAGATGCTGGATCTTTATAGAGGTGGCGACACGGTCGCGGGAAGCATACTTAGGGGTGAAGGAATTGATCCAGACCTAGAATTGCTCAGAAGGCCAGAACCGCCAGGGGATCTGATTGTTCGGGATTTGATGTCCCGCGCGGACAGGTTTTCAGGAGTCGGTGAAGCAGCCTACGGGGGTGAAGGCGCGGCTGACGATGAAGACTGGACAGCAGGTGTGGTGGATAAAGTTCGCCAGCAAATGGGTGATGCTCCGGGGCCAGTTGATATTGGTGGCGGCGAGTCTGCCTTGCCTGACCCTGGGACAGGTTCGATCAATGTGCGTCCTAGTGCGATTGACCCGGAGGAGATCCAGCGGCGGGTTGCCGAAGAAGAAATGTCGGGCCTGCTCCGGGGGGCGGCAGCGGGGGCAGTAGCCGGAGGGATGCCGGGTGTACCCCCGGAAGCGGAGGGATTGGCTGCCCCGGAAGCTGAGGGATTGGCTGCCCCGGAAGGCCCACGGGTTTTTGGTGATCCGAGAAGCACCTTTGAGCGGCCTGGCCCC
>JGI25129J35166_1000314_pt1 | contig 16097 bp, 16 predicted proteins | sample ETNvirnome_2_130_FD_35166 | JGI IMG/M metagenome (IMG submission 35166) | reverse complement strand
GAGTCGGTACATTTCCCCAATAAATTACATCTAAAATTTTATCGAGATTTTCATTTTCTGGAGCGCTCCAGCTAATATTGTGAGGGAAAATAATAGGCCTATACTTATCATAATTATTTATTTTATTCATCCATTCCGCACTATACGGACATGTCGAATATACCTCATCAAAATAATCGGCCACTTCTATGCTTTTTTTTACTTCTTGTGGAGGACCATAGAAACCACAGGGCTGCTCTCCTTGATAATATACTTTTCTTTTAAAATTTTTATATTTATTTTTTATTTCATTGTTATACGGAGTGGCATAGCCATAAAATAACACTTCCTCTTCGCTATCATTATCAAATTTCTCAAAATCTAAATATTCGTACGCGCAGTCGCCATATTCTCCTGTCTTATCTCTAACAATTTTCATTCATCAATCTCCGGTCCAATTTGCTGATTTATCCATTCATATGTTTTTTTCATGCCTTCAAACAAGGGCTGTGAGACTTCCCAACCAACCTTTTCTCGATATAAAGTATTGTCAGAGTTTCTACCATTTACACCAATAGGACAACGATGGCCATATTTTTTTTCAAATTCTTCGCCGTCTATATTGTAAATATCAAGTTCTTTGCCCGAGATGTCAATCGCCATCTTGGCGAAATCATTAATACTGATCATCTCTTCCGATCCTATGTTAACCGGCCCAGAAAAGTCTGATTGCATAAAACGGTATGTTGCCTCTATACATTCATCAATATATAAAAACGATCTCGTTTGCGTTCCGGGGCCCCAAATTTCTATTTTTTTGTTTTGGCGGGCCATGGCCACTTTTCGGCAAAATGCTGCTGGCGCTTTTTCGCGACCTCCCTGCCATGTTCCATATAGTCCAAACACGTTATGATAACGAGCAATTCTAACCTCGAGACCCTTATTCCTCATAAAAGACAAATATAATCTTTCGGAAAACAATTTTTCCCAACCATACTCAGAATCTGGGTTGGCTGGGTAAGCAGATTCTTCGGCACAATTAGGATTATCTGGATCTAATTGATTGTGTTCGGGATACATACAAGCGGAAGATGAATAAAACACCCTTTTTACATTCTTTTTAACACCTTCATACGCAACGTTTATATTGATCAAGGCAGAATTATGCATAATATCTGCATCATTTTCGCCTGTAAATACAAACCCTGCTCCTCCCATATCGGCTGCTAATTGATATATTTCATCCATGCCTTCTTCAATAACAGTTGCAACTACATTAGGATCTCTTAAATCGCCTATTACAAAATCATCAGCCGCGTCATGGACGGGTTGGAATTCATTATATTTTAAATCAACTCCTCTAACCCAATAGCCCTTTTCTTTAAGATAATTAACTAAATGGCCGCCAATAAAGCCGCCGGCGCCACATACTAATGCTTTTTTCATTTATTACTTCCTTTTCTAACAATACCCCATAGATCTAATATTTTTTTATTTTCATAATCTAGATTAGAGAAATCTTTATCTGGGTGCATGATAACGACAATATCGCTATTATTTATGCACTCTTGTGAATTGACACATATGGTAGTATTGAGTTCTAGATTTTTATGAGTTTCCTCTAATTTATCGTATGTATAAACTTTTTTATGCTGTTTTAATAAGGCCTCAATCAAAATTTTTGATGGAGACCCAATTGTAACTGGTGATGTAGGTTTGAAGGAGACTCCAAGTACTCCTACTTTGTTGTAATCTGAACATTTTTCTAGAATATAATTCTGCAATTGTTCGTTAACTTCTTCTGCAAAAATTAAGTTCTTTGCTACCAATCCTCGATCTTTTGCAAACTTTATGAAGGCCATGGCATCTCGAGGGAAACACGTTCCTCCGTACGGAGTACCGCTTTTGAAAAAATGTGTAGATATCCTTTTATCTATACCGATCACACTACAAAGCTTGTGAACGTCAACATTTTCCATCTCATCGCACATCATGCCCAAGAAGTTTGCAAAAGTTATCTTGTTAACTATAAAAGCATTTAAACTTACTTTTGCTACTTCCGTCTCTTCTATGGTCATCTTAAATTGTTCGCAATTATTTAAATGAATTCCATTAAAAATATTCTTTGTTATTTCGAAATCTTTATTGTTGTTAGCACCAATAACAAAGAATTCGGGATTTCTGAAATCTTCTATAACACTTCCTAGTTTAACAAAGTCTGGAACATAAGAAAAGCCAAAACCCACACCACATTTTCTTCCTGAAATTTTCTCTACAAGAGGAATCAATTCCTGAATAATTGTGCCCGGAAGAACAGTCGAAGATAAAACAATTGTATAATATTCTTTTTCAGAATTTTTTAAGTTTATTGCAATATCACTAACTGCTGATTGTACAAATGCAGAAGAATATCCATCGGCGCCTAATTGAGTGTTTACTAATATTACTGCTGCTTCTGTAGATTTAATTGCTTTTTTATAAGAGTCCGTAAATCCAACAATGTTATCTTTTACTTCTTTTAATATTTCCTCTAATCCAGTTTCATAAAAAGGCAACTCTCCTTCCTCTAACTGACTTAAAACATATTCATTTTTATCTAAGCATAGGATTTTATTATTTTGAGCCAATATACATGCCAATGGTAAGCCTAGTTTTCCAAGCCCAATAAAAGCAACATTCATTCTATATTCTCCAATACTTCAATTATTTTTTGTGCGACCGGGAGCGACCCAACAGTTATTCTAATACAATTATCTAAATTTTTAAAAGAACTTCGATCTCTAATAGAGATATTATTATCAATCATTTTTTTTATTACTTTTTGTGCATCATTTGTTTTAACTAAAATAAAATTTGAATGACTTTTGTTGCAACTTAAATATTTAGAATTATTAATATAATCTTCTAAAAGTTTTCTTGATTTTTTCGTTTCTGATACGCATTTTTCTAAATATTCTAGATCCTGCAGACACGCAATTGCAGCGTTTTGAGCGACTGCGTTAACACTTTTGACATTTCTAACTTTATTTAAAAATTCTATTTTTGTTTTTGGCGCTAAAACGTAGCCAATTCTAAGAGAAGCCAAGCCAAAAGCTTTTGAAAAAGTTCTTGTTATCATTATATTATCGTATTTCAATACTAGTTCGCAACATGAATGTTTAGAAAATTCATAATAAGCTTCATCAATAATAAATAAAGTTTTAGGATTGTTGGATATAACTTTTTCAATTATATCTTTTTTAATAATATGCCCTGTCGGATTATTGGGATTGACCAAATATACTATATCATAATCTTTAAAAATTTTAAAGTTATATATATGTTTTCCCATGGGATCGATAATTTCTTCTTTATGATGTTTATCGGTTGATAATGTAATAAAAGTATCTACTTGAGTATAAGAAGGAGTATAAGTTATGACGCGTGTATCTTGGTCGGCAAAAGAAAAAAATATATCTTTTAAAGCATCATCAGAGCCATTATAGATTGTAATATTTTTATTACTTAAATTTGTGTAGTTGCACAATAAGCTTATAAGCTTATCATTGTTGTTACATGGATATTTTTGAAGATTATCATCTAAAAGAAAATTTTGTATACTTTCTTTTACTTTGGGTGATGGAGGAAATTGTGATTCATTCCAGTCACAATATGACCAGTTTTTAGAATCAAAACTTCTTTTGCTGGGGATATATGGTTCTAAATTAGATATTCTCTTAACCACACTCATTAAAAATACACCTTATCTTTCCTGTTTTTTTGCTTCGCTCAATATGATCTTTTACAAAAATATTGATTTTTAAATTACCTAAGCGTTGATGTAGACCTTTCTTAATTTCATCAATAGTTTCACTAGAAAAAGATTCATTTGGTACTAAATAAAAATCTATAGTCTTCCGATCAACTTGTCTAATTTGAAACATTTTGACACCATCTATTTTGTACATCATGGTATAGAAATTAACTCCTGGGAGTTTGCAACCGTTATCAGATATTAAAATATCATCACATCTACCGTTGATATCTGCAATTCTAAATGAAGTTTTTTTGTGGGTATTTAATACCGCCGTATCATTTGTTTTATATCTAATAAATGGCATATAATGATTAATGAATCCAGTGCCAACAATAACTTTTTGATCATCTTCTTCAATAAACTCTGTTATGCCATATTCTAAATTTTCATAATAATGATCGCTATTGGACGTTTGATGATGAAAGCTGACCTTTTCTTGCATTCCATAATGACTTTTCGGTGATATACCGAATACATTTTCTATTTTAATTTTCCATTCAGTTAGCATTTTTTCAGATGCAGTGTGAATGGCTTTAATGTTGTTAAGCCGAAGACCAGATTCTTCACACAAACATGCTAATATATGGATGCTCGACGGATATCCAACCAAAGTATGATATTCTTTTGCATTAACTTCATCAATATAAGATTTTACACTTTCTATATTAAGATGATAAGCTGACATATATAATCTTCTTAATTCGTAGTCATAATACCACAGTTTTTGTCCATTTTTTGGAACGAATCTTCTTAGCCAAACACTGGGTTTATCATACATGGTGGCGCCATGGTCTTTAAAAGCTCTTAATACAAAAGCGGCTTCTTTTTTATAAACATCGTCAGTTCCAAGAAAAATTAATTTTTTGCCCGTTGAACCGCTCGTTCTAAACTCTACTGGCCTTATATGTTTCATATTTTGTGCAATTAAGTCATCAAAATTATTCATAATAATATCTTTGGTTAAAAAAGGTAATAAAGATATATCCTCTACTGATTTAAATGAATCAATAGTTAATTGCCTATCAATCATAATTTTTCTATAATATGGTACGTTTTTATATACATGTTCCATAAGTTCTAGAAATTTAATATATTGATAGTCTTGTAATTCTTGATAAGTTAGTGACCTAGATAAGCAAAGTTCTTGAAATGTTTTTTGAAAAACTTTACCATACCTTCTTTCAAATGGTATGGAGCTATAATAAATTCTCTTGATACATGAAGGATATTTTTTTATTATTTTATTAATACTCCCCATTATCAAAAAAATCCTTATCATTTATTGCTTTGTCATCAATATAATAATCACTAACCAGCTTTACTCCAACTCTTAATTGATGAAATTTCAAGCCCCATGAAATTAGCTGATTATGTGTCTCAATATACCAATTATTTTTAGAGCTAGACCCTCTGGCTGTTTCAATATGGATCGTATTTCCTTTTTCAAATAAATCATTTACTTTTGCTATTCTTTCTTTGAAAGGCATCGCATTAAAATAATCCCAATCTCCATTTTTCTTTTTTAAGGTTTCGCAAAGAGTATGGTCTAGATCAAATACATAAGTTTTAGTTTTCATATATTACTCAATAATCGTCCAATTTTCTGGAAATGTTCCATTAGAAATTCTTTCGTCGCTTTTTTCTTTTGGCATTTCAAAAAAATAATGCTCTGGCGCAGTAACGATTTTGTCTTTATTATCATTTAAAAAAGATGCCCACCAGCCAAAACTAGTTTGATGACAAGAAATATTATGATCACAAGACATTATTAGTGAAAAATCCTGCATTGGATCATTTGAATCAGATATTATAAAACGATCATCATTGAAAACTTTTTTAATGTAAGCAATATCGCTTGAATCATCTGTGCTTCGGTTACCACCAGAAAAAACTAAATATTTAACTTTCCTGTTTTCAAATAAAGACATTGCTTTATTTAAGTAATTTCCATATATTGTATTGTCATCAAATATATTATTCGGTCCGTAAACTTGATCTGGATGAATTCCTGTTGCTGCGAACATCACAGTCATTAGATCACCTCTTCTTATGTGAATGCTCACTATTTCGTGGCCATCTTTCTTATATGAAATAATTTTTTTCTTTGCATGAGATAAAAACTCATCTTTAGGACTTAATTCTTGACGAATTAAGTCTTCACAATGTTCAAAATATTTAATAAATTGAAAAAAACCATGGATATTTGAATTTTTAGGAATTGAAAAAAAATCTTTATAAAACCTATTTGGATCTGGTTCATTAATAGTTCTTTCTAAAACAAACAATTCCGAATAATCGAAAAATTCTGCCTTAATATTAAAGTTGCTAAGCAAGCATTTCTGTCCATGCCAAAGGAAATTATTAAAATTTGGTATCTTGCAATTTGTGCCAATTTTTTCACTTATGCCTCGCAGTGCTGCATATTGATATAATTGATTTCCCAGCCGACCATGCAATCCCAATTGCTTAAATGTAATCATTGGGGCCTCAAAATATATAAGGGTTGATATGGAGTTCCGTTTAGTCCATTAACATTATTTGCAAATGAATCATCATAAAACCCAAATTGATCGACAATTTCCCAATTATCTAAAAGCTTTTCTATTCTATTTTTTCCATAAACTCGGTGAATATTAAAAACAAGCTTATCAAATCCAATCGGAACAGCAAGGTAAAGCAAGCCGTCTTTATGCAATAAGTCCTTTGTTTTTTTCATTGCTTCTAAATCCCCATTCGGGTTTAGCGGATCCCCATATCTTCCTAAGCCATCATGTTCATATGAAGAGATAGAAAAACAAACATCAAATTTCTGGTTGCCTACCTCTTGCGGCTGCTTGTATATTATTTTTTCATGAAAGGTTTCTCTTTTGGAATATTCGATAACAGTACAATCTTTAACACCGTATGAAATAGCTATAGCTTCGTACCAAGGATGAGTCGAGCCCACTATACAAATGTTTTTATCCGCTACGGGATATTTTTCTAATGATTCATACAACCATGTATCTGTTGGTCCATAATAATTTTGTTCTCTCTTTTTAATTTTTTGTATGGACTCATCAAATATTTCCTTTGTAAAATTATCATTAATCATCTTCTGCGTTTCATCGCTACAATCATTAGCATATTTATATTCAAGAATCACTTTACCATTCATTGTATATTCTTGAAAGAATTCGCCAGGTATACCTTTGGGTGCCTCTATCATTTTTTAAAAATCTCAAATTCTCTTAAATCTGGTACGTCTTGAGGATAATTATACAGCATTTATTTTACCCACGCCATTCCCCAGTTAACTCTTCTTTCTGGGTTGCATTGTTCTTTTAATTCGTTTGTTATTTCTTCGAAAGAAAAATATTCCTGCGGTTCTTTGAGAAATTCATCCCCATTTTCATCGAAACACAGATATTTTAATTTTTCTTTGTCTTCAAAAAAACCAAGAACTGCGAAATTATTATAACCAATTGTTCTTAAATATTCAAAGGACTCTACCAAATCAGATAACATCTCCTCTGTCCACTCAAAACATATCTTATTGGCTTTTTTGTCTAGGCCAGAAATTACTTTTTTTTCGTGCCCTTCAACGTCAATTTTTATTAAGTCGGGGATCCCATGAGTCTCTACGAGACTATTCAAAGTTATGGTTTTTACGTCTTTTTTTTCGTAAAAAGAGTTGTTGCACTTTCTCATATACTCTTTTACGCTGCCAAATTGTTCTACAATTATTTTCTCGAAATGATCGATCATCAAGCTGGAGCCGGGTACCCTAGTTCCATTAACAATGAATGTCGACCTATTCTTATGATCACTCAAAATATATTTATTGCCGAGAGCAAATCTAGAGTTATTTAGCCATTCTTCAGAAACAGTAGAAATACTTGGCTCATTTTTATTGATATTGAATGTTTTTAGCTGCCCATCAACATCACTAACTAATGCATTGACATAAAAAACTTCACCCGAGTATTCGTTATTCATTCTTTTGATCCTTTCTAGACCGCCGCCAAGTGAAAATTGATTTAAATCAATGGCATCCACAGATATAACTTTACATCCTTCATGTTTTCTCAGACAAGCTTCAGTAAAATTTAGAACATTGGATCCAATATCAAATATTAATTTGTATATCTCTATCATTTTTCATCTCCAAATAATTTAAATTCACGTAAGTCCCTATACGGAGGATTTTCCGACATGTCCTCATTGTGTCGAGGGTAGTTCTGCATCAGCATTAATCCGCGGGCCGCTTGTTCTGGTGTCATGTATGCATTCCAACCATTCATTTTAATATCATCATCGTGATATTTCACCTCTGATCTACCTTCATATCTCCCTTTTTTAAACCATTCATAAGCTTTAAAGTTATCGGTCAAAATCATGCCACCTTTTCCTATCTTCAAATGTTTTTTAATATGAAAAGAAAGACACATATAGCTTCCAGGGATATACATCCCGCTAGTAAACCGCTTCGCGGCATCATATATGGGATATGGCTTAAGTTGATAAACACCTTTCCACTCCCTCTCTTCAAAGTTTACCACGCCGCCGGCATGAATTATAGATTGAGGAACAGATAAATAAGTATGGGCAGGAATTGTCACTTCATTAACCTTAAGATAGTCACAGCATAACAATAGAGCATCCGTACAACTATCCGTAGACACCGCAAACGGGGCGCCTGTATAATAGGCGACCTCTTCCTCAAACATTTTCACGATCTTATAAGGGTTATGNAGCATCTCTTTCCAGCAAATAATATTTCTTTTTAAATCCACATTTTTCAAACAATCGTAGGCTTGCCTCGTTGTCTAACTTAACTTTCGCATAAGCACCGGGACATATCTCCATTATCTTATTAATCATGAAAGAGCCGACACCCTTCCCTTGAAAGTCGGGATGAGTGGCTACTCTTATATCATCATCTATAACCCCAACATATCCGGCCGCAACCCCTTCAACTATACAAACCCAATAATTATTATTATATTTCAGCATATATTCAGCATGCTCAATCTCTCCAATGGTTTCTTGTTGTACAAAACTCTCTTTAACCCCTTCCATATTGCGAAGGTCTCTTATGAATCCCCAGAACTTAGGCCCATTTTTAATTAATTCCATGTATCCACCTGTGAGGCAAAGGGGCTTGGCTTATTTTGCCAATAGCTCGTCAAATAACCCCTTGTATATTTCCATCCTTCTAAATCTAACAGAGGATTAAGGCAACTACCAATATCCAAAAACGTATTCTCGCTGTTCTCTCGGAAGCATTCATNNATCACATAGTTACTTAAAGTTGCCGCAGAACATAGAACAATATGATCTTTAATCTCGTTGTCGGCAATGTAAGTCTTAACATCCTCCACTACATTATAATCGTTTATCATACAATTTGTACCAATTTCAAACGTTTTTTTGATCTTAAATGGTAACCGTGATACATCGGCTAGCTTGTTGACTACATATATAATATCTCGGTCCACAAACAACGGAACCATCTCTTCGACGAAACGACGATAGTTAGCATTGACCAAAAGATTGGCATAAGTAAGATTTTCATGATCGCCGTCATGATGTTTTATCATCCAATCAAAGTTTTCTTTCCCCACATGGCCATCTGCTGATGTGCATATACCTTTATAATAGTTTTCTTGAGTATGTTGATACGCTTCAAACAGTTTTTCTCTATAAAGCTGATGTTCTTCGGGTTTAAATTCTTTCTGTTCCTCTTCGGTGTAGCGATTAGCGCCAGTAATGTTTCCTGTAATATAGTGATCTTCGGCTAACAAGAGATGTTTGTTCTGCATAATAAACAATTCGCCATCTGAAAATCTAGTAAAAGCAAAATTACTTCTATTCTTTATCTTGTCTAAAAGAATATCAAAAGCTTTTCCATAATCCTTCATTCTTCGCTCCATTTGGGATAAGGATGATCATTAGCAATTTTAAATGATTTTATAAACTGAGGGGGCCAAGACGGGTCCAAATATCCATCCTCGAGTGTCCGCGGTGGCATATAAACTGGCAAGTTGTTTTCCTTGCAGTATCTCAAAAGTTCAACTGCTTTATGAGANTCGGTATGTTTGGCGACTCTCACCTTCCACTTTTTATTTTCTTGGACAGCATAATCTCCTTGTAAAACCTCGACTAAAGCATCTACCGTAAGAGCGTCTGCGGCATCTGTAAATTGTTCCTCGGTGGTGCTCTCGTCATATTTGAAAGTCTTAACTTTTAATATGTCGCCACCATCTATCCTTTCGGCGATCTTCATAACAGAGACGCCCCATTCTCCGGAGTTTAATATTCTACCCCAAACCAAAGAAGCTCCCCCTTGTACATCGGGCAACACGGCTCCATGGTTGCCTATCACATCAAAATTGCGCACGACATCTTTTGGCACTATTCTCGAGTCNCCCAGGGTTATAATCATATCTATATTATTGGTAGTACAGAACTGAAAGCAATTGTTCCAGTCTCCTGTTTTGTCTAAAGTAATTCCCCACTCTTCGCAAAATTCTGTCAATGACGCTGAATTAACTTTATGGCGCAAATCTTCTTCTGGGAGCCCAAACACATATAGAATCTCATAGTTATCAAGATCAAGAATTCTTTTCATGCTCTCCAAAGTCAATCTAGTTTCGCCAGTAATTGCTAGCTTAGTGATAGAATTGTGGCGCGCCATTTTTTGGCCATCTCCTTGTATCCCTCATGTGTTAAATGAACGCCGTCGATGAGATGTTCGCCCAAATCGTCCATCGAGCAGATCAAAAAATTCATTTTTTTGGATAAATGTTTAATAGAAGTGTTGTATTTGTCGATATATTCTCGATTAAACATATAATATGGACTAAAATTTAGCGTCGGCAACGTACCCACAATAGGAGTCTTCCCGTTGACTTTTATAGAATTGATAATTTGTTTAAGATTATCTTCATAAATGTCCAAAGGTGTTGGTTTTTTTGTATCATTAGTTCCAATAAGCAGCAGAGCTATCCTTGCGCCAGGATTAGCTTTAAGTTGGTGCCAACTTCTTCGAAGTAAATCAGAACTTGTTTCGCCATTAACGCCGTAATTATGACAAATATAAAATTCGCTCGTTGCTTCTGACAACAATTTTCCAAGCTCGGCTGGGTATGATCTACCATAGGCATCTCGGGCACCATATGTCAAAGAATCCCCCAAGCAGACGATTTCATTCCATATCATATTCTACCTTTTTTACTTCGCAAACAGTCTCCCATCCGCCATTTAAGCAATTGATCACACAGGCGTCTCGCTCAGCAAAGAACTGATGATGAGAAACTGCATGATTATTGGAAGTCGCTTTGGAATCTATCCCCAACTCATACCCCAATACGGAGCCATGTAATTCTTTATCGTCTTGTGGGTGAGGGGGACAATATGTTTGAATCTGTCCATATTTCTGAGCAGTGTAGGAAAAATGCATATCTTCCCCATTATCCCATGTTGGAGGCATCTCCCTCCACAAATACGGTAACCACTCTCTTCTAAAAAACCATCCATGGCCGACATAATCTACACGCCTTGTATCGATATTTTGAGAGGGCCAACCTTCTCGATAATATTGTTGGGCACGAGGGCCTTTCTGAACATAGCCTGCGCTCCCCAAAATACCTTCATGAGTATTCATAGTATTTAAACAGTTTTCATGCCACTTCGTGCCAGGAACTGTATCATCATCATACATTGCAATATATTCGGTATCAGCCAATAAGGCCGCGGCAAACCTGCCATAAAACTTCCAATTAAAATTGTTGTGAAATATTTTATCAACACCCAAACTCTCGAAATCAAAACCTTCATTATCTTCGTGGGCATTAACCCAGAGCCAAATCTGCTTAGGAGGCATAGTCTGGTTCCGAAGAGCATCAACTTGCATTTTAAGGTTATAAGGTCGACGATAAGCATTAAGAATAGCTGTAATATCGGCTTGTTGTTTTGGTTTGGGGCGCTCGCCAAAAATTGCCATTTTAATATCGTTATAAATTCTTGGCCTTTGCTCTCGTACAAATTCGATAAGTTCTTCGCCCTTGTATTGTTTAAACCATTCTTCCGATATGCAACCGTTAAGGCTCGTTGTTTGCAATTTGCAGTTGAGCATACGCGCCTCGAGGATTACCCGATTAAAAGTTTCAAGAACCTTTGGAATATATACATATGTTTCGTGTTGCGCAAGTTGCGAAATGTAAGTTTCATAATCATTGGATCCTATCAAAGTGAAAGGAATATCTTTGGCTTTGCAGTGTTCGATTGTTGTTGCAGTATTTTTTGTTGGATTATTACTATCAATAATACTAGCATCGGGCAACTTTTCATCATTCAAATGTTCTTTAATAACAGCAAGTTGTTCGTCTGTCCACAAACTCATTCCTAAATTTATAACATTTGTTATTTTTAAATTCCTTTGGATGACTTCCGCATGTATCTTCGATTGAGCAAAAATATTTCTTGCATTAACATAAAAATGCCGGTTAATAATTTTGTCCGGTGGGGCTTCAAAATTATCAAACATTGACGGATCTCTGCTCAACAGGTATTTATGATCATGTTCCATAATACTATATGTGCCGGGATGTTTAATCAACTCTTGCATTGTGGGGCCGGCCATACCACAGAAATTTGATACTATTGTGTGAAAGCCGGATTTTCGATATAAACGAATATGTTTATCGGTAGTTTCTCCTGTTTTAAACTTAACAACTTTAATCCCATCATTACGAAAAAGTGTCATCAAAATATCATCATAAATTTCCCCACCGCCTTTTATTTCATCAACAAAAAAATCAGCAACAAACAAAATCTTAGTCATTATTCAAATTCCAAAACTATTTCTTCGCGTGAGGCCTGAGTATCTATATTAAGTGTTTCACATATCTCTGAAACCATCAGAGCATATTGGTTCTCTTTTGTAAATTTTTCACGAAGATAAACTACGTGCTCTTCGGCTCGTTTCATAACCTCTTCCGCTCTATCAGATGTTAAATCCGCATAACACTTCCGCATTTGTTGTTTGGCGGAATGTTCTCGCGGATATGCCCACATAGAGTCCTTAATAATCACACCCTCCCAAACAACTTCATCGGGAATAGGCTGAATATCATATTCAACACTGTAAAACTCGGAATTTCCCGTTTCTTTATTCACCAAAAAATCAAGTTGGCCAGACCAGCCTGGTGCAACAACGGGCATGCCTGTATAAGCTGCTTCAAAGATAGGCAATCCAAATCCTTCGCCATGAGTCAAAGTTAAAAATGCTTTAAGTTGCGGGTGTTCGAATAAAGAATGTATTTCAGTATCAGTCATATCGCCATGAAGAAGATAGACTTTACACTTACGCTCTGGGTATTGCATTATCAAATTTTTCATATCATTAAAAAGTCGCTCTCGATCCATCACACAGTTTTTAGCCAGATTTGCCTTAACCACCAACCCGACTTCATCATTATGGAATTCTTCAATAAACCATTTAACTGTGTTTGGTAAGTTTTTGCGAGGACCAAATTGTGCCATCACCAAAAAATTGAAATCATAGTCCAATTCTATTCCTAAATCCGGCGGATCACCATGCTCTTTAACTGGATAGTTTGTTGTTACAATCGGAGTATTCAGCTTAACTTCTTTTTGTTCGCCCGTTTCATTGTGAGTTGCTACATAAGCCGTGTTACGATATGTGTCGCGCGAATGATCAGAAACAACAAAAATTTTGTCTATTTCGTTTCCTTTTTCAATCCACTGGTGTGCCACGCGGGTAGTTTCCATACCTGCCGTGAAACCAATATTAACTGGTGCGATTCTTTCCCATTCATTTGGAATGGTCGATTGCAGTGACGCGTCAAATGAGCCACCATGTTGCATGAAAGCAATTGTCTTCTCAATTGCATGATTGATCCATGTTTTTTCTTCATCTTCCTCACTGATCCATGAGGTTTGACCCCATTGAAGAGGTTGAATATAAACATCAAATAAATCGGGTCGCGAGCGCAACGCTCTTAAAGCAAATCTAGATTGCTCACCGTAACCGCTCCGAGTAAGGACGGGTGCCTTAAGTAGAATTTTCTTTTTCATGCCACCTCCAACAAATGCCAACGATTATAATTCTTTCGAGTTTCCCAAGAACCGTGCTTTTCTATTATCTCATCCATAAGTTTTATCCATTTATTTTGATAATCTTCAAAATTATAGTTATCTGAAACATGTTTTAAACCAGCAGTTGCCATCTTATTATATGCAGCAGGACGTATTTCAAGCGCTTTCTTCATTACAGTATTAAAGTCTTCTTGTGAGATTCTGTCCTCATAAATATACGGCACTTGAAGCGAGCCAATCACCGATTTACTAACTGGCTTAATCCCATATCCGAACCACTTCTTTCCATCGGTTACCTGCTCTTGCATCCCACCAGTTAGTGTAGCTATGATGGGTGTTCCACACGACAACGATTCTAGCATGCTTAATCCGAAACCTTCTGCATCACTAATGCTAACTGTGAAATCAGCCGCATTATATAAATCAGCCATATTTCGTGCATCGATCTTACTTGCTGATATCAACACTTGGCCATCATCAACACCTAAATGTTGAATAAGGTGAGGGAGATCGGTTCCGTGAGGATCACGGGGATCAGTGTGCATCAATAAAGTCGCTGCATCACGACCCACTTCGTCCAGAAACTCTTTAAACCACCACACAATTGTGCCACTTTGTTTTCGTCGGGCATTTCTGCTGTTCCAGAAAAAAATCTTCTTATCTTTGTTAAAATGATTGGTGCTGCTCTGTAATAATCTATTTCTGACTTCGAAGGAACGGCCTTTCTCTTCGGCAATCTTATACGGATGAAAAAATTGAGGGTCGACAGCATGCGGTAAATACGTTGATGAAACTTCTGGTGAAACTTCTTTTACAATGGCGTCTGTTACTTTTGAAATGCAAACAACCTCATCTGTCGAGCGATAAAATGATCCATTATAAACGGGCGCCGGGAAATTATCCCACACATGGTAATAAATCATTGGCATATTTGCTCGAATTTCATTTTCTATTTCCCACAACCATCCGTAAAAACGCGGATCTGTCATAAACCAAAGCGCATCTGGGCGCTCTTTCTGCATAATTGAGCGTATTATTTCGTGGTTTCCGTAACCATCAATTGGAAATATGCGCCAATCTTCGCCCCAGGGATCCACCTTTTGCGGTGTATAGTCTTTGTGGTTGACAGCGCCCCCCAAACATATAAATGAATAACGACCGGTTTTTAGGAGCGCTTCAATAAAATATCTTGTCTGTGTTCCTACTCCGGACGGTGAAAGTGGATGATCACTTATTACTAAGATTTTCTTCTTCATTTCTCCTCCTTGGTACACACTGTGTTTAAAATCAAGCGCGTAACGACATATGGATCACAGTTGGCGTTCGGCCGGCGATCTTCAATATAACCTTTACCCATCTTGGCAACCTGCCAGGGAATGCGAACAGACGCAGTTCTATCGGAAACTCCCCATTTAAATTCTTTAAACGAACATGTCTCGTGTTTACCTGTTAATCTCTTTTCAATTCCATCGCCATAGTTACGAATGTGTTCCTCTGTATTTTTACCTAATGCTTCGGCAGCAGCTTTACAAGCTTCAAATGATTCCCGCATTTCATTTGTTGAAAAATTAGTATGACAGCCGGCGCCGTTCCAATCACCCTTCTCGGGCTTAGCATCAAAAGAAACTATTACGCCATGCTTTTCTGCTATTTTCTGTAATAAATAACGAGCCATCCATAAATGGTCTCCTGTTTCCACAGAGGGAAGGGGGCCTACTTGGAATTCCCATTGGCCCGGCATTACTTCCGCATTAACACCACTAATGGCTAATCCTGCCGTTAGACAAGCGTCTAAGTGCTCCTCTACTATATCGCGGCCAAAGACGGCGTCAGCGCCCACAGAGCAGTAGTATTTGCCTTGTGGGTCAGGCTCCCCCTTTTTTGGGAAACCCAAGGGGCGCGCATCTTTGTAAAAAGTATATTCTTGTTCTAAACCAAAAAGAGGCGCATGGGCAACAAATTCTTCCGCAGATTCTCGACATGAGGCGCGAGTATTAGTCGCGTGGGGAGTTAACTCTGTGTCATATACCTCACACAGCACCAGGAGGGAGTCTTCTCGTCTGATGGGGTCATTGCATGCCATCACTGGGAACAAAACGCAATCTGAGTTAATACCCTCTGCTTGTTCTGTGCTCGATCCATCAAAACCCCAAATATCGGGATCTTGTTCGTCTTGCAGAACTCTTGTTTTGCTTCTCAATCTGGCTGTCGGCTGAGT
>JGI25129J35166_1000305_pt1 | contig 16371 bp, 40 predicted proteins | sample ETNvirnome_2_130_FD_35166 | JGI IMG/M metagenome (IMG submission 35166) | reverse complement strand
CAACACCTCTGGTGAATTGTCCATCATTTTAGCCATTAATATAAGCTCCTTTTAAAATTGTTTAATTTCTCTCTCATCATCTATTATAATATAACACCATTTCCGCATGCGGGTCAAGGATTATTTTAATTTAATTTGAAGAGCGTATAACTTTCAACGCTCTGTATATGGTTACTAAAGGTGTAAGATTCCTTTCTCTTGTAACCGAGTTAGGGGAGAAAGATGTCCCCTCATAGAATGCCGTACTGACATCCCGTGTGAAATCTAATCTTTTAAATATCTCTCTCATCGTCTATACTAATATACGAAGATTCTAGCGATATATCAAGAACCAAATTGTAACAGTTTGTAACAAGACTTAAAGCGTTACTTTAGGTGTAAGTTAAGTCTTTTTTTTTATATATAGGTCCCATATAATATACGACCTTTTATGCATGCAAGTCAAGGATTATCTTTAACCTTTGTAAAATAATTATAACCATTCGAGTAGCGTATCCGAGATATAGTTGTATAATACAAGTATAATTGAATGCATAAAAAAGGGCCACTGGAAAAGGAGTTAACCATAGTGGCCCTTTGTCGTGAATGGGTAGAAAGGAATAAAGACCCATTCACTAATATAACCTATTTAATTGTGGAGAGAGAACCCGGAGGGACTGAGGCTGAGCAGTTAAATCTAGTCCGAACTTCAACCAACAAAATCAGTTTCATCGTAGGACGCCAGACAGCCAATAGTATGCGGGTATCTCTCAATTCTTATACTAATATACAACTATTATGGCATATAAGTCAAGCCTTTTCTTAAAATTCTTCTGTTAAATATAGTGATATACAACAGCCCATATAAAACCAACTAACCATCACGGCCATCACACTAACTACATCTATAAATAATAATTCTGTTAACATTCTTTCTCTCTCTAACACTATAATATACGACGCTTTGTGCATGCGGTACAAGCTTTTAATTGTAACAGTTTGTAACCATTGGTGTGATATTTAAGGGGTGTTTTGGTCACAAATAGAGTATGTATAGTACAAGTATACGAGCGTATTGTATTTTTCTACACAGAAAACTTGTATTCTACACTATGTATATGTACTATCTATCACCATTCCTCACACACAAAGTTATCAATAAGTTATCAACAATTCATTATGTTGATAACCTCAAATATGTTGATAACTCAAGCTCTGCTTGGTCTTCTCACACTCAATAGTCTAACACACATACTTTGCTGGACTCACACGATACACCTCTTACAACACATAAAACTCTATATCCTCTAAACTCACAGAATAGAAATACTCGCCTTTTTTGTTGTACTTATTACTTACTTCTCTAATGTAACTGTTTAATATGTCTTCACTATGTACTACTCCCATACAAGTACTATTCTCATTCACCATAACATACAGACTATTTCTATATGATTCAAAGAACTTTTTCTTTCTAAGTGGTACATTCATTCTTTTATATGGAAACAAAATGGTTTTCCACGAGTTAGAATGTTCTGCCTCAACATATTTGTAAATCTCTCTATCCTTAGTGTACGCAATCAAGTCAATATCATACTTATCGGGATGCTCCTCAATATAGTCAATGTCATCAATAAAGGTTGGAAGATGTTTAATACACACACTCCTACCAATTCTATCTTCGTTTAGAGCCCACTCTGGATTGTTCTTACAATACTCTTTAAACTTGTTATTCTTCATTTATCTTATCCCATCTTATCAATAACCAAGTTGAAAACATACCAATGAACCCTGACATTCCAAACACCGACGCATCATATGTTGTCAATATGTTGTATGTACACACACTCGTTATTATCCATAACACAACTTGTATTCCTGTTTCTGTGTGTCTATTCAATCCCATCTTTCTCATCTAACTTAAAGTCACCATCAAGCCATTTACTTTCAAGTACATACATATAAGCTATTCCTATTAACACTAATGGTGCACCCACAACTACACATATTAAATAATTTATCTCCATATCACTTCTCCTTGTTAAATTTATTGTCTATCCAACATTTACCATAATACATCACACCCAACCATAACGAAATCTCCGTTACTTCCATATATCCAAGACTATTTAATATACCTATATCCATTCTTATTTATCCTCGTCTTCGTTATATTTCTTTTCAATGTGTTCAATCAAATCTTCCAACTCTTGATCTTTTTTGTTATCCATATACTTGACGAACTCATCAATTTTTTTCCGATGAAGTGTAGCAATGAATAGTCCTTTACTCACACCCAATAGATGATTAAGAAATCCCACACACATCACACAAAAGATGATTAATGCTTGTTGTTTAAGTGTCATATTAAACATTGACAATGAATACGCGATGATAACATACGAGATAAATATCATAATCATCAAGTTGAGTTTACTCGACAAGAAGTTTGTTAATGCGTTAATCATACTCCACACACGATTGAAGAGCTACTGGAGCTATGTTTATATATATTCGTTACTATAAAAAATTTCCTATCCACTTTATTATAATCCTCTCGGTGCCATTTCTCTGTATTCATCTTTTACATCATTATGAATATGTTCTGCTATCATCAGTTTTACCTTTAAATCAAATATGTCAGCATCTTCCCAATACTTTAACACTTTCATTATCTTTAGTATGATTTGTTTGTCTTTATTGGAATATCTACCAGATAGTTCTATATCATCTAATTTGTCTAATTGAATTTTATTATCTTTCATCGGTTTCCTCTTTCTCTAACTCTAACCACGATAACATCTCACCTGATGTCACCAATACTGCTCCAACTACTGGGTTTGATGTAACCCATACCACTACTCCTAAACATCTAATAATTGAACATAAGAATTTATGTGTGTTCATCTATCCAAATTCTTTAACTTTCTGTGCATAGAACTGACTTTCTTTTTGTCTTTCGATATCCGTAGCTGTGAGTAATCTTGAGCTATCTGTTTTATCTTCTGAGTGTCTTTATGACTAACACGACCTTCTTCGACAAGTTGTAACTTTGATTGTAAATCATTAAGCATTTGTTGTTCTAATCGTAGCCAAATCAATCTACCTTTTACTTGACTGATTTCTTTTTTTACACTTTCACCACCAAAACATAGTGATGCTATTAGTAGTGTAGTTATAACCATTTTCGTCTTCATTTTCTATTTATCCTCTTTTGCTAATCTTCCACGAACAATTCTATGTCGTACATATCCTAAAGTCCAACTCAACATCAATAACACTGCGATTACCATTCTGACCTTATCACCTGTCATTATGGCATTATACCAAAATAGACAGGCCACAATCAATTGTATATAGAATTGTGCTGTATAAATTTTCCTTAAATTGTTTTTCTTATTCACCCCAGTCTTCTTGGGTTTCTGGTGCTTCTTCAAATGTAAGTGGGTCTAACCCCACAACTTCTAATTCCGTACCACAAGTTCCGCAATCTACTATTTCGTTTTCATAAATGTCCACAGGAACTACAACGAGTTCATCACATACTGGACATTTTTCTGATAAGCTACCTTCGCTCATTTCGTTTTACCTCAATCTCTTTTTTTAGTTGTTCTTTCTCTCTTTCAGTTAAACCTTCAATTGTCTTTTGACCATATCCAGTTGTATCTTCTTTACTCTCATAACTAATATATTTATCTTGCCAATTTTGTATCATTTCATCCTCTGATGTTATATTATCGTATCCTTTCGGTGGTCAATTTGTTATCTTTTTTATTGTAGATTGTAAGTGCTGTTTACGACCAACTACGATAATTTTAATTCTGCGATAGCTTTATGATAATCCCATCATATGATTTCTTCTAATTATTTCTAAACCCACCGAAATCGTAATGGTTTTGATTACCACTCCACTATCTTCTGTTGTCTTTTATTCAGATAAGTTTGAGTGCTGAATTGGGTTAATTCTGTATATAAATATATACTTATTTCATAAAACGAGCAATAACTACGTTGTTATTGAGGTATTACGTTTGTTGCCACAGGACCTCTGTCACTTGTTCCTGTTTCATATAATACTGTCTGGTCTTCTCTAAGAGTTTTAAACCCTTCCATTTGAATACCACTCATATGTACGAATAAATCTTTATCACCAGTTGATGGTGTTATAAATCCGTAGCCTTTTTTGTTGTCGAACCATTTAACGGTTCCTGTTTCGTTACTCATCTATCTTGTTTCCTTGTTGTATTTGAACTGTGTTGGTAAATTACTATAGTCTAACTCAATCGGTTTAAGTGCTTCCAACATTACACTAATTGGATTGAAATCTTCGGCGTTTAATATCGCCTTCATTATACTTGGTGAGAATCCACTCACCATCGCTACTGAATCATCAGAACATCTTGCTGGTGTTCCAAAGTGTGTATCTAAATTCCAAAATACTATTTTAGGGAAATCATATCCAGCTTTTTCATATTCGTCTTCCATATGACTAAAATGTGTTCCTTGAAATGTACCATATCTACTACTCTGTGATTCATCAAACTGCATGTCACTCATTACTAATATCATTGTCGGCATTGAGTCCTTCATAACATTATGTTTCTTCGCCACTCTTAATATATGTTCATAAGCCTTTGTAAAATCTGTATTCATTCCCCAATCAGCGTTTGATATGTTTCTCAATCGTTCTGCTACAGTATCACCTTCTAATCTTACTAATTCTGGATGTTCACTAAATGTTAAAAATAAATCTTTGAACTCACCTTTAGTTCGTTCTGCTAAATACATACCCAAACTTACAGCCACTTCTAATGGTGTTCCAAACATACTACCACTTACATCAATCATTGGTAAAATATTTTCATCACTCTCCGATAGTAAGTCAGGTAAGTTGTTCCATAGTTTTTCTACTAATTCTTTATCTCCACATTGTAATACTTCGTGAGGATAGGTAGCCGATACAGATGCCTTTGTAGTCTTATCATTCTTCCAATCAACAAACCGCTGATTATCCTGTTTATCAAATGCTTTGCCATATCTCCTCATAGCAGAGCCAGGAACTGAAGAATATTCTATTTCAGACCACTCTTTATCAGACATCTTTTGTTCAACAGTTTCAGAATATCTCTTCAACCATTTTCTATATTCTCGATTGGTGAAACCCAGTTCATCTCTTAAATCAGAACATTTACGAGGAGCCCATTTACAGGCTAACCTATCCTTTTCACGAATTGCTTGGGCGAAAGTTGAAACTACACCTGGAATGTGAAAGTATCTAACCAAGTCTTTATAATAACCTAATTCAGCTAAGGTTCTTGCATTATCAACAATGAAATCAGGTGAACACTTTGCTATTTCATCTAATACTGTATAGAAAGTATTCCGTTCACCAGAACCTATTCGTGCTGCTCTCGCCCAAAATAAAACTTGTGTTGCTAATTTAGGGTCATCTTTATATGCTCTATCGAAATTCTCAAGGATAAACAACCTATCAGCATGTCGCATATTACCGATACGAGTGAACAAATCAAGACATTCTGTTCCTGATGTTGTGTTCGTTACTGCTCCGTTTGTTGTTGTTGTATAGTTCATAATATCCTTAAAGTTTATCGTTTATCATATAATTACAATATACGAAAGATTGAGTATATAAGTCAAGTCTTTTTTTAAATTATTTTAATAATCTAAATCTGTAAAATCTGTTTCTTCATACGAAGTGAAATCATCAGCGTCATCAAAGATTAAATCAAAATCATTACCTTTGGCATCTCTAATTAAATCTGTTAGTGCTTCTATTACTGCACCTTTTGTTATTTCATCATCTTCTATTGCTTGTTCGTTGATGTTTTCTAGCTCTTCTATCATCTGTTGTATTGTCATTTTTACCTTATCCTATTTTGTAAGTTTTTTCATTTCTTTAGTCATCAGTTCTTCTTTTGGTATGGTAACACATATCTTGTATTCATACCAATTTTTACCATACTTTTTAGTCAGTTCTTTGTTTCTGTCTATCACAGCTACACTCCACTTCTCATTCCACTTTTTGTGTTCATCCCACAATTTCATTTCTTCTTTGTCCAAGACATCGTTTGATAAAATTGATGAAATAAGTAATGTTGATATTATCAATATCCTTTTCATTTTTCTCCTGTCTGTTGTTTGTATTTTTTCCAATATTCATTAGCTTTTAAAATGTCGTTTGTATTTAAAAAGATACCTCTCTCCAAATCGTCTATCCTATCCTCAACCCATCTCAATTCAGGGTTATCCATAGATGGATTGACACCTTCAATTCTTTTCAATAATGCAATAAATTTATCGTAAATCCAATCGTTTTCATTGTAACCAACACCAAGTACATCTTTTAATCTTGTAGGTTTTCCTTTAGTTGGCATATTTATTCCATATTTTGTTACATTCTTCTAACTGAATCTTTGATGGGTTTTGTTCCCTTTTTCTGATATTGTTAATCAATCCTATAACGAAATCCTTATCTGATTTTGGTGTAACGCGACCAGCTCTATAAGCATCATTGATACGATACTTTAACTTTAATAGTTTACCAACAATAGGATTACTATCGTGTATATAATCTTCATCTTTCATCTATATCAATCCTTTATTTTTCATTTCTCGTGCATCAATTACATTCTTAGCTTCTCTTAAACCACTACCTGTAAATTTTCTGTATGTCTTAATCGCTTCAATCTTCATTTTAGCTGTTAAACAAGTATCAATATAACCCCACATAGAATCTTCTGTTATTCCGGTATCGGAATATTGTTTCCACAATTGATTAGCTTTACCAAATTCAGTTATATCTATAACAATACCACCACTCAAATCTTCAATCTTTCGTTTAACCCAGTCCATATCATTGATTACTTCGAGTTCTCCAAGACTATGTGATTCTCTAGCTTTAAATGAAATCCTAAATCTAAGTTTAGTAAATTTATCTATAAACTTTTGATTTATAAACTCGTGGTTCATTTCTCTTTATTTTCCCATCGTTTCATATATTTCTTATAAACTTTATTCAACGCACTCATCTGTTTTTCTGATAACATAGCATTTCTTTCAAATTGTTCTTTGAGAGAGTTCACAAATGGTAGTGCTGAATAGTTAGCTAAATACCAATCATTCTTACCTTCATCAACTTCAGCAACCAATTCCCAAACACGATTGATTTTTTCAAGGATGGGTTTCATCTTATCTTTTCGTTCAATCATCTTTACCATATCATATCTCGGATTCTTCATTGATTTCAATACAGCATTGTGCATCTTCTCCGAAAATAGTCTGTTACCTGTTTTTAATACTCGTAACATATCTGATAAGAAACTCTCTTTGAGTGCTAACTCATTAGAAGATAACCACTTAATTTCAGTTTCATACTTTTCAGCATATTCTAATTTACGCTTTTCTATAGTTTCTGGTTTTGGGTTTCTATAAAAGGGAGGCATCTAAATCCGTAATTTCACCACTTTCATATCTACTTAAAAATTCTAATTCCATAAGTTCTTCATCTGAATAATCAACATCAACAGAATAATTATTCTCTAACAACCAATCATTTAATAATCCAGCATCTTCTTCTGATAAAGATTCACTCCATTCATCAGATGTATCTAACCAATCAACACCACTATATGTATCTGGAGTGTCATCCACATTCAACGGATAAACAACACCATCGGTATCTATACAAGAACCAACACTATCTAATACTAATACTTCTAAACTCATTTAATTACCCTTTCTCATTACCCTATAATATACGAATAAAACCTAACATAAGTCAAGTCTTTTTTTTAATTATTTTAAGTAATTCCTACTAAATTACAATTACCCATCATTACAAGAGCTTCAACACCCTCTGATTCTGATTCAAATTCTTCAACATCGGCCATATCAAATTCGTATTCTTCACCTTTATCATCTGACACCATAATTGGCATTTCACCATCTAAAAGTTCAACTGAATCAAGTACGAACCAATTTGAACCAATCCGAACCATCACAAATTCTTCGGCTAAATATTTATTTATCCCTTCAACCATTTACCAATCCTCACTTTCCATATCTTCTTCTACACCAAAACTATCTATATCATCTATCAAGATAGCTAGGTCATCCATTGTTCCTTCTACTCCATATCGGTTATCTACATCCGATAGAGAATCTTTAATTGTTTCTAATCTTTCCAACAATTCTTTAATTGTCATTTAACATTTCCTTTATTTTATCGTAAAACAATCCCAACACTACAACTGGTAACGCCAACACTAACAGCGTTGTTATAGTGGCTTCTATAAATAATACAAATCCGTCTAATAACATAAATCACTCATAATTACTGTAATTTCCTCAGGTGTTGTAGTAAATACACCTGATATTCTACTATTAACACAACTGGAACAAGTAACAGCCACAGCTGTTTCACTACAATTTGTCATTGTTCCACAATCTCTACATACTAATTCATTCATTCTTATTTTATCCTTTTTTTATTTTATAAGTAATTTGGACCAGTCCAACTAAAACTCTTATGCATCTCCGAATCGAAGATAGAACCTCTACTATGTTTAGCAGCTGCTGCCCAACCTGCGGCTTTCATAATATCACCTTTAGCCATTGGCAACCCTTTATGAGTTCCATCTACTTTAGCAACGAATCCCCATACTCTATTACCTTCTACAACCTTAATAAACTTTCTACCAGGTTGTAGTTTTAAATCTAATACTTTATCTATACCAGTTCTACTACCCCATTTATTATACGATACTTGTATTGTAGCAAGTAAGTTATCCATAGCTTCATCAAATGATAAACCATTCGTTGTAGGTTTCTTTTCAGTTGGTGTTGTGTTTGATACTATGGGTTTTATTCCGTTAATCATTCTTATCTCTCCAAATCTATTACATCACCAAAATAGTGATCAAATGTTTTAATTAAATGTTCATAATCACCTGATTTCATATCATCTAATATAAACCCTTCGTGTTCTATTCCTACTTGTTTACTCAACTTACTAGCCAAACCCAATAGATAAAATGCATTACCTTGAGGACCTGTTAAATCTATTACTTGTTTTTTGTTTGGATCTTTACTTACTATTGCCATTTAATTCCTTTATTTCTCTCTCTCATCATCTTCTATAATATACGACAAAAACCTGACATAAGTCAAGTTTTTAATTGTAACAGTTTGTAACAAGAGTTAAAGTTATACTTTATATCAACCCTTCTTTTTTGAATTTTGTGTGCCACTTCTTCCAATTATTTCTTCCAAATTCTTCGGCTTCTATCTCATACTTATTATCATCATATCTATCTTTACCTTGTCCAACCTGATAATTCATTTCCCACTCGTAGTCTAACTTGAACTTTTTCCAACCTAGTTTTTTAGCATCCATCGCGTGTCTTATTTCGTGGATTATCGTTATGAGAAATTGTTTAGTCTGACTTGGCTTGATTGTCTTGTATTTTGTAGATAACTCTAGTGTACCAGTATCTACATTGAAATGAGCGTGGTCTTTCATTGATTTCTCTTTTACCTTAACACTACCAACTTTGTAATGTTTTAGTAAAGTGGTAATCATCAACTTCTTATTGGTTTCTGATATAAATTCTTTAACTAACATACATATAAATATACGAAACTTTAGGTATATAAGTCAAGTATTTTCTTTATCCAGCCCATCTTTTTCTGTCTTTTGTTGCTTGGTCTTCTGTGGGTTCTTCGTCATTCAACACAGGACTATTTATATGAACTTGTGTAATTGACCCACTCATTTCTGATGGATTCATTTCATAGTCATCAATAACTGATGTAGCTAAGTTCATCATTTCATCTGTAAGTCGTTTTAGTAATTCTTGTTGTTCTTTTGTTAGTTCACTCATTATATGAAGCTCGCACTTACTGCTGATGGATTAATCCACCATATCTTACCAAGACCATCTGTAACTCGTATGGTTTCTTTGGTTTCATCGTATTCACTAATCTTGACAATGGTATTTTCGTATAACATACCATCAACTGATGGTATATTTTCTACTACTTTTACCTTCTGTCCTACTTCTAGTTTTCTTCGTTTGTAGTCTACTAATGTAGCCATTTATCTTCTCCTATTTACAAAATCTTCTTGACTTTTCAAACATACCATTAAATGACAAATAACAATTCGCACACAACAATCGTATGTTCTCTAACAAAAAGTTCTGATGATTGTCATCAATGAAATCAATACCAAGACAAACTTTATCTGTTTTCATATTAACCTCATTGTATCCACACACAGAACATTCGTCTAACCAATAACCTTTCTCAACCAATTGTTGTTTTACAACTGTATGTGACCATCTCTTTGGCGGTTGTCGTTTTCCTAACACAATGTCCTCAACATTTACTCTGTAAGAACCCCATCCTTTTGACTTGATTCCCACTCCTGTTGGATTTAGGTGTTGTTCAAACACACCATATTGTTTAGCCCATTTCTTGTAAGTCTGATAATTGACTTCTAACCAACGAGCCGCTTCCATATTTGACAATGTGTTCTTCTGTGCATCTAATATCATATTCTTGGTAAGTACCTTTCTCCTTCCAGGAATATGTAATGGTTTTTCAGAAGCTCGTTCTAATGGTTTGTTGTCATCTTCCACAAGTTATGTCTTTTGCCAAACTACAGTACGGATGTTAAAATTGTGAGTCGTTTGTGCTTTGATATTCAGTGCTTGTGTCTGATTTATTTTACGCCAAGGTATGTTATCACCCGGTTGATTTGATTGCCAAAACAATTCATCTACTTCAAGTTCTGAAAATTTAAACTCTTCAAAATCATCACTTAAATTTCCCGGTGGATTATATCTATCATTTACTTGGTCATTTATAGGCATCTTACACCTCCGCCCAAGTTCCCGCGAGTTCTACAATACCCGCGATTGCTTCAAATTCATCTTGAACATTTGAAAATTCACCACTTGCTTCTAACTTATCATACATTGAATCTAATGCGTTTTTGATTACGAGTATTTGCTCATAACCTTCTTTACTTATTTGTGACATTATTTGTCCTCCTGTAATAAGGTTTTTTCTGTTTTTGTTTCTTCTTCATCTTCTTGATATTGTTTTCTTATAAATTCTTCAATATCAACATTTAATCTTTTCAATTCACTCATAGCCAAATCTCTAACAAACTCGTCTTCTTTAAAATCAAGAATCGTTGTCATAAGTCTAGTTATATATGTTCCCAATTTATCTGTCATTGTATTCATCTCCTATATCAAAATTTTCTCTTAGAAATTCTTTACAATCAGGATAGAATCTGTTATCTAACAATGTTAAAGCTTCTGATATAACTTCTTTTACCAATTTAGTCTGAACATCATCACCTATGTAATTCAATTCAATTCCATTTTTGTTTCTATATTTCATTCTATTATAACCCCCAATGAATCTACATATAAGATATCACAATTGTTTGTGTATCCACTATAAACTTTTATTGTATCTCCTATAAACTCTTCCCAAACTGCAAGTACCGTATGTGCTACACCTTCATCATCTGTGTAACTACTTGAATTTACTAAATCTATCCAATTGTCTTGACCATAATGTTGGATGTTTACCTCTCTGTTGGTTGTCCAATAAACCTTTTGATAGTCAAGGCCTGTTTCAGCGTCCAATGTTGAAAATGTCTGAACATAACCATCTAACCACTCCATATGATAATAACCATTGTTATCTTGTTCTAAACTCGGTGCTGAAATATCTAAATAACAATCTTCACATGACATTAACATTGTATTAGATGTTTCACAACCAACACATAGTATATATATAAATATACATAAAATGATGTTTCTTACCATTTTTCTTTCCTTTGTCGTTTCTTGTTTTCTTTATTTCGTTTACGTTTCTTTTGTCGTTTGTCTCGCTTTTTGTCGTCACGCTCACCATATTTATCCCAATCGTTAGGATTTATATTAGGCATTTTTTACTATCTCCATATTACTATAATATACAACTATTTTACTATATAAGTCAAGTGTTTTTTTATTCATCTGTTACTGCTCTACCCATTAACTCTTTCCAATCTTGTTCTGGTCTTACCTTTAAGTTAGTTTCCCACACACCATTTAATACATCCGGTTCAACATCTAATTGTTTAGCGAATGAAATCATAGCTCTCATATCCTTTGGAAAACAACTACCCCCAAAACCAAACTTACCGTCTGGACCAGGTACTGATAGATGTGTATGGCCCACTCTACCATCACGAACAAAACCTTCGATTGCTGTATCCCAATCTACTCCACATTCATTTGCTATTTGGTACATTTCATTAAGAAATGATACTTTTGTCGCAAAGAAACAATTATTCATATATTTTATCATTTCAGCCGTTTCATAATTTGTTTGAATTACCGGAATACTTTCTCCAAATCGTTCTTTAAATAAAAGAGCTACTTTATCAGTATTTCGTTTATTTCCTCCTAATATAAATCTTGATTGATTTATGAAGTCAAACTTAGCAGACCGTTCAGTTAAAAACTCTGGATTAAATACAATGTTAAGTTTTGGATACCGTGTCTTTAACTTTCGTGTCGTTCCTGGAACAACAGTAGACCTTAATAATATAACATTATCTGTTCTATTATTTAAAAAATCAATCTCATCAAATATATCATATATAATATTTAAACTTATTGAACCATCTGGATTAGATGGTGTTGGTACTGATACAAATATGTAATCACTTGTATTTAACACATCTGATAATGAATGTGTAGATTTTAGTTCATCTTTATCATATATTTTTACTGTAGCATCACAACCAGTTTGTGGTGAAAATCCAAAGGCTACTGATGAACCTACAAATCCATTTCCTACTATTCCTATTTTCATAAACCAAGTTCCTCTTTATATTTTGTCATCCAATCTTCTATTTTCATTGTCGGTTTCCAACCCAACACTCTATATGCTTTGTCATTGTCAGCTAATGTTTCTTTTGGTTCTATAACAGGACTTACATTAACTCTATCTTCACCCATCAAATCAGCTATCTGATTAACTGACCTATTGTCACCATTTCCAATATTAAAAATATCACCACTACACTTGAAAATTGGTATTTTTACATTGAATCCAGCTTTTATATTTGCATCAACAACATCACCAACATAGGTAAAATCTCTTCTTTGTTCCCCATCACCATTAATTGTCATTGGTTTACCTTCCAATAATTGTTGTGCAAATACACCCATCACCAAACAATAAGCACCTTCAAGTAATTGTCTTTTACCATATACATTAAAATATCTTAAACACACAGTTTCTAAACCATATAGTTCTGAATATAATTTACAATATTGTTCTCCAATTAATTTTTGCAATGCATATGGACTAAGTGGATTTAGTATATGTTCTTCTGGTGTAGGTGTTGTTTCTACATTACCATAAACCGATGATGATGAACTAAATACAAATCGTTTCACTCCATATTTTACACACGCATTTAATAGATTTAATGTACCATTCACATTGGTGTTATGAAATTCAATCGGATTTTCTATTGATGGTTGAACCCTTGCTTTAGCTGCTAAGTGAAATATCACATCTGGTATCTTATCCATTTTTTCTAATCTTCTTCCCCAAAATTCTATATCTTGTATATCAGCACTTATATATAAACACCCATCTAACTCATTACTTCTTTTACCACTACTGTAGTCGTCTATTGAAACTACATCGTGACCATCTTTAATTAATCTATCTATAAGATTACTACCTATAAATCCAGCTCCGCCAGTTACTAATGCGTACATCTAATCAAGTCCTTTTCATAAGTTTCTAAACTATTTATTGTTATTTTAAATACTCCCAATTCCATCTCACCCACCACACCACTATCTTTCAGTATTTCTGATAGTTGGGCGATATAATTAAATTGTTCTGGTGTAAACTCTCTATTATCAAACTCAACCACTATATCATTGGTTACTTCGTCGCTATTATACTTCACTCTATCCTTTAGGTTGAATAAAGTATTGTCTTGTTCCATACCAATATAACCAGCTATATGTTCTGGACTCACATAGATTGTAGAACACCAAGGTTCTAATTCATATAACATTTCATATGAACAGTTCTTAACAACAAATCCTATATCATATTTTGGTGGTATAATTGGTTTCATTAAAGTATCGTGTTTAACAAAATGTCTCCACTTACGAATAAAGTTACGAGTACTTCTTTCATTTTGTTTTAACCACTCATCTGTCTCTCTATTCTTCATAAATACTTCACCAGTTGGATTCCGTTTAGCACCATCAGCGAATCTACTACCACGACAAGTCATATGATATACAAAACCACTCCAAGTCTGAACTAACTTATATCCAGCTAATACAAACCTATTAAATATATCTGAATCTTCTTTTGATTGTGGAGCGTATAATGGGTCGTGTCCACCAATCTTTTGGAAGTCTGATTTATATATAGCCCAAGGAGCAAAGATACCTTCTGTTGTTTTATTGAAATCTCTAAACTTATCTAAATCTCTCAACAGTTGTCGTTCATCAAATTCTTCAGGTTCTATCCCATAGTCAGCTAATATCTTTTCTGGTCCATCTGGATGTAGTGGTGGTTCTATTCTTGTGCCACTAACTACTACACCTGGTTTGATGTATTTGTCTACTTCCGTATCAAGTCCTGGTAGTGCATACATATCAGCGTGATATATCATAACAATATCATTGGTAGCATAATCATTAATTAATGTATCATATAGGATTGTATGTCCTAATCTTGTTGGACCTTCGTTTCTGTGTATCTTAACATTTGGGTCTGTCTTACTAATCTCTTGTAACCACTCCCAAGTTCCATCGTTTGAGAAATCATCAGCCATACATATTTCGTGAAAATATCCAAGATTCTTTCTGATAGAATTGTAAGACCATTGTAGGTATTTTAGATTGTTTCTACTTGGTTGTATAAAACTAATTGGTTTCATTAAAAATCTCCTTGATTTTATTTAAAAATTCTTTGTGATTGTTATTTTTCATTTTTTTGCAACCTTCATCTATAAATGGAATTGTATTTGGATTCATCATATAATAATAATTTTTTATGTTTTTAATTCTATCTTCATTCTCCCAAAACTTATCTCTCAAATCTGAAGAATTGTAAAGATATGTTACAGTTGGTAATTGGAATAAATTTAACAACAATGTTGAACCACCACTTATCCCTATAAATCCTTGTGAGTTTGCAAACAAACTCAACTGAAGTTCATTGTAAGTGTAACTATCTGTATCTGACAAAATATCATCAAATAGTATGACATCATCATAGTATTTTGTTAAATCATAATCTGAAATTAAACCTACACCTTCAACACTATCTGTAATGTTTTCTTGATTTTGTAATGTATTCATCTCGTTTTGGTCTAATGGAAATTCTGTATTTTTAGGTCTTTTATAAATGACAGTATAACCACTTTCTGTTAAATAATTAAACATTTCATATAAACATTTAATGTTGAAATGACCAACAGGGGGTCCACCATGTTCCCAATTATATCTGTTAGCAATAACAACAAATGGTTTTTCGAAAATAAATTTATCGTTTTTAAAATGTTTTCTATAGTTTGGCATTTTCCATTCTCTATAATCTAATATTCCACACCCCCTATCGACATCTCTGAATGATTTCCAGTGTTCCCATTCATCTTTATATAATTCTGCATTTTCCTTCATACCATAAATCCAACTATTTGGTAAAGAATTTAATCCAGCTGCTTCATTGTCAATTGTTCTATAATCATATTTTTCTTCTACATCATCACAAAAGTAATAAAAAGGTTTCATACCTTTACTTGTCATCACCTTTTCTAACATTCCATTTTCATAGAGCCAGTAAGCATATGGTACAGCGAGAGCCAGTTCTATACCAAATTCAGGATTACAATCTACAATCATATCATCTCCTCTAATTCCTCAACAGTATATTGTTCTATTTCATTTGTGTACGGACCATCTTCGACAATCCTTTCGTGTAAATTCTCATTTGGCTGTAATCCTATTTCTTTTACCGACAGTTCACTGCCCACTGGTAAATACTTATTAGACATAGCTTCCAATAAACTTCTCATAGATGTTGATTTTATATTTTCAAAATATGGTGTTGAATCAGTTGAATTTTCTAAACAATTAAAAATCATATCAACAGATTGTTCTTTTGTCATAAAAAATCTTGTAGCTTTAGGGTCTGTGATAATAATCTCTTCATCATTCTCGATTCTACTTTTCCATTTTTCTAAAACAGAATCTACAGAATAAATTACATTTCCTAATCTAACAACTCTATATTTTGTGTCTGAATTAATTTCTT
>JGI25129J35166_1000300_pt1 | contig 16497 bp, 10 predicted proteins | sample ETNvirnome_2_130_FD_35166 | JGI IMG/M metagenome (IMG submission 35166) | reverse complement strand
GCCATTCAGGTGCCGGGGTCGACAGATTTGGGTCGCTACGTGGTGACCGGCGAAGAAAGAGACAAGTACCGCTTCCGCACCCCCACCTTGCGTAATGTCGGCGTCACTTACCCGTACATGAACAATGGTGCCACCGAAACGCTCGAAGAAGCCGTGGCCATCATGGGCCAGGAAATGCTGGGACGTGAGTTTGACGAACCCACCATTGATAACATCACGGCATTTCTGCACTCCCTGACAGGTGAAATGCCCGATTTCGAGGTGCCCGCTCTACCCTGATGCACTATGCCGCCGCCCATAGGGGCGGCGGCAGGCTGTATCAGGCTGCCTCCAGGCGCTTCAGCAGTTCGGCGCGCCGCGCGTCGCTGACGAAGGCTTCTTCCATGGCATTGCGATTCAGCCATTTGAAGGTATCTTCTCCCCAGCCAAAGGCATCGGCACAGGCGATATGATTTTCGAGCAGCCCACCACCAAAATAGGCAGGATCGTCAGAGCTGATGGTGACCTTCAGACCCGCTTCCAACAACGCCGGTAGCGGATGCTGATCCAATTGATCGACCACTTTCAGGCTGACATTGGAGAGCGGGCACACGGTCAGTACCGTNTGNGACTCCTTGAGNCGCTGCACGACGTCTTCGCTTTCGAGACAGCGCACNCCGTGGTCGATGCGCTGAACGTCCAACAGGTCCAGGGCTTGCGTAATGTAAGCGGCAGGCCCCTCCTCGCCCGCATGAGCCACACGCACCAGCCCAAGCTCCTTGGCGCGCGCAAACAGGGCCTGAAACTTCTCGGGCGGGTTGTCACGCTCGGCGCTGTCCAGGCCAATGGCATCCAGCATTTTCCAGTAGGGTGCCGCCTGCTCGAGAACGTGCAGTGCCTCGTCGGCTGGACGATCTCTCAGGAAGGCCATGATCATGCCCACTGAAAGGTCCAGCTGGCTCTCGGCCTCCTGTTTGGCCCTGAGCAGTCCCGCCATGACCACCTCCAAAGGTACACCACGCTGCAGATGCGCCTGGGGGTCGAAGTGCATATCGATATGCAGCACGCCTTCCGAACGGGCACGCTTGAAATAATCCATGGCCAGGTCATAGAAGTCCTGTTCGCTGCGTAAGACGTTCATGCCCTGGTAATACAGATTCAGAAACCCTTGCAGGTCTTTGAAATCGTAAGCTGCCTTGGCCTCTTCGACCGTGGCATAGGGGAGTTCGATGCCATTACGGTCCGCCAGTTGGAACATCAGTTCCGGCTCGAGAGAACCTTCGATATGCAAGTGAAGCTCAGCCTTGGGAAGGTGTCGTAAAAAGTCGCTCATGGTCGCCGTCTACTTGCCGATTCGGTGAATATCAAAATGAAGTATCGTGAATTAACTTACCACCATCAAGCCGCCATTGATGAGCCAAACCTGGCACCAGAGCCGCATCATCCACTTGATGAACAAAGAAAATCGCCGTACGGCCTACCAACCAGGCGTCCAGCGAGGCCGCCAAGTGCCGGGCGGTTGCCGCATCCACTCCCGCGAAGGGCTCATCCAGCAATACCACCGAGGGCGAGCGTAAGAACAGCCTCGCCAACGCCACTCTGCGCGCCTGCCCGCCTGAAAGCTGCTGCCCTCTTTCTCCCACCTGAGTCGCCAACTGACGAGGCTGGCGCTTCGCCCAGTCCGAGAGAGCGACCTGGGCAAGCACCTGCCAAAGCTCTTCGTCTGTCGCGTCAGGCTTGGCGATCCTCAGGTTATCGGCCAGCGATCCATCGAACAGGTCTATTTGCTGGGGCAGATACCCCATATGTGCTGCGCTACTTTCGAGGGTAATGACAGAGGGTGCATGCTCGGCCACCCACACATCCCCTTCAGTGGGAGAGATACGGCCCATGATCAAATTGGCCAGCGTCGATTTGCCCGAACCCGAAATACCCATGATGGCACCACGTTGACCGGCAGGCAGCGTCAGAGAAACCTGACATATCGCCCAGCCCGCCGCATCAGGATAACGGAACATGACCTCACGCAGTTGCAGGGCATGGCCACCCTCGTCATCCGGAAGCGAGTCCACACGGGTTTGCTCTTGTGTCGCCTGCAGAGCATTCAGCCGCTGGGCCGCCCCGTGGCTGGCGCCAAACCGCACAAAAGCGGCGGGCAGGCTGGCCAACACTTCATTGATACCAAACACGGCAATCACGGCCATGACCATGATGGGGCCCACCACGCGCTGCTCAGCCAGTGCCAGACTCCCCAACCAGAGCACACCAATGATCAACAGCCCCGTTACCGCCATCAGTAGCGCATTTCCCAGCGCGGCCTTCACGGCCAACTGACGCTGGTTATCCAGCGCTTGCTGTTCGTGAGATCGTATTTTCCTGCGATACCAGTCACTGGTTCGGTAGCTCATCAGCTCAGCGGACGCCTGCACCTGATCCAACACCAGCCGCCGAAGCTCCTCCTGATCATCCACTTGCCGATGGCTGTTGGTGAAACCCAGCTTGGCAAAGCCCAGGGTGATGACCAGCCACAGCAGCGTCAATACACAGGCCACGACGGCTCCCACCAGCGGCAACCAAATGGCGATGAAACCTGCAACGATCCAGACACTCAACAAGGCCACTACTGGCGGCACCAGCAGGCGTAGATACAGGCTATCCAGGGCATCGATATCCGACGTCAGGCGACTCAACCACTCACCGACTCGCCGACGCCGCAACGAGGCGTCATCCAGGCGCGTCAAGTCACCAAAGACGCGATAGCGTAAATCTGCCAGCAGCGTCAGCACGGTATTGTGGTTGTAGAGCCGCTCGGTATATCGAGCGACAGTGCGCAGCAAGGCAAAAAAACGAATGCCGCCGCCGGGCACATAAATATCCAGCGATGACGGCAACCCGGCAGCCAACGCAATGCCCGCCAGGGCACACGCCGCAATGAACCAGCCGGACAAACCCAGCAGCGCAAGGCCCGTCATCAACGTTACCCATACCAGCAGTGCACCCACGAGGAAGCGCTGCCTGCGCCTTAACATGAGCGCCAGCCATGGGCTCAGGTCATTGTGCAGAAACTTCATGGCGCCACCTCGTGAAGCTGGCCGTCTCGACACACCCAGTGGCGAGTGGCAACGGCCATCACCGCAGGGTGATGTGTTGCCATGACCAACGTTCGCCCTTCCGCCGACCAGGCCAGCAGTGCGTCGATCACGCTCTTTTCCGTCGCCGAATCAAGGCTGGCCGTGGGCTCATCCAACAACACCAGCGGTGCTTGGCTGAGAAATACTCTAGCCAGGGTCAAGCGCTGCGCCTGACCTCCTGACAAGCCGACCCCGCGCTCCCCTACCACCGTCTCCAGGCCATGGGGCAAGGCAGCCAACAATTCACCCAGGCCTGCGTTTTCCAGGGCCTCCTGCATGGCAGCCGGTGTCGCATCAGGCGCCGCCAGGCGCAGGTTATCGGCCAACGAGCCTTGAATGATGCAGGGTGATTGATCCAGCCACGCCACTTGCTCGCCCTGGCGGACTCTGCAAGCGCCACGCAGAGGCGCCATGAAACCGGCCATCAGCGCCAGCAAGGAAGATTTGCCACTGCCTGACTCTCCGGTAATAACCACCACATCTGCCTGACGTATCGTGGCCGAGACGCCCGTCAAGACCGCCGAGTGCCGACCATAGCCCACCTCGACATCCACCAATTCAATCAGTGCATCTGGTTCGACGGGGGCGTCGAACCGGGTCGGCACCACGTCAGGCTCATCGAGGATGGTCACGATGCTCTCTGCCGCCCCCAGCGCCGCAGCTCGGTCGTGATAATGCTGCGAGAGGGTTCGCAAGGGCTGGAAGAACTCCGGAGCCAGTAGCAACACCGCCAGACCGCTGAACAGGGTCAGCGAGGGGGAAGGACCGTAATCGATATAGCCCAACAGACCAAACCCCACATACATGGCGACGACGGCGATGGCCACCGAGGCAAAAAATTCCAATACCGCTGACGACAGAAATGCCAGCCTGAGAGTGCGCATGCTCAGGCGGCGATACTGGTCGGTGGCATACCAGACGTCCTGCTGGGCAGCACGCGTATGACCAAATAGCTGCAGCGTCGTCATGCCGCGTACGCGGTCGACGAAATGCGCCGAGAGCCTGGCAACGGAAGCAAACTGCTCCTTGTTGAGACGCTCTGCCCCCATGCCGACCAGCGCCATGAACAGCGGAATCAATGGCGCAGAGAGCAGCAAGAAGATGGCCACCAGATAATCGAGCCAGCCCACCACGACGGCAATCAGCAGTGGCAGCAAAAGCACGATGCGCATTTGCGGGAGGAAGCGCGCGAAATAGCCATCGAGGGCTTCGATGTGCTCGACCGACTGGGTCGCCAGGGCCCCGCTCTGCTGCCGCGTCATCCAGACCGGGCCTAGCGCGGCGACCTTGTTCAAGACCTGCTCCCGAGCGTACTGACGAATGCGCAAGCTGGCAGTTGCACTGAACAACTCTTGCAGGGCAAGAAACAGTGAGCGCAACGCCACGGCGACCACCAGACCGAGCAGCACGGGCACCAGCGTGACAGGTGAGCGGCCATGAACGACCAGTTGCTCGATCGACCACGCCAACCCGACCACCAGCAAGATCGTCTGAGCGCCGGACAGCACGCCGAAGCACGCCGCCAGCGCCAGCCTAGCTCGCTCACGACGAGCCAGCGTGCTCAGCCAACGGCGCGGCGTCAACGAATTCGACTGGGCCGCAGGAGGGGCCATGAATCAGTGGTACCCTTCGCCGACGCGCACCTTGCCGCGGAAGACCCAGTAGGTCCAGGCAGTGTAGGTCAGGATGATCGGAATGACGAACAGCACACCGATCAGCAGGAACAGCTGAGATTCAGGGGCGGAGGCGGCATCCCACAGCGTGTAGTTGGGGGGCACGATGATGGGCCACTTGCTGACGATCAACCCCAGGTAAGTGAACACGTAGATGCCGATGGTGGCTACAAAGGGAATGCCCTCGTCACGACGTTTCACGGAGCGATACACCATGAAAGCCGACAGCAGCGCCAATGCCGGGAACACCCAGATCAGCTGCAAATGACCGAACCAGCGCTCCCAGACCACCGGATTCACGAACGGAGTCCAGATGCTGATGATACCGAAGACGCCCAGTACCAGCGCCAACAGCAGCGGCGTCACCTTGTAAGCCCACTCCTGAATATGCCCCTCGGATTTGAGGATCAACCAGGTGGCTCCCAGCAACGCATAACCAGCCATCAGGCCGAAGCCGGTCAGTACCGAGAATGGCGTCAGCCAATCGAAAGCGCCACCTGCAAAGGCAAAGTTTTCGACATGAAACCCCTGAATGTAAGCACCGACCACCGCCCCTTGAGCGAAAGCGGCCACGCCGGAGCCCCAGCAGAAAGCGCGGTTCCACCAGCGACGATTGCGCCGGGACTTGAAGCGGAACTCGAAGGCCACACCTCGGAAAATAAGCCCCGCCAGCATCAAGAACACGCCAATATAGAGTGCCGGCAGGAAGACCGAATAGACCAGCGGGAAAGCCCCGAGCAAACCGGCCCCCGCCAGCACCAGCCACGTCTCGTTGCCGTCCCAGACCGGCGCCACGGAGTTCATCATCACATCCCGGGCGTCTTCGTCCGGGGCGAAGGGATACAGAATCCCAAGCCCCAGATCGAAACCGTCCATCAGCACGTACATCATCAGTCCGAACCCGATGATGCCTGCCCAGATTATCGTCAGATCAAACATTTCCATGTCTCAGTTCCTCACCGGGTCAACATCGTCATCAAAGGGAGTTTCCGTGGCCGATAGCGGGCGCATGGGGCGTCTGAAATTGTCGCCTGCCGTTTCACGCTCTTCCTTGGGCAGCATGCCGTTACGCACCACGCGGGTCAGATAGTAGATACCGGCATAGAACACCACCGCATACACCAGCACGTAGCCCACCAGCGTAAACAGCGCCATGGGGCCGGTCAACGAAGGCGTCACGCCTTCCGCATGGGTCATCATGCCGTATACCAGCCATGGGGCACGTCCTGACTCGGTCACGATCCAACCAGCCAGCACGGCGACGAACGGCATGGGGATCATGTACACCAGCGTCTTGAGGAACCCGGTGTGCTGATGGAACTTGCCTTTGCGACGCAGCAACAGTCCTGTCAGGGCGGTGGCAATCATCAATAGTCCGATCCCCACCATCACGCGGAACGCCCAGAAGACGATCCAGACCGGTGGCTGCTCTTCAGGAGCAAATTCATTCAGCCCCTGAATAACTCCATCCGTAGAGTGGGTCAGGATGAGGCTGGCAAGATTGGGAATGCCGATTTCAAAGCGATTGGTTTGCGCTTCCTGGTCCGGGATGGCGAACAGCAGCAACGGAACGTTGCCAGAGGTTTCCCAATGCCCTTCCATGGCCGCCACTTTGGCCGGCTGATGCTCCAGAGTATTCAAACCATGGAAGTCACCCACGACCGCCTGGGCTGGCGCCAGAAACAGCAGCAACCAAAGGCACATGGAAAGCGCTCGACGATTGGCTTCCGGGTCGCGACCACGCAGCAGGAACCAGGCACTCACACCGGCCACCACGAAGCCACCGGTCAGAAAGGATGCCATGGCCATGTGCGCGAAGCGGTAAGGAAAGGAGGGATTGAATATCGCTTCGGTCCAGGAAACCACGTGGAACCGATAGTCGATGAGCTCTACCCCTGCCGGCGTATGCATCCAGCTGTTGGCAGAAAGAATCCAGAACGACGAAATGAACGTACCGATCGCCACCATGATGGCAGCAAACAGGTGCACCCCTTGCGGCACCTTGCCTCGGCCAAAGAGCAGGACACCGAGGAATGCCGCCTCAAGGAAGAAAGCGGTAACGACCTCGTAGCTGAGCACCGGCCCGAGGAAGTTGGAGGCCGCCTGGGAGAAGTTGCTCCAGTTGGTGCCAAACTGGAAAGACATGACGATCCCGGAGACGACGCCCATTCCGAAAACCACGGCAAACACCTTGGTCCAGAACAGTGCCAAGCGGTCCCAAGCGGGGTTGTTGGTCTTGAAGAACAGCCCATGAAGCAGCGCTATGTAAGACGCCAGTCCGATGGTGAAGACCGGAAAGATCGCATGAAACGATACAACGAAGGCGAACTGCATTCGCGATAGTACAAGGGGGTCGAGTTCCATCACACGCTCCTAAGACCTGGATCAATATCCCATCAATGGGTTACACAAGCTTAGTTGAGCCTTAATGGCACTGCATTTTAGTTATAAGCACTAAGCTTATTCTTTAGCTGTGTTGCATTTTAACGCTTCGACACCCGTTATACAGCGCAAGTTTGCCCAAAAAGCTGTGTCGCATTGACGCATACTCCTCAGACAAACCACCATTTTTCGGTGCAATCGTTTAAGACATCACCACAATGCTGACCATATAGCCTGTGTAGGCGATAAAAATGGCGAAGAGAACACCGCCTTCAACGCGGTTGATACGCCGTGGGCGACCACGCCAAGAAAATGCGAAGAGCACCATCATAAGCGTCATAAAGGTCATGACACTCCAGTCACGCACCAGCACCTCACGACCCGCTTCGATAGGTGTGATGACACCCGCCAACCCCACCACGGCCAAACTATTGAACAGATTAGAGCCCACCACGTTGCCCAGCACCATATCGTGCTCTTTACGCCGCAGTGCGCTGATTGAAGAAGCCAGCTCCGGCAAAGAAGTACCTACGGCNACTACGGTTAAACCGATAATTAAATCACTGACTCCGAAAGCTACCGCGATCTCGACAGCTCCCCATACCAGCAGCCNCGAACTGGCAATCAACAGCACCAAGCCAATCAGCGTCCACATGATGGCCTTACCGCGCGACATCGGGTTGCTATCAAGACTTTCGGTCACTTCACCCAACANCGGATCANCCTCCTGACCTCGAGAACGAATAATGCTGATCGCAATAAATATGCCAAGCGCCACTAGCAGCACAATAGCTTCAGCACGGGAAATCCAACCGTCGAAAAGCATATAGCCGGTAAGCAGCATCACCGCTACCAACAGGGGCATTTCTTTANGGATAACANCTGAATGAACAGCTAACGGAGAGATAAGTGCGATAAAGCCCAAAACCAAACCAATATTGGCAATGTTGGAACCGTACGCATTCCCCANCGCCANGCCTGGGTTGCCTTGCATCGCTGCCAGCACCGACACCATCATTTCCGGTGCAGAAGTACCAAAACCGATTACNAACATACCAATCAGCAGCGGCGACAGCCCCAGCCACCGCGAAGTTGCCGCAGCGCCATCAATAAATTTTTCTGCGCTCCAGATGAGCAGGACCAAGCCTACTACCACAGCAATAAAGGCAAGTAACATTTCAGTTCCTTGATGTCATAATGTTAGGCACTATCGCGGCTGCATCCTTGTCTAACTCTGGTATTTGGTCAAGTACTGTTTGCAAGTAGTTATCAGGTCACCTAGGTTGACACACACGATATACCATCGTATTGGTTCTAACCGTATTATGCACAGAGAGTTTGCTGTTGCCCCATTACGCCTTTATGAAACGGCCTTCGCTGCCGGTTAATACACCCCAGGTTGATTGCTCCCCCCCTGAAACTCGCACCCAGCGAAGGCGTTTGCGTGCGTGCCATGAATGTGACTGGGTATCTGCGCTCCCCCCCCTGAACTCTGGTGAAAAAGCCACCTGCCCTCGCTGCTCGCATGTGTTAGTGAAGCGCCACCGTTATCCTGCTCAGCGCAGTATGGCGCTAGCGTTAGCCTCATTGGTCGCATTAATAGTCGCGGTATCTTTTCCTTTTGTCAGTTTCAGCGTTAGCGGTGTTGGCAACCGCATTGATCTATCGCAGACCGCTACCACGCTGATTGCTTTCCACCAGCCGATAGTAGCTATTGCGGTCATGATGACTATTGTCGTGCTGCCCGCCGTATATCTTGTAAGCGTCGTCTGGCTTCAGTTTGGCTTACTGCAGTCTCGCCCTATGCCTTTTAGCCGTGACATTGCCCGCTCCCTGGCACATCTAACCCCATGGATGATGGCCGATGTATTCATCATCGGCGCACTGGTAAGCTTAATTAAAGTTGCTGGCATGGCGCAGATTGAACTTGGCATCTCCTTTTGGGCATTCTGCTTGTTCGCCATACTGTTATTAATGACGGTGCAGTCCATTGACGCTGACTGGATGTGGTTCTCATTGGAAGGCGAACCCCTTGCTCCTGAAGGCACGCTCACTGGCACCACCGCTGCTAGCCAGCATGTCACTGGCTGCCCTACCTGCGGATTGATTAATCGCATTCAGCATGGAAAAGAACGCTGTGTTCGCTGCCATGAAAAACTGCATAAGCGCCTACCACATAGCTTACAGCGCACCTGGGCGCTTCTCTTTGCAGCTAGCATCATGTATATACCTGCCAACCTTTACCCCATCATGACCACTACCAGTTTGGGCAGCTCAACACCCTCCACTATCGTTGGCGGCGTTGTTCAGCTCATTCAAATGGGGTCCTGGCCGGTGGCTGCAGTGATTTTTATCGCCAGTGTGATTGTGCCTGTTGGCAAACTGGTGGCACTCGCATGGCTATGCTTGATGATTAAGCGCAGCAACGAGCTCAACGCACAGAGCCGTACCCGCCTCTATCGATTAACTGAATTTATTGGACGCTGGTCAATGGTTGACGTATTTGTCGTGGCCATTTTGGTCGCCCTCATCCGCGCCGGGTCATTAATGTCGATTACACCAGGTCCTGCCGCGCTAGCTTTTGGTGCCGTCGTAGTGCTCACCATGCTGGCTGCCATGACATTTGACCCTCGCTTAATCTGGGATACCCACACTCCACGCCCTCTTCGCCGTAAAGCGGCCACCAAGGAACCTGTTGATGGCTAATGATCCAACGCCTCAGAATACCTCAAACGCTGAAAACAATGAGTTACATAAAGCCAAATCGTCGCCACAAACTCGGCTATCGCCTATTTGGATAGTTCCTTTGGTGGCCGTCATTATTGGGCTGTGGCTGGTTTATGATAACTACTCAAGCCGGGGCACCATGGTGACGCTGACCATGGACAGCGCAGAAGGTATTGAGGCGGGCAGTACGCTGATCCGCAGCCGCAATGTTGAGATTGGCCGCGTACAGAGCGTTCGTTTGTCTGATGACCTGTCTCACGCGGTGATGATGGCTCAAATTCAACCCGAAGCCGAAGCCATGCTCCGCGAAGACAGTCGCTTTTGGGTCGTTAAGCCACGCATAGGGCGCGAGGGGATCAGCGGCCTGGGCACGGTACTCTCGGGGGCTTATATACAGCTTGAGCCTGGGCAATCAGAGGAACCTAAGCGAGAGTTTGAGGTAAGCGATATCCCACCGGTCGCGCCTGCTGGGCAAGCAGGGTTACAAATTAGCCTTGTCAGCCAATTGGGCAATTCGCTGCGTGTTGGGGATCCCGTCTCTTATCAAGGTTACACGGTAGGGCGCGTAGAAGACGCTCGCTTCGATGCAGNCACACGTACCATGCACCACCAAGTATTTATCGAAGANCCCTACGCCCAGCTGGTGACCGATAGCACCCGCTTCTGGACCGCTAGCGGAGTGGANTTCCGCCTNGATGCTGACGGCGTGCGGGTCAACGTAGAATCGCTGGAAGCTCTGNTGGGTGGCGGTGTCACCTTTGGTGTGCCTGAAGATCTTCCCATGGGTAAGCCGGTAGAAGCCAATACACGTTTTAACCTCTATGCTGATGAAGATACTGCCCGGGAAGGCACATTTAACCGCTATCTAGAGTATGTATTGCTTGTTGATGACACGGTTCGCGGGCTATCACGAGGCGCACCGGTCGAGTTTCGTGGCGTCCGAATTGGTACCGTGGCAGCAGTACCCTGGAATTTTACGGCGCCACAGCCCGATTCGCGGGCTCGTTTCGCCATCCCAGTGCTCATCCGCATCGAACCACAACGCTTAGGGATCGAAAACACCGATATCGACCTGGAGGAGTGGGATAACCGCTTTAAGCGCATGTTCGGCTTAGGCCTTCGGGCATCACTCAAGAATGGCAGCCTGTTAACGGGTGCGCTGTTTGTGGACCTTAACTTCCGGCATGACCTTGCCGACGAATACGTCGCGGAAGTTTTCTCCGAGCGGACCGTATTTCCGACGGTAGCGGGCGGTTTTGCACAGATTCAGGCTCAGGTGACTAGCCTGCTTGAAAAACTAAACGCCTTGGAAGTAGAACCNTTGATAGCCGGGCTGGACCGCAACCTGCAAGCTTCTGAAAGTGTACTGAACGAAGTGCGTGCAGTCAGCGCGTCTATCAATCAGTTGCTCAATGATCCAGAAACGCAAGCCATCGGGAGCAACCTCAACGGCACGCTGGAAGAGCTGCGCAGCACCCTTCAAGGGGTCTCGCCTTCATCGCCCGCCTATCAAGAGCTTACCGGCGCCATTGAGCGTTTGGATCGGCTGATGCGTGACCTACAACCGCTCACTCGGACGCTGAACGAGAACCCACGCGCGCTGCTGTTCGACAATTTAGAAACGCAGGACCCGATTCCTCGTGCTCCCCGTTAAGAAGGATTGAACGTCATGTTACGCCGATTACCGCTACTACTGCTGATCATCAGTTTGAGCTTGCTGCTTTCCGCCTGCGCTAGCAGTGTCTCTCCCCCTGCACGCTATATGCTTCCTGCCAGCCCAGCAGTGAACGCACCGGCTAACGCCCAGGCCACACTGCAAGTGCGCACACCTCGACTAGCCCACTATTTAGACGTGGACGGGATTGTGATGCAGTTAGACGACATCACGTTAAACGAAGCGCGGGAGCACCAGTGGGCGGAGGGTATTGGGCGCCAGCTTGAACGCGCCTTACGGGCCGAATTGGCAGATCAGTTACCCAGCGTGCAAGTGGTACGAGCAGAAGGCAGCAGCCCTGGGGCGCTCACCCTGTCCATGGAAGTGGATCAATTCCAAGGCCGCTTTGACGGTGTCGCGGTAGCCAGCGGCCAGTGGCAGCTTCGAGATACCGATGGCGAGTTGCTCGCACTCAAAAGCTTCACTGCAGAAACCACTCTTGAACAGGATGGCTACCCTGCCCTGGTCCGTTCGTTGGGCGAAAGCTGGGNGAGTGTTGCTGCACAAATTGCTCAGCAGGTTCGACAAGGCGGCTACTTCTAAACCTTTATTGCAATCGCTAGGGGAACAGCATTGGTGTGAGACTTTCGTGTTACACTCTTTGCCAATAAATGACATCACTGTCAGCGCTACCCTGTCACCCCCTTGTTATGCCTGGTATGGCGTTACAAGACGTATAAATGCCCGTCGCGGCACAGCGTATTATCTGGCAAACTTCGCTGCCGCGACGGTGTACCATCCTCGCTTTTTGAACATTACGCCTAGCAACGCCGCCGAGCTAGTGGCGCCGATTGCTANGCGATTGCGGAGAACGCATGAGTTTTTCTGATCTTGGTCTGCATGACGAGTTATTGCGCGCGGTAACTGCGCAGGGCTATACACAGCCTACGCCTATTCAACAACAGGCCATCCCCGTTGTTCTTGAAGGTCGCGACCTTCTTGCCAGCGCACAAACCGGTACCGGCAAAACCGCTGGCTTTACGCTACCGATGCTACAGCGTTTGGCAAATGGCAAACGCCCTGGCAAACGCCAGGTTCGCGCACTGGTCCTCACACCCACCCGCGAACTGGCTGCACAAGTGGGGGAAAGCGTGGCTGCTTATGGGCAGCACCTCTCACTACGTTCACACATTATTTTTGGTGGCGTGGGCCAGCAGCCCCAAGTCGACGCTTTAAGAGCCGGCCTGGACGTTCTAGTAGCCACCCCTGGGCGCTTGCTTGATTTGCACCAGCAAGGGCATGTCGACCTCTCCGCCATTGAAATTCTGGTGTTAGATGAAGCCGACCGNATGCTAGACATGGGCTTTATCCACGATATCAAACGGCTATTGCGTCTGGTGCCGAAACAGCGCCAAAACCTGCTGTTTTCTGCCACTTTCTCTAACGAGATCCAAACGCTGGCCCAGCAACTGCTGAATAACCCTGCCCTCATCGAAGTAGCTCCACGCAACACCACGGCAGAAAAAATTGAGCAGGCCATCTACCGCGTTGATCGCGACAAAAAACGCGATCTATTGGCCCACCTGATCCAGCGCCACAACTGGTTCCAGGTGCTGGTGTTTACCCGCACCAAGCATGGCGCTAACCGGCTAGCTGAACAGCTCTCCAAGCAGGATATTCCCGCGATGGCGATCCATGGCAACAAAAGCCAAGGGGCACGTACTCGGGCGCTGGGTGCTTTCAAGAGCGGCGACCTACAAGTGCTGGTAGCCACCGATATTGCGGCACGCGGGCTAGATATTAATGAACTTCCTCACGTGGTGAATTTCGATCTGCCCAACGTGGCTGAAGACTATGTCCACCGTATTGGGCGCACAGGGCGCGCGGGTAGCAATGGCGAAGCGGTGTCTTTGGTGTGTGTCGATGAACACGGCCTACTCAAAAACATTGAGCGCCTGATTAATCAAACGCTGCCGAAACATATTGAGCCAGGCTTTGAGCCAGACCCCAACGCCAAGCCAGAACCGATCGAGAATGGCCGCCGCGGCCAGCGCCAGCCAAGGGCTAACCGCAAGCCTGGCGGCCAAGCTGCCAATGCTGGTGGCGAGCGCCGCCGTCGCACTCGCCGGTAGCCCGAACGCCCGGAATATGCGAAGGTAGCGCCTCGCTTATTCCGGCGTTTTTGCTGAATTAATTCATGGAGTGATTATGGCGTCTTCACAACTCATGGCAGATTATCGTCAATGGCTGACTTTTCAGCGTCAGGAGCAACTCAGCCGCGAGCATCAAGGTATTTCTCAGCGCCTAGAGGACGCCCGCGCCTCAGCTAATCAGGTCTTGCAGGCCTATCGCAGCATGGCTGAAAAAGCCTCAAACGAAGGTGCCTGTTATCGCACTCTGTTTTTACGCGAACGCGATAACGCCTCACTCCCCTGTGAAGGTTGGTTATTTGTACGGCGCGTACTAAGCGAAGGCAACAGCACCCGCGTTCGAGTCACACTATTGGAAACTTTTACCCTAGAAGATGGCATCATCGCGCCAGGTGATAAACCGGCACGCAAGCTAACGCTGGAAATTTACGACAAGCTTGATATCAATAAAGGCATGCGTACCCAGGCACGTGTTGATTGCTTGGATACCACGCAAGATTATCACTTCATCACCTTGCTAGATGCGGTGCGAGGCGACCTTCGCCCCTACTTAAAATAAGCGCCGCTTCATGATCTCACGCCACGCTTGCCGATTCATTTTGCTGATGTTTATGGTGGGGCTAAATTTACGCCCTGCCATGTCCTCGGTCGCCCCCCTGCTAAGTCGGCTGCAAGAAAATGCGGGGCTTTCCGCCTCAGCGGCGGGCTTGCTAACCACGCTCCCCGTTCTTTTTCTTGGCTTAACCGCCCCCTTGGCACCAATGATTGGCAACCGTATAGGGAGTGAGCGTGCACTTAGTGCCGCATTACTCCTGCTGGCCAGCGGCTTGCTGTTACGGGTTCTGCCTTTTCCTGGATTGCTTTATCTAGGTACCGCCATGGCCGGTAGTGCTATTGGCTTGGCGGGCACGCTGTTACCCGCGCTAGTCAAGCGTGAGCTGCCTCAAAATGCAGATTTGCTCACCGGGCTCTACACCATGGCACTCTGCTTGGGGGGCGCTCTAGGCGCTGGGCTCAGCGTGCCGTTAATGCAGTGGCTGGGCAACTGGCAAGCCAGCCTAGTCAGTTGGTCACTGCTCGCACTAGCTACATTCATCGTATGGATCAGCTATGCACCATCTCCTGCGCCAAAACCAACGCTTCACCTGCCCACCAGCATCCCCCTCGTGTCGCTACTCAGGCAGCCGCTAACCTGGCAGGTGATGCTCTTTATGGGCATTCAATCTTCNATGGCATATATCGTTTTCGGCTGGCTGCCAACTCTTCTGATTGAGCGCGGATACAGCGAGGCAACCGCTGGCTGGACGATGGCCGTTTCCATTATGTGCCAACTGGTCTCAGCACTGAGTGCGCCTTGGATTGCGCGATTGCATCACGACCAGCGCCCGGCCCTACTGCTGGTATTGGTATGCACAGCCTTAGGGCTTGTCATGTTGTTAGCCGCTCCGTTGGCATGGCGATGGCCCGGTGCCGTGTTGCTGGGGCTTGGGCAGGGCGGAAGTTTTAGCCTTGCATTAAGCTTATTGGTACTGCGAACCGCAAACGAACGCCTTGCAGGCCAGCTTTCTGGCTTGGTGCAAGGGAGTGGCTATACCCTGGCCGCATTGGGGCCCTTTGGGGTTGGTCTGATGCTCCAAGCCGGTGCTACCACGCAGCATATTGCTTGGCTACTGATTGGATTGATCGGCGTTTGCTGCGGCTTTGCATTCTTTGCGGGACGCAAACGGCAGCTTGATGACCAAAGCGGCCAACTACAGGTATATCACCGCTAACTACTTCTTAGCTTTCAACAGGATACAGCGATGAGCCAGGCTCCTCTCCTTGCAGATGCTCAAAGCAGCCAAGAGCGGTTGCTTGTGATTTACACCGGCGGCACGATCGGTATGCAGCCTCAGGCTAACGGGCTCTCACCTGCCGGTGATTTTCCTGAACGCTTGGCCAGAGCACTGAGCCAGCTGCCGTTGCGGGACCAACAAATGCTCCCTGCTTATGATGTCATCAGCTACTCACCTCTGATTGATTCCAGCGCGGCGACCCCAATGACATGGCAGCAGTTAGCCGCCGACATCGCCGAGCGCTTTACGGAGCATCGTGGTTTTGTGGTGATTCACGGTACCGACACGCTAAGTTGGACCGCCGCTAGCTTAGCCTATCAATTGCAGGGCTTAGATAGGCCTGTGGTGTTGACGGGTGCCATGGCTCCCCTAGAGGCTCCTAACAGCGATGCCTTACAAAATCTCTACGGCGCCCTACGATTTGCTACCCATCCCGAACTACAGGAAGTGGCCATTTATTTTGCCAACCGCCTGCTCAGAGGCACGCGCGCCATCAAACAGCACAGCGAGGCTGTCGAGGCGTTTTCCTCACCCAGCTACCCACTGCTGGGCGAGCGCATCGGCGACGACTTTATTCTGTTCCCCAGCCGCGGCTTGTCTTACCAGCAGCGCGGGGCTCCGCGCTTTGAGCTGGTGGACTACCAGCCTGTCGCCAATGGCGAGGTGGTTCGCATTACCCTCTGGCCTGGCATAGCGCCCTGGCAATTAGAGGCGTGGCTTAGCCATCCAAACGTAAAAGGCGCGCTGCTACAGCTATGGGGCGCAGGCAATTTACCGGATAACCCCGCACTACTAGAGGTGATTGCCAAGGCGAGCGGAGAAGGCAAACTTATCGCCGCCATCAGCCAATGCCCACAAGGAAGTGTGCATATGGGGGCTTATGCAGCAGGGCACGGTCTCAACAATGCTGGGGTGCTATCCGGCGATGACATGACGCCCGAGGCCGCCTACACCAAACTGGTGCAT
>JGI25129J35166_1000297_pt1 | contig 16574 bp, 16 predicted proteins | sample ETNvirnome_2_130_FD_35166 | JGI IMG/M metagenome (IMG submission 35166) | reverse complement strand
AGAACATCGCAGGTAATAATGCTAGGTTGGAAGAGATAAAAAATAAGCTTGTTTCGCCATTAGACCGACAGAAGATTGCGGCATCTAAAGCTGCAGAGGAAGCTTCTAAAGCTAAGGGGGCTAAGGATAGAGCAGAGATAGAGAGGATGAAAAACTCTGACACTGCTATAAGGAATATTATGTCTCCTCCTGTAGGTGGAGGTAATATTACACCTTCTGGTGAAACGGTAGAAGCAAGTCTAAACGGAATGATTACAAGCCCTGAAAATCCAGGATCACGAACTCCTGCACAGATAGGTAATAAAATCGCTAAAACTCAAGCATTAAAGGATGATTTATTAGATAAGAATAGCAAACTAAAACAACTTAATGACACTAACGCTTTAACATTAATACAGAGGAATAATACAGAAATCCAGATGCATCAAAAAACTATAGAATGGCTCGAAGGAGAGCGTGGTAAGTCAGGTAAGAAGGTTTCAGGTAAGAAAAAAATGGATTCATTAATTGAGGATATGTCTACATTGTATGCAGGTTTACAGGACAGAGGAGGGTTAATAGATCCTACAAAGTCATGGTGGGATAATTTTTCCGCAGGATCTGCTGCATCTGGATTTGGAAGATTTGTTACTAAGTTTTCACCTCTTACTAATCAAGCATCAAGAGAAAGTTTAGCTTTAATGAATCAAGTTGATGTTTTAGTGCCTAGTATGCTTAATGCAATCAGAGAAGCTACAGGGATGAGTGCAAGGCAGATGGATAGTGATAGGGAGCTTCAATTCTATGTGCAGTCAGCTGGTGGTGTTACCAAGTCATTAGCAACAAATGCAGCAGCTATGCAGATTATGTCTGAACAGTTTGGTACTGGTAAAGACCTTACTCCTATGTTTGAGTCTTGGGGTATAGATCTGAATACTATATCTATTGAAAGGGAGAGATTACTAAGAATAGGTGCTGGCTTATCAAGTGGTACTAGAGAAGAAGGAGGAGAAGAAATTACTGATGATGAAAGAGTTAACCGTGCATTTGAAGGGGGGTAATAATGGCTGGTATAACAGGGACAAATGGTAATAGGCAAGTTGGTCAGGATTTATATAAAGATAAGTATCAACGATGGATGACTGGTTTCCCTACTGAGGCTGGACCTGGCACAGGTATGCCAAATCCAGCAGGTACTCATTATTTGACGAAAGAGAATATTCGTGGTGGATATGGTGATACAGTTAAAGATGGAATGTATGTGGGACATGAAGATCCCTGGGGGGGTTCCGAGCTAGGTACAATAGTACCAGAACCACCAGCACCAGCAGGACATGACATTGCGGAAGATGACTTAGNATATGATTCAATGAGGGAGCAGCCTGATGTTACAGAATCTAGACAACCTGTACAGGAAGAAGCTCCTGCANCTCAGTTCCCTCAAAGATTTTCAGAGGAAGAGGAGCAGCAATATTCCCAGTTTCAGGAACAGCCTACTCAGGAACAGATGATGCCACCAAAAAAGATTAGAACTATACCTGATTTACTAGATGATCAAGATGCTCTTAGAAGATACAGTGATGAAGAACNTAAGATACAGCACATGATGTTAAANAAGATAAGTCCTAGTTATAAAGGTGGGAGTCCGGAAGTTCAGGAAATGATTCGTAACAAAGTTGAGGCTAGTCTTGTTCCTGAATGGAGTGAAATTCCTGCCAAAGCATTATCAAACTTTTTCCCTGATACAATTAAGATGGGTAGGGATATCTGGAATGCTGTTAAACAGCCTGGCGTTACAGCAGAAGCGTTACAGGCTACATTACTAGGTGCGTTTGCTAAACTTATACCTGGGGACCAAGAGGGAAAAAGAATCCCCTTTATAGGTTCTCGTATTTCTGAACGAGGTGCGGAAGCTTTATTTAATTTCTTTAAAGAAAGATACGGACCAGTAGGTGATGATTGGTTTGGAGGCTTGAAACGCACAATGGCTGAAACACCATCACAGTTTCTTGGTGATTTATCCATAGCACTATCTGGTGGTTCAACTGCCCTAATGAAGGCTGGTTTAGTTCGTTCAGGTCAGGTTCTTGCTGATGTTGCACCTTTCGTTGATCCTATAATTGCTACTGGGAAGGGTGTTATTNNAACTGGTAAATCGCTAAAAGCAAAAGCTGTGACAGGTACGAAGACAGCGTTATCTCCTAAAAAAGCTAAGAATGTTTCAGAGATGAGAGCGTTAGAACTTGCTGATGAAGCAGGAATAGAGATGTTGAATAATAACTTCAAGATCAATAGGAAGACTACTGATATAATAAATAATAAATTTATACTTCCTTTAAGGAAGAAGATTAATAATATAATCAGTAAGGGTGATGAAGCAGGAATACCTGTAAGGACTAAAGATACTCTCAGGCTTGTAGATGATCTTATCGATGATCTCTCATCTATAAAGACTAATCCATTTGAAGCAGAATTAGTTACGTTAAGAAAGATTAGAGCTACAGCAGCTGACAGCGGTGGCTCTTTAGGTGGACGCTTAGATGAAATAGTGCAGAGTAAAACTAGGCTAACAGGTGATACCGAGATTGGTACTGTTGGAAGAATTAATAAAAACTTACAAGCTACAGTTAATCAGAACAATAAAAAACTCAACGGTGTATTAAGTAATGCTGAAAGAAATAGATTAGTCAGAGAGAATGAGGTTATAGCTATACTAAAGAAGAAAATTACAAATACCGGAACTAGAGTAGGACCTAAGGGTAAAGGTATAACCCAGTCACAGCTGGATAAAATAGTAGAATCTGTAAAAAAAGAAGAAGGTATAATGAAATTCTCAGAAGCTCAGAGATTGAAACAAAAACTTAATAAAGTATTCCTACCTAACGCAACTGCTACAGTCGATGCAATGGCAAAGGTTGCTAAGGATAAAGTTAGATCTGCAACGAAACAATTAATGGAATATCATTTTCCGGAACTGAAAAAGCTTAATGATAAACAGGGAGTGATGATTGAATTACAGGAGGCAATAGCTGCTAGAATAAGGGAAATCGAGAATACAAAACCTGGAGCGTCTGGTCTTGCTATAGGTATGGGTACAGGTGGTGTAGTTTCTCTTGTATATGGAGCAGAACCCTTAACAGCTCTTGGTGGAGGTTTAGGTGGAGCATTTATGGTTTATGCAGCTGATAAAATATTAAGAAGTCCTAATGTGCGATTAGCTTTAGCTAGGGCTACTAATTTTGCAGCAGATACAGCTCAGGTTGTAGGTGAAGGAACAGCGAAGTTTAGTAGGCCAGCAAGGGTAGCTGGTGGTGGTGCTGAATTATCTAAACAAGAACAAGCTGAAATAGATTCTCAATTAGGACAATAATATTATGGAATATAGCCAGACCAAGGAAGCTCCAGCACCGGAGTTTCCACAAAAATTTCCACATGTTTTAAGCCGTAAGGAAGCCAACGCATTCAGAGAGCTGAATGCTCGGATAAAGTTCGGACAGACTATAAGCTCTAAACAGAGACGGCTTTTATCGTTACTGGCCAAGAAATCTAGACAGCGTCCTGATGATCAGTTCCGTCACGATACTGGTATAATTAAGGGTCCAGGATTTCAAGGTTCCTTTACTAATCCGGAAGGTCAGGATGTTTCTGAGTTTTCAGTTGGTATACCTATCAATGGTCAGGAAACTAACATACCGTCTATAGTGGAAGATACAACTCCGGAAGAGATTAACAGTATTGTTAACTCAGCAACTGTGCCTGAATCTGCCATGCGTAAAGCTCAACTCTCAGCCGAGAACCGTATCGGTCAGGGACAGTCTCCATTTCTAGAGATAGGTGAACGTGAAGTAGAACCTACTCCAAACCAGATGATGCCCCTTACAGGAACTAACGAAAATAGTATAGGCCAAACTCTCGGTGAACTATCCAGTGAAGCAAGGTCTACAAGAGTAGCTTCTGCTCTCCCACCAGTACAGGAAGAAGGCATAACAACTGACACAGAGAGGTTACAAAGAGCAGTAGATGAGACACAGGGAGAAGGCTCTGCTCTACCCCCAGTACAGGAACTAGCCCCCACTCNNCCACCAGTAGAAGAACTACCCCCCACTCCTCCACCAGTAGACGAAGAACTAGTGTCGCAATATGCACAGCAGTATGGCAGTGAAATTGGTCAGGATTTACAGTCACAGGGTNTACCATTCCAAGTAGAGGGAGAACTCCCAGAGCCTACAGACCTTACCACTCCCTTAGATATATCAAGGAAGGAACTGAGGGAAGGTATGGTTGAGAGCTTCGTTCCTGGCTTAGAGCGAGTAGGAAAAGATTATGTTAATCTAGTAAAAGGATTATATGAAGACCCTGGAATGGCAGTAGATATAGCTAAGGAGTTAGGCAAAATGGGTCTGGGTGGAATACAGAAACTTATTCCTGGCGAACAAGCTTCCGAGGAATCATTCAACCAGATAGCTAACCACTTAAAGGAAAGATATGGATCAATAGAAAACTTTAAAAGAACACTGGCTACCGACTCAGGTGGAGTAGCTGCTCTCTTAGCCGAGCTTGCTATTCCTACTGGCTTGGTAAGTAAACCATTAATTACAGCTGGTAAAAAAGCTGTAAAGACAGCTATTAAGACTAGTAAGAATATAGCAGATATTCCTCTTGAAACTGCTATAAAAAAGGTCAGCTCTTCTGTTATTAGAGATACAACTACTGGTGTAGGTAAGCGTATGGGTAGTAACCTATATGTGCATAAGAGTGCTGAGGGAGTCATACCTAACATAGCTCAAGCCAGAAAAGTACTACCTGAGAAGTTTGAGTATGATGTAATCAGGTATAATAAGAAGGATGGATCTACTCTATTTATTAAGTCACCTGATTTTGATACTGCTACAGAACCTATAGCCAGAGAGGCATGGAAGGTAACTAAGTCTGGAGAGGTAAAGAGAGTAGCTAATATCAATCAGTTATATCATCATAAATGGACTATGGTGAATGATGACTATAAAGGCTTTAATGTTACTGCGAGTAAGCAGAGGAGTTTAGATTGGTTATCTCTCAAAAAAGAACAGCCTGACCTTTTCTCAAAATCTATAGGCAGACCTGATGTCTGGAATAAAATAAAGTCTAAGATAAAGACAGGCTCAGGCAAGGAGGCTGTCGATACTGGTCTTGGCAAAGCTGTTGTAGCTACAAAGACTGAAGTTAATGATAAGTTTATTGCAAAACTAGAGAATACTGCTGGTCTACAGCGAGGTTTACCAGAAGCTGCAATGCGTGATATTAATAAAGCTCAGATATCCCAAGTATATGGACATGCAACAGAACATGTTGGAGATATTATTAATAGAATGTCTGACAGTCCATTAAAGAAATTTGGAGGTGCAGATGCAATACCTAAAATAGAAAATATGTTAAGTTTCCTGAAAAATGATTACGGTTTTGAACGTGAACTTAAAGAGCAGATTATAAGCAATCTAAAATTTGCACAATCAGAAGGACGAGAACTAGGAGAAACTGTTGCAAGTAAAACAGCACAACTTAAAAGGTTATCACAAAAATATGCAGATGAACATAAAAAATTACCAGTACATAATGAAGCACAACGATTAGCACAAGAAGCTGCTGTATCTTTGGGTGAATGGAGATTTGCTGATACAGTAAAAGCTTTAGAAAAACTAGCAAAACATACAGGTAGTAGAGATGAATGGGCAAAATTTGTAACTGCTAGTGATGTAGCTAAGTCTGGTAAAGCTGTGGCTCCAGCTGCTGTTGTAGCTACTAAAACTGGTAAAAAAACAGTAGCCGAGAAAGCTGATGATGAGTTATTTAAAATATTTGACAATCCAGAAAATATTCAAAAGATTACCAGTAGAGGTACAGATTTAAAACAGAGAGCAGCAGGGTTTAATAAGATTAAAGCTAAAGGCGAGACTGGTAATGGTGTTGATATAGGTGGTGGGCGTAGTAATAAAGCAGGAAAGAATATCGATGTAATAGATCCGTTCAATAGACCCAGAGCAAAGAACCTAGCTAAAATCGAAGAGATGAAAAAGAATCCTAGAGATTTTGCTACTATATTTAATGTTCTGAATGTAATCCCAGAAGACAAGAATATTATAAATGCCATTAAACAGGCAGATAGGTTAACTAAGTCAGATGGTAAGATATATATACAGGTACATACTGGGTCTGGTAAGTTTCCGAAGGGACATCCAAAAGCTGGAAAGAACAGAGCTGGGTCTGGTATAGGATCTGAAATGCCAACTAAGAAGAGAGTGGACCCTAACACAGGTAAGATAGTAAGTGAAGTAACATGGCAACGTAATCAGAAACTCAGCGACTATGAAAAGTTTGTAAAGGAAGCTCTCCCCGATGCTCGTATACTACGGAAAGGTGATGACGGTTACATTCCTGGAATGATGACGATTAGAAAGTCTGGTGGTAAGTTTGAAGAAACATATAGAAAGAACTTGAAGGATGTTGGAAGACGAGCCGAAGATGCAAAAGTCTTCGATGATGCAATACGAAGTAAAGGCCGTCCAAGCACTAAGGCTGAAAAAGCCCTGGAAAAGGAAGTTGAGTTAGCTGCACAGAAAGCTAATGTATTCTTACCGGAAGATATTATAACTCTGCCTAGAGCATTAGATGCAAAGAACTGGTTAGCAAGAAAAGACTTTAAGATGTTGACTAAGAAAACACTAGAACCAGAATTTTTCACTAGAATCAGAGGTGGTAAGAAAGTAAAAGATCCTAATCCTGCATTCAGGAAAGGTAAGAAGACATATAGATACGATAACGCTCTTGATGATACTATCACTGCCTTACAAGAAGATTCAAGCTTCCAAGCCCTAGGTATCTTTGATAGAGCTAATGTTATTTCTGTTTTACAGAGATCACAGAAGAAGAATGTATTCACAACAAGTAAAAAACTTGGTCAAAATAATAAGTTAGAGGGTACGGATATAATTGAAGCTGATACTATAAGAGGATGTGGTAATAACTGTTTCGGTTGTTACGCTTGTAAGTTATCTGCTATAGGTAAGATTAATTTTGAAACAGAAGTACCTGCTATTGTAGAGGGGATTATAAAAGCTAAACAAACTTGGAGGGTTGGAGTCTCCGGTGACCCAGCTGCAAACTGGGCATGGACTGTTAAACAGGCAAAGGCAGTTTTAGCAAGATCGCCAGGCAAGACTGCAGCAGATGATATAGTATTTATTTCAAAGTTGCAGAAGATAGATGGGTTTGANCCTAACATAATACAGAACTTACAGATTAGTCTAGATATTATGAACCCTGCTCAGATGGAAGTGACTATGCAGAACTTGAGAATTCTCAAGAAGAAGTTCCCAGAGATGTTCAAAAGAAATAAACTTGAATTAAGGATCAGGACTGTTGCTAGTAAAAACAAAGCTCTGATGTCGGTACAGGAGAGAGCTATTAAGTTTAGCCATGAAATGAAGATAGCAACTAATGAAACTCCCATGAGGTTTAAATCTGCGAATGAAATGAAGGTTCTTGAGGTAATTAATGATAAGTATGTTTTAAAGAATAGTCAGTTCCAGTTACCAGATAAGAATCTTCAAGCTAAGAGAGCTTATCATCCTAGAAGATGTGGTAAATCACTGGGAGGTGATTGTAAAACTTGTGAAGGTTGCCCTTTACTAGCGAAGAAGGGTGCTGGGCATGACCCTGAGTAAACTAAGTAATACTTATCGTCCCTTTTTTACCCCAGTATTTAGAGATGCCTTCAAGGAAACAGATACCACAGTCTTCTTCATGTACAGCATCCAGAAGAGCCTTAAGTAAGTTGTCTAAATCTGGACGCTGTCTATGAAGTACACCATCCATCTTGTTTTTCTTCTTCTTACTCCATGACTTAGGCATAGGGAGAACGAAGACTATCTTAGCTCCGTTCTCTACCTCTATGCCCAGTTCCCTTGCCCTGTCCTTAAAGTCAAAGTATCGAAGCACACAGGGACGCTTCTTCCAGGAATCAGCCCTAGTCATTCTAGGTGCTGGCACTGGTGTTATATCGTATATCATTTAGATGTCTCTCTTCCTCGTCCTCGTCATCCTCACCGTAATCTTCAGAGTCAGACTCGTCTAAAATAAACTGTATCTTAATAACTTCATCCTCAACCTCACCATTACCCCATTCACTCTGCTTACTACGTGATATTTTAAAGCCACCAGAACACGAAGAAACTATTTTATTATCAGTCAAGATTTTCTTAGCGTGTTCCGTAACAGTATCAATCATCTCTCCGACAGTAGGCACTGCACAGCCTCCTGAGTTATTAATCCATTTCCATGATACTGCATCCATTGCTCTCTGTACTTTATGAAAATCAAAACGCTTTATAGCTCTCTCTAAATCTTTATCACCTATCATTACATGACTCCTTATCCCATTTNCTATTAAATAAACTAAGTATCGTAACACATCCCACGATGATAAATAACCCTGCTAACATTACCGGATATTCATACCATTTAGGTTTCTGATCAATCCATGTCATACTTAATTCCTTTCCTGTTCATAAAAGGTTGACTGTTTATGCAGCTTGAATGATATTTTCATTCCTTCTAAGTCCTTAGTTATCCCAAACTGTTTTTTAGGTGACTTAACCTTAACCAGTTTTAGCTCTTGGTACTCCATGCTCATATAGAGTCTTGCTCGCTCAACTGTCCCAGAACCTCCTTTCCCATAGATTTCTCCAGGTTTTTTCTGAATGTTAATATAACAGATTCCATTCTTTAGTTTTGAATGTGCATCATTAATCAGNGTCTGCATCTTATAAAACTCACCATCGGCTGGCTCAATGTAATCAATAATATTAAGCCCATCCCCATCTATAGCATCTGCCCCACCGTCCTTTAACCTTGAAAACTCAACATGATTCCATGCGTCTTTTGGTCTACCAAAGTATGCAATCCTCTCAGCTAACTCCGTCTCGTCCATCTCAGAACATAGATACCTGACCTTATGCTGTTTGTTCATCAAGGCTACATTTAGTGCAAATGCAGTCTTACCAGCATTGCTCGTACCAGCCATGACAATAATATTAGTTTTCTTAATATTACAGAGGTCGTGAAGACCAAGAGGCATCTTAATATCATAGTATTCAAAAGGCTCAACATCTTGCCATGGTATAACATCCCTATTATTATCTATCTTCCGGAAAGTACCATGCTTAGTCCCCACACGCTCAATGATACCTTCCTTTAACATACGACTGAATATACTACTTAAACTCTTTTTATTAACCTTAGACTTAACTTCTAAATCCATGCAGACTCTTGCAGACTCAAAGATGCCGTTTGCAGACTCCACCCAGGTCCTCACATCCTCAACCAGAGTTGTATCGCTGTGACGCTTTACAGCCGACTGTACTTTAAGCTCTGCACAGTTCTGTATTACATTATCCCAGCCTCTTATAATACGATCCAATGTAGCTCTGGCGAAGGCAGGATCAAGGTCATTCTTTATTAAGGCATTAGCTACACTAAATAAATCATTATCACGTCTACCGTCACTGAAATATTCAACAGCAACGGCAGACGTGCCTATCGCAGGAGGGAGAGCGACAGGTTTGTTTGAATAAGACTTTAAAAACTTTATCAGTGCATCAGGCAGTTTAGGTATTTCAACCTCGGAGAGTTTTACCTTCCAGATATAACCTTCGCTGTACGGCAGTATAATAATGCCACCTGACCGAAAATCACAGCCCTTGATAAACCCTATCTTATCTCCGAGTTCCTCTTCACTATGGAACCATTTATGAAATCCACCTCTCGGAGTCCTTGACACAGGCATCTTGGTATCTTTCCGTATAAAGGAATCAAGCCTTGCAACCTCACATCCCTTCTTGTAATCATCCGTATCAAGAACGCAGACTCCTCCGGAAACCTTACCTGTAACAACAGCTATACCTGCTCTCGGCCATTCCTTCCACCAGTGCTTTATAGTTTCATCCGAAGGTTGCTCATCCTGATAATCCTTCCAGTCTACCAAGGGAACCTTTCCTTTAACAGGTATAATACAGAAACCATATTTATGTTTATATGCCAATGCTACTGCTACTGGATCTTTCATACTTCCCCCCTTACATATTTATAATATTACTAATCTACATAATTCAACTGGTATACAGAAAAACCTTTCGCCTTCCGGAGCTGTTCGGATTGAAACAGACTTTATTTTATCCTCTGTCATTACCGTCCCTGAGATAGCCCATGCTCTTAATCCGTCCTGCCTTATTACCCAGAATGTAATATCAGTTGCAGCCTTAAGTAACCTAGCTTTCCTTGCTGGAATACGAACCTCTTTCCAGGAATCTGGCCAGTCTCCAGTCCATTGATTTTTCATTTCAACTTCATGCCATAATATAGTACTGGTAGCAGGATCATACTCATGTATATCTACACCGTAATCTTCCTGCATTATATTTGTGAACTTACCTATAAAATCTAAATGTCCCCTTATTATATTCTTTGCTTTCTGGTCGTTATCTCTATATGATTTTTCACTAAAAGGTCTTCCGGTTCTAGCTCCTGTCATATTTAACTCCCTTAACTGTAAATTGTGTCCTGCTCAGATACCCCATATTATCATCCAACCACATAAAAGGATTATCATTACTAGAACACTTAATTCCATACCATCTTATAAATTTATTAGTCTTCTTATTAAAATGTCTATCAATAGCATGAATATACCCTTCTCCCCATTCAGTAACAACCTTAACACATGGCTTAACTTTTATTATCATATTTCCCCCTTCTTTTTCTTAAAATTATTTCTAAGTTATTCATTTTAATTATTTTATCTGGCAACTTCACCATAGTAAAAACCAATAACCCATAAAGATACTATTATGCTTACCAGAATAGCAATTATATATCTAATAATAATATTNATCAGCACCCTCCCCCTTTCTTTATTAATCATCATATAGACCACATCTACGGCATGCTACTAATGTTTTATGAGGCTTACGCATGTCATAAATATTCACCCATTTATGGTCTAGTAAAACACAAACTATCTTTAAGAAGAATCTTTTCATATTAAGTTCCTCCTCCATAATAAAATATTTATATNTCACACCCTCCAAGGGCTGTACAGGCTAAATTCTGTGACCCTTCCGTATTGTCATTAATCTCAAACTTACTCAGCTCAGACCAGTCTACTGACTCAGGAAGGGTTAATGATTTATATTCTTCCTCTGTACATTCCTCATACGGAGCCTGTTTATACGAATGCTCTGAATAAGGCAGGAATGCTAATCCGGAAATATTATCAAAGTTCTTCCAGACCCATGAGCCAACTTCTGGCCACTCATCCTCCCTCACATTAATCGTACAGGAAGGATTATGGTCACAATAATGTTCCCTGTATATCATCCAGAGTTCTAGTTCTGAAATGGCTGACCTATCNTTTCTAGTCACCGAACCCTCCGGAGACTTGATAGGAAATCTAAACAGAACTGCGACATCAGGTTTATGCATATCTTTTTCAAAAGGAAATCCCTGCTCAATCATAAACATGGCTATAGGATCATTCTTATTTACCTTGACTGACCTGATGTAGTATTTAGAATGCCTAGCATGGATACCTGATGCAGAGTTCACCAACTGAGATATATTACCAGACGGCTTGACACAGGTTATAGCAGACGCAGGATTGATGCCTATCTTTTTAGCATGCTCCTTATTTATTTTCATAGCACATTCCCTCATACTGCTAAGGAACTCTGCTAAGGATTCCCTAGACTTNCCTGTACCATTAGTCAATGTGTTATCCATGATACCTGTCAAGCTTACACCAAGCAGAGCTTCTTCTTCACAGTTNTCTTTCCATTTAGATGATATATATTTAAAGTCAGTAAGAGAAGCTTGCCATGTTCCCAAGATTGTAGCTATTCTAATCTTATCCATTAAATCGGACTTACTATCCTTGGCTCTCACTATTACCTCAGAAAGGTTGCAGAAGCTACGTGGTCTTAATATAATTTCACCACAAGGGTTAACACCAAACTCATGGTCAATCTCCCTACGCTCCTCTCCTGCTCTCTCGTTTACCTTCTTAACGGCATCAATCGCTGCCTTGCGATTAAAGATACCACGCTCACCTGACTTGGAGTTATAAAGTGCTAACCATTCCTCCATGAATATCCCCACATCAGGCTTATCAGTATAGCATACTGAATTGTTAGACAATGCAAGCTCAGGGTGAGCCATCCACCATTGCCCTGATTTAGCATGCCTCATTCTATCATCTGATAAATTACTTAATGATATAAGACTTGCCCTGCGAACACCACCCACAACTACGACATCTGCTATCTTGCAGAATAGGTTATGAACTTCAAAGCTTGTTAGCTGTCTACCTTTTGCATCCTTAAAGGTCTGAATTGTAAACTTGAATAGCTCCTCTAATGGTCCAGGTCCTGATGCTCTACCACCAAATGTCTTTAGTCTCGCTCCTGCTGGCCGTATCTTTGATAAATCCCATTTAGGTACTTCACCTGCTATCAATAGAGATATTAGCTCCTTGTACGCTTTTGCCCAACCAAGCTTAGAGTCAGCAACCATAAGGGTTGTATCGGTATCGTGAAATTCCTCAGCCATGGCAGGGAGTTTAGATATATATTGTCGCTCTACGGAGAACCCCACTCCCACACCATTAAGCAGGATATATAACATTTCATCAAAGGCTCTCACCTTGTCGGCAGGTATATAACTACAGTTATAATTAGCTATGTTTTCTTTTCGTAGAGCGTCACCTGCTGTCATCAATGCCCTCATTGACGGCATTACTTTAAGGCTCAGTATATTATCTTTAACTTCATCATGTAAAGCAATCGGCATTTTATAATTACACTTATCCTTTAAATGCTCCTTCATAAAATCCATATACCTTGTGACTGTTTCATTCCATGTTTCTCTGCGAGAATCACTATCTTGCCATCGTGANTACCTGCTCAGATGTATAAAGTTCTGATACATTGTTGGTAACTGACTCATCCCTTCCCTCCTTCTTANAGAAAATTATCCTACTCGCATTAAATTTTTTCTATTCTTTTATCATAAGGCTGACAATCCAGACAGAATATTCCCCAACCTTTAGGTTTTAACATATATCTTACTCGTGTACTGTTATTACCACAGGTTTCACATTTATATTTATCTTCAGAAGGTGTAGAACTGCCCTTGACCTTCTTATCTATAGCTCTCCAACCTAACTCCCTTGCTACCTCATCAAATATGCTGTACAATTTCAGAAGCCTTTTTTTAGGCACACGACTTATATCCCCCCAATCAGCATCTGCGATGTTCCAGGAATCCTTTTNGAGTAATTTCAAGCAGAATTCCTTAGTTTCCTTCAGAGTTCTGAATGGAGGGATTGTATGGACGATGCCATACCCTGTCGTGATATGTGTTATCGTGTAGAGATAATTCTTGCCGTCAGTAGGGATCTTATGAATACCAAGGTTGCCCTCTACATACCCCTTTACACGATGTCTTTTCTTGAATGGTGTACATATGTCTATTGTTGCTTTTTTCAGATTAACTCCCTTTCTATTTTCTGCTTACAGTCCGGACATAAATGTTTTCTTACAGGTCTGCCCTTTATAGCCAGTCTATCAATAGTCAGATAGTACCCCTCAAAGAATTCAAACACTTCTTTACATTTATCACAGCTATAAGTTTCAGTCTTCAATAATCTTTCTCCTTTCTGGTTCACTACCAGAGTAGCTGTCGGTTATAAAGCCTAGCTTTATATCCTGATACCACCAACAGAATTTATTCATCGGACATGCCTCCTCGCATCTTTTATTCTTAGCTGACCTGACTTCAAGGAACACTTCTGGATGCTTTGCTTTTTCCCTGTCAACTCTCTGCTCTGCCATCTCCCTCGTATCGTAATTCTTTAAAGATTTCTTGGCTCCAGGTTTTGGCATAACTGCGTACTTCTCAGGCTCATGCCATCTGTCTTCAGGTGTGCATTCTGGGATTTGAGCGATAAGCTCAGACTCGCATAGCTTATGAAATGCTATCTGTTTTTCTAGGTACTCCTCCATACGCTCTATAGTAAACATCTTAACTGGCAACCTAGCACACTTGGAGTCATACATAGTAGAGTTGCGATACAGAGCTATGATACCTAGCTCGTTAACCTTAACATTCTCAGTCCTGTACAGCATATACCTATACAGGTTAGCCTGACGCTCCCACGCTTTCTTTATAGGCTTATCGGCTACTGACTTGGTAGTAAACTTAACATCGTCTAGGCGAAGCTTACCTGACTCCTTATATACAATATCTAAAGCTCCAGAAATCTTCTTGCCCTTAACTTCCAGAAACATTCTATGCTCTTTATATAGGATACTATCGGACACTAAACACTCCATAACTTTATGAGCTACATTACCATAAAACATAAAATATAGAGCATCAACATCAACTTCCAGTTCATGACCATGTTTAGCTTTCAGTATCCTCGCCAGAGGCGAGCCGATAAGCTCAGTAACTGAGATATCGGCATCGCCCCTAGAATACCTATCAAGCGACTGCTTAATAGTGTCTACCATAATCTTGGGATAGTTCTTCTTGTTAGTTATATACATAGGCTAAACAGTTTCGTCACTTTCTCCGGAACCATCGTCCAGACCGACTGTGCATTTATGAAAGCCGTCTGTACCTTTACCAGTATAGGTCACACGAATGTTATCTCCGACATTGACCTGTTCCTTTAAAATGTGATCCATCAGGCCAAAGCCTCGTTTCTTGAGTATTGAGCCATCTGACTGTTCAAACTTGTGAGACTTCTGCTTACCTTTACCCTTGAACCCAGCACACGAATCAGCACCCTTATAGACACCTTCTATGCTGTTTCCCTCACCAATAAATATCATCAATTCACCATGCTCGGCATTCTCCTTAATCTGCTCTTCTGATAATTCTCCACCTGATAATGGTCTAAATACCATAATTATTTCCTCCCTTTCTAAAAAAAGATTAACTAAAATTTTTATCCCTACTATTAAAATAATATACTAATACGGCTAACTGACCTCCTTCCTTATGTAGTATTATAGCAAAAATAATGACACAAATCACGCAAAAACAAAAATAAAAATATTTCACTTCCGACTGTAAGGCATGAACGCTTTACCCTCCTCTCGTAACTATATACCCATGTCCTTCAATTAATCTTAACAGAGATTCGAGGTCATTAGCAACCACCTCGTCACCATCTAGGATTTCAAACTCAAGCTCATGGATCTTTAATCTCTGTACCAGTTCCCTAAAACTATCTCTATCCTTTCTTAATTCCACTATGACTCTCTCTAAGTCATTCATTATTTATTCTCCTATTAAAGTTTTATTCTTCGTCTATTTTCGCCCATTAACCTAACCTCACCAAAACATTCATAACCACTATTACCCTTATCGCTAACCTCCACCCTGACTAACCAGATGTTTTCTAAATGACGTTGGCTGCTATATGGTGATAGCACCCTCACGTCTAAACTCTTATCCTTAATTAGTTTTAATTCTGCTTCCAGTTCTTCAACATTCATTATTCCCTCTCTTTCCCTGATAAAGTTTTTGAATATATTCTTCTCCATTTCTGTCTTTTACTGTTTGTCCTTGGTGGTGAAGATATTTATTCAGAATTTGATCATAATCTCTAATTTCAATATCTACCTCACCCTCACCCTTAGTCACATCAATAATACCATCCCTGATTTCAATTATAACCTCTGGCTTTTCCGGTCTGTGTTCAAGTGTTGGTTTAAGCATTATTTATCACCTCCCTTCAAAAATTAAATTTACTAGACTTACGGCAATTCATTAAAAAAACTACCTCACCAGATGCCCTGTAGCAAACGCAAAATAGTCTTGCCATGTCTAACCATGCACCTGATTTTACTTATAATGTTTTCCCTCTCTCTGTGTCCGATACTTTATAGGAACAACATCACCCTCAAAGAAAACATCTATTCTATTCCTAAGCAACTCTATGTTATCTGACTTAATATTATAATTCTTTTCAGACTTAGCACACTCTGGACATATATGATTATACTTACTGCCCAGAAAAGTATCTGGCTTCTTATCGTGCCAGATGCTTAAACACTTAACCTGTTTCTTCGGAATCTCCCTGTGTTTCTTATGGATTTTATTTGATAAATCCTCCGGACTTCTTCTATCAAGGAGAACTTTAACTGGTCTACCCTCCCTGTGTTTCTTATGGATTTTATTTGATAAATCCTCCGGACTTCTTCTATCAAGGAGAACTTTAACTGGTCTACCCTCACCAACCTTGAAGAATTTACAGTTAGGCGAAGACTCATAAACCTTCCTCCTCTCCAAGACTACAAACTCTAGCTCCTTCGTTAACTCAGGGAAATGTTTCAAGAAGTGAGATTCCAGGATTCTCTTACTTGTATGAGAAAACGTCAAGAACTCCTGATACAGATGATTACTACCCTTTGCCCTTACGAATAGAGCTTTTCTATAACTGCTCACTCCATATCACCTCCTTCCTCTCTCTCCCTCTTAAACATTTCCAAGAGTGC